>Ga0209057_1000452_pt1 | contig 37085 bp, 37 predicted proteins | sample GraSoiAngelo_146_FD_185903 | JGI IMG/M metagenome (GOLD analysis project Ga0209057, IMG submission 185903) | Grasslands soil microbial communities from the Angelo Coastal Reserve, California, USA - 14_1009_05_30cm (SPAdes) (version 2) | ecosystem: Environmental > Terrestrial > Soil > Grasslands ...
TAACCGCCGTAGGCGGCTTGGTGAAAAACGACGTCTGTCTTGTCTAGCGCGGCGATAATCGTGTCGCGATCACGCAAATCGCCGTAAATGAATTCCGCCTTCTTGTTGAGCCAGGCCGGCTTGCCGCGACGGTGGGTTTGCGGTTCCAGGTTATCGAGCGCCCGAACCTTCCAGCCTTCGTTCACGAGAAGGTCGACCACATGTGAGCCAATTAAGCCGGCACCCCCGGTAACTAATGCGCGCTTTGCCATGCGAATGTGAGGCTAGTCACGTAGCTATTATAGGACAACTGCTTCTGTTCCTCTCGGTTCAGCAAGCAAAGCGCCCGGCCTACAACGACCAAATCCGTCCGCGATCATCGCGCGCGATAAGTTCGCGCAGAAATTCTGTAGTCCGAGGCGCGATACTATCGCGCGCATTTCTGCCCAGCAGTTCATCGCAAAGTCGATGTAGCGCCGCGCGATCGTCCACGTCAAAGCCGCGAGGCAATTCATGAACCGTGACACCGATTTGGGTCGCGCGCTGGCTAGTTTGCTCGAAAACTTGTTCGGTGCTCCAGTCGATTCGCTCGAAGAGCTCTCGGTGCAATCCTTTTAGTCCAATCAAATAATAACCACCATCTTCGCAAGGGCCCAGGACGATCCGATCGCCCGGCAACGAAAGGAGCTCTATAGCTTGGGCAAAATTCCCGGCAGGAACGGTCGGACTGTCAGAATCAATCAAGCAGACGGCGTCGAAGCCGCACTTGAACAAGTCCTCGGCCGCAAAATACAGGCGTTCACCGAAATTTTTGCCGCGCTGTGGCAGCAAAATGAAATCGGTGGGCAGAATATCAGTATAGTCTGACTCGGAACCGACCGGAGTGTAAACCGCAACCCCACGTGCGCTTGGCCGGCTGGGGCTTGGTGCAATCAGGCTGCTGCAATAAGCAGAAATCGCTGCACCTGTATCCCGCAAGAAACACCTGTTAAGTTGCGCGGCTTCCTCATTCGTCAGCGGCGGGACAAGGCGCGTTTTTACCTGTCCAGCGCGAGGCGCCTTGGTCATCAGCGCCAACGCCGAGCAGCCAGCAAAATTCTTAGGCGCTCTATTCGGATCAACAACGCGATGATCCCTTCTCATTCGTTGCGCTGTCGGTTGCTATCCTTTTTGGCAAAGAGCGTACTGGTAGCGCCCATCCTTCCAAGTCCTAATCTTCTTCCATGGTTGCGCCAGGAAAAGGTTCGCGAATGTATCCCCCGAAAATACCGTTGCTTTGTATGGTTCCCGAAAGCCATTTTCGGAGGGAACTAACCCCACGAGAAGCCACATCGCCAAAAGTGGAATTGATGCCCAACAGGCGTAGCGCGGTTCGGCAACGAAACAGCGACCTCCTGGCTTTAAGACACGATACATCTCAGCGATGACGCCTGCTTGTTCGGGCAAAATAGTGAGTAATCGCGAAGCCAGTACGACATCAAACGCTGCCTCGGGACACGACAACTTGAGCGCATTGATTCGTTTAAAACAGCAATTACTCAGCTGAAGCGCCTCGGCTCGGTCCTTGGCCCATTGCACCTGTTTGCCAGAGCGATCCACTCCAATGATGGACATTTCCCGAAAGCGCTCTCCCAATCGGCATGAGTAAAAGCCGGGCCCGCATCCGAGTTCAATTAGGGTTGTTCCCGGAGCAGGACGTCCCTCCGGCCAAAGAGCTGTAATAATGCGCTTAGTATCGTCACGAAAAAGGTGTTCGCGACAGAACGCGTAAACCCAGGTGGCGTGCTCGAAAAGACTGTCATTTTTGTAAGGTTGGTACGCACATGTGTTTGAAATTGCTGTTGGCTCATGAAGTGGAACCTGTTCCTGCTGCATTTTATCGTTGTTTCCAGTAGCACAATCGGTTCTCGTTGCGTTTTTCGGTGTCAAAAAGTTTTCCACAACTGGTAATGAATTTGATGAGAGTTTTCACTCTTCTGTAGTCTTCTTCTAATTGAGAATAAGTCAGTCTAATGCACCACGTATTAGCCGTCGGGATGAACTGTTGATAACATCAGCATGGAATACCGACAGCTTTGGTTTTTCGAAGAAGGACGCGACTTATTCAAAGTTATTCGAAGATATTGGCTTCTTAATGTGAAATGCTTTAACAAGGCCCAAATGCCCATTAAGAAAATCTTCTTGTGGAGTGTGGGCCTGTCCCTCGCGGCTTTTTCATCGGTATGGAGCGCAGAGGAACCGTCGCTTTGGCAAATTCAACAGATTATTGCCGGCAAACGATATGTAGACCTGACGCACGAGTTTGCACCGGGAATCCCGCACTGGCCGGGGTTTCCGGATGAGGCACGCAAAACAATTTACTGGTATGAGAAGCGTTCTAACGTCATGGGAACAGGTTTCTTCTCCGAACTGTATACGCATGTCGGCCAATGGGGCACGCATGTGGACCCCCCTGCTCATTTCATAAAGGGACTTCGCACAGTAGATCAGATCGATCCAAAAGAAATGGTGCTGCCTCTTGTTATCATCGATGTGCACGACGAGGCTACAAAAAATCCCGATTACACGCTATCGCTCGAGCGCGTGAAAAAATGGGAGACAAATCACGGACCAATTCCCGCCGGTGCGTTTGTTGCGATGCGGACTGATTGGTCGAAGCGCTGGCCCGACGCGGCAAGGATGGAAAACAAGGATGCCAACGGTATTGCACATTATCCCGGATGGGGTTTGCCAGCGTTGAAGTATCTTTATGAGGAGCGAAAGATCACCGCATCGGGTCACGAGACGACAGATACCGATCCGGGAATCGCCACCAGCAAAGACGATTACTCTCTTGAGGCGTACATTCTCAGCACAAACCATTATCAGATCGAACTGCTTACCAATCTCGATCAACTCCCCGAAGCCGGCGCAATTGCGATAGTGAGCTTTCCAAAACCAAAAGGTGGCTCGGGGTTTCCAGCGCGGGTGTTTGCGATTTTGCAGTGAATTTGATTGCAACGGGATGCTGCTGTTTTGATCGGAGCCCTCGACAACTGCTGTCTGGAGAACTTGGTGACAGCGAGCCCAGGCCAGATTCATGCGGTTTACGCCGAATATATGGCTGAAAATGTTCTTTCGGTGAGTTGACCAAAAGTCGCGGGACGAACGAAGGTAGGCGCCGAGTCCATGCACATTATCGATATCATGCGGGGAGATTCTCCCACGTTTTCGTTCGAGTTCTTTCCGCCGAAAACCGCACAGGCGGCTGAGACTCTCTATCAAACGATTCGCGACCTCGAATCTTACATGCCGCATTTTGTCAGCGTGACGTACGGTGCCGGCGGCTCAACACGTGATTTGACGCACGGTCTGGTCGAGCGAATTCAACACACAACAAAGCTCGATCCGATTCCCCACCTTACCTGCGTGTGCCACAACGAAGAGGAGATCGAAGCCATTCTCCTTCGATACGCCAAGTCGGCCATTGGAAACATTCTCGCGCTCGGAGGCGATAGGCCGGTTGGAATTGCCTACGATAAATCGCGAGACTCGTTCCAACATGCAATCGATTTGGTTAAATTCATTCGCCGATTCAACGAGTCCGGCGCGCATCCGGACCGCCGCGGTTTCGGGATCGGAGTGGCCGGCTTCCCTGAAGGACACCCTGCCACGCCGAATCGATTACTCGAAATGGATCACTTCAAAGCGAAAGTAGACGCCGGCGCCGACTACATCGTCACGCAGCTTTTTTTTGACAATCGCGATTTCCTCGATTTCCGCGAACGCTGTGCTCTCGTCGACATCAACATCCCCATTATCGCTGGTATCATGCCGATTACATCCCTTAGCGGTTTCAAACGAATAGCAGAGCTGGCTGGCGGCGCGCGATTCCCAGCCAAGCTTCTGCGCGCTCTACATCGTTGCCAAAACGATCCTGAGATGGTCAGGCGTGTAGGCCTGCATTTCGCGATAGAACAATGTCACGACCTTCTGGATAACGATGTTGCCGGGATTCACTTCTACACACTCAACCGTTCCGACGCTACCCGGATGATCTTTGACAGCCTCGGTATTCCGCGTCGTAGAAATGCCGAGCCCTCGAGTGTCTAGCTAGGTTAATACGAATTTCTCGTCCCGATAATGCAGCTGGCGAGATTTGCGTGAAGCCAGTGACGCGAGCAGAATTTGCGGATGCCGAAGCTCAGCCGCGTGATTTGCTGGCAAGTTGGAGCGCTCGTTATCGCAATTGCAGTGGCAATTGTGCTTTCGCGCTTCGTTCCGATTGTCAGTTTTATCGAAGCATCGCAACAGCGCGTGATGAGTTGGGGAGCATGGGGAGCTGTTTGCTATCCACTGCTTTTCGCCGCTTGCAATATTCTTCTGCTGCCGGGTGGCATTCTCGCGGTCGGCGGAGGTTTCTTTTTTGGGTTGTGGTGGGGATTTTTTATCGTGCTGGTGGGTAATCTCGTTGCCACGGCAATTTCCTTTGCATTAAGCCGATGGATCGCCAGACGATGGTTTCAGCAGAAACTTTCACATAACCCGACCCTGCGTGCATTGGAGCCTGCGGTAGAACGCGAGAGCTGGAAGATTATTCTGTTGAGTCAGCTGCATCCACTTTTCCCAACCAGCTTATTGAATTATTTTTACGGCATAACGAGAATCCCATTTGGCAGCTACATGCTTTGGGCGTCGATCGGACGGGCACCTGGCCTTTTTTTGTATGTTTATGCGGGCACCCTGGGTCAGTTTGCAGTGCGCATTATGGGGGGGAAAAATTATCCTCGCATGATTGAGTATTGGATATGGGGAGGCGCGTTTGTAACTACAGCATTGCTTTTAATAATACTCGGCCGCATGGCATATGCCGCGATACAGACTTCGCACAATTCGAAAAGACCAATAAAGGATGCGGGCGCGAGGCATCAAATACACGTAGAGAATTCATCACCAATTAGTTAGAGCAACAATGAGTTTTAGGATACCGACAAAATATGATGTAGTGGTTGTCGGCAGCGGCCATGCCGGGATCGAGGCTGCACTAGCCACCGCACGAATTGGATGCCGCACTTTAATGTTGACTCAAAACTTAGACACGATTGGGCAAATGTCATGCAATCCAGCGATTGGTGGCCTCGCCAAGGGACATATTGTCCGCGAGATAGACGCCATGGGGGGCGCAATGGGCTTGAATGCCGACGCTACAGGAATTCAGTTTCGAACGCTTAACAAGACAAAGGGGCCATCGGTCCAGGCCCCGAGGGCACAGTGCGACAAGAAGGCTTATCAATTCCGCATGAAGGCCATTTTGGAATCGGCAGAAAGTCTCGACCTTAAACAAGGGACCGTCTCACGCATCCTTACTAAGGATGGAAAGGTTGTCGGGGTGGAAACGGACTTGGGACTAACAATCGCTGCCCGAAGTGTCGTGATTACTTCTGGGACATTCCTCCGGGGCCTCTTGCACCTTGGCGGAGCAACCAAGGTTGGAGGACGAATGGCCGATGCCAGTTCGAATCTCAGCGATAATCTTCGGCAGTTAGGTTTCCAAGTCGGTCGATTCAAGACAGGGACGCCGTGCCGATTAAACGCGCGGTCGATTGATTTTTCCCGCTGCGCGATCCAACCTGGCGACGAGCCACCGCCGACCTTCTCGTTTTATGAAGAGGAAATTGGTGACTACGAAGGGGAAACCTTTACGCTGAACCGCGTTCGCAGCGGAACGTTCCACGTGGAACAAGTGCCCTGCTGGATAACTCATACTACCAAAAGAACGCATGAAATCATCCGCGCCAATCTTGAGCGCTCCCCGCTCTATGCTGGCCGGATCAAGGGGAAGGGACCCAGGTATTGCCCATCGATCGAGGACAAGGTTGTAAAATTCTCGGATAGGGCGTCGCATCAACTTTTCCTTGAGCCGGAAGGCCGCCACACAAAAGAATATTACGTAAACGGCATCTCCACTAGTTTGCCATACGACGTTCAGCTTGAATTCTTACATTCAATCCCCGCTCTGGAGCGAGCGGAAATAATGCGGCCTGGATACGCGGTGGAATACGATTATTTTCCGCCAACTCAGCTCTTCCCGACTCTTGAGACGAAGCTGATCAATGGATTGTATTTCGCCGGTCAGGTTAACGGGACTTCGGGCTATGAAGAAGCGGCGGCGCAAGGCTTGATTGCGGGGGCGAACGCAGCCTTGCAGCTTCAAGGCCGTTCGCCCCTAGTGCTCGAACGCAGCAAAGCGTACATCGGGGTTCTAATCGACGATCTTGTTACTAAAGGCACCGAAGAGCCTTATCGCATGTTTACAAGCCGGGCCGAGGATCGCTTGTTTTTGCGCCACGACAATGCTGATCAGCGCCTGACGTCCCGTGCATTTGACGTGGGATTAGTAGGTCAGGGACGGTGGACTCACCATAGGGAAAAGCTGCGTCTTTTGGATGAGGCGCGACTGTTAGCTGCCCAGACCAAGCTCAATGGCCTCCCGATCGCTCAATTACTCAAAAGACCCGAGTTTCGGGCCCAAGACCTTCCGTTAGAGCTTCTTCGTCTCATGCCCATGGCAGTCTGGCAGTTAATTGAGACAGACTTCAAATACTCGGGCTATGCAGAGCGACAATCAGACCAGAATCGGCAGCTTGAGCGTAGGCAGGAGCAAGCGATTCCAAATTGGCTGAACTATGATGAAATTCCTGGCCTTCGCTCTGAAACGAGGCAGAAACTAGCGACCACTCGGCCAAGTTCGCTGGGACAGGCCGGTCGGATAAGTGGAATTACACCAGCTGATATTGCTATAATATCTATATGGTTATCTAAGAATAACTTATGTAGACAGTCGACTATGGAAGTAGCCGCAACTCCGAGTAACCTCTGATGCTCGCATTCGCCGTCGCCGTGGTCGGGAGCTATCTATTGGGATCAATTCCGTTCGGCTATCTCGCGGGTCGAATCGCAGGAATTGACATTCGAAAGTGCGGTAGTGGCAACGTCGGCTCAACTAATGTAATACGCACACTCGGAAAGGGTTACGGCTACCCGGTTTTCATGGCAGATTTCTTGAAGGGTTTTGGTGCCGTGAAGATGTCGATGCTGATTGCCACGAGAGTGCAGCCAGAATGGGACTCGTCGGAAATGTTTGGAATTCTCGCAGCGATAACTAGCGTGCTGGGCCATTCTTTTCCGGTCTGGCTACGCTTCAAAGGCGGCAAAGGCGTTGCGACTTCAGGCGGAGCGCTTTTCGGCCTGGCTCCCGTCGCGGCACTGGTCGGTGCCGCGGTTTGGATACTAACGTTCGCGGTCACGCGCTATGTTTCGGTGGCTTCAGTGGCAGCTGCGGCAGCATTACCGCTCATCATTCTGATTATGACCTGGCTACGTCAAATCGCCGGAAAATCGTTATTCTACTCGTCGGTTTGTCTCGCGGCAGTCGTGATTTGGCGCCATCGTTCAAATCTTTCGCGGCTCGTGCGTGGGACAGAGACGCGTTTTACTCGAAAGTGAAAATCGGCGAAACAGCAATTCTTGGTGCTGGTAGTTGGGGAACGGCTTTAGCCTGGTTATGGGGTAAAGATGGACGTCAAGTTTCGCTTTGGGGTCACAACGCTGATCGCGTGGCGCGCATGCGAGAAACGCGCGAAAACAGTGATTATCTACCCGGACTAACACTACCTGGATCAGTGCGTGTTACTTCCGATCTCAGTGATTGCGCCGGAGCGGATCTGATCGTTTTCGCAACGCCATCAATGGTCTTGCGAAAAGTTGGAGCGCAACTGCGAGAAGCGATTGGCAATGTTCCCTCGGTGCTATTGAGTTGCGTGAAAGGGATCGAGCACGGTACCGGAATGCGGATGAGTCAAATCCTAAGCGAACTTTTTCCAAAGCAGAAGATCGCGGTATTATCGGGGCCGAATCTGGCGGTAGAGCTCGTCCAAAACTTTCCGACTGCGACCGTGGTTGGTTGCGACGACGATGAGTGCGCGACGAGCCTTCAAGCCATCTTGGGCGGCCAACGCTTTCGTATTTACACTAGCCAGGAGGTCACTTCCATTGAACTGGGCGGCGCTTTGAAAAATGTGTTCGCTGTGGCGGCTGGGATCAGCGATGGGCTCGGATTGGGCGACAATTCGAAGGCTGCGCTAGTGACGCGATCATTGGCGGAGCTGGTGCGCCTCGGAGTTGCCATGGGAGGAACTGCGCAAGCTTTCTATGGGTTAAGCGGCGCGGGCGATCTGATTGTGACTTGTTATAGTGAGCGCAGCCGTAACCACACAGTCGGCAAACGGCTCGGGAAAGGTGAATCACTCCCGCAGATCACCGAATCCATGAAGATGGTGGCCGAAGGAATTCCCACTGCACGGAGCGCTTTTGAGTGCGCGCGACAGTTGAAGATCGAGACGCCAATTATCGACCAGGTCTATTCCGTGCTGTACGAGCGGAAAAAACCGACTGTTGCGCTGGAAGAAGTACTAAGTCGCGAGCAAAAAGCAGAACGGTTCTAGACGTTCGATTGAAATCGCAGCCCGCGACTGAATCGCGAGATTCAAAATTACAAGCCCGCTGCTTGGTATCTTTCGCAAAATTCCGCGATGACAGCCGGGTACAACTCGCGCTCGGCAATTTGAATCCGCGCGTGCAGGCTCGCGGGTGTGTCTTCCGGCAGGATCGCCACTTCACGCTGAGCGATGATTTCACCGTGATCAATTTTCTGGTCCACATAATGAACACTGCAACCGCTTATCTCTTCGCCGGCTGCAAGCGCTTGTTTCCACGCTTCGAGTCCGGGAAATTTTGGGAGAAGCGATGGATGGATATTGATAATACGCCGCGGGAAAGCTTTGAGCATCGGTGCATGTAGCACGCGCATAAAGCCAGCGAGCACTACGAGCTCGACCCCGGCCTCGCGCAACATGTTCACGAGCTCGTTTTCGGCATCCGGCTCCAACCGCGTGCGAAATTGGCCAGGAGGCAAGTATGCATTAGCAATGGAAAACTCCCGCGCTATATCGAGGATTGGCGCATCCAGGATGTCCGAGATTACAACACGTGCTTCTGCCGCCAGATCGCCTGAGCGGATACGCTCAAGGATCGCGCGGCAATTGCTTCCCCTTCCTGATCCGAGAATTCCAATTGGCAGCCGTTTCATTGACTCGTCCGAGGTTAACGATACTTGAACATCGAGTGCGGCAAGCGCCGCCAGAATTTTAACAGGCGCTCTTGCATATTTGTTCGAGTAAACGCGAAGTGGAATAGCCAGCCTCAAACGGGATGAAGCGAATCTCGGCGCCGATTTCCTTCAAAAGTGCGCGTTCTTCTTCGTTGAGCGTTTCTGGACTGTAATCCCCGCCTTTGACATAAATGGTAGGATGGCTTGCGCCGATAAACTGCGTCGCTCGCATCTCCGGAAAAATTGTAACGAGATCTACGCACTGTAGAGCGGCAAGAACTTCCGCACGATCGCGTTCGCCAGTAACGGGACGTCCCTTTCCTTTCAATTCGCGGACTGAGCGATCGCCATTCAAGCCGATCGCCAACAAATCGCCGAGCGCGCGCGCCGCTTGCAAATAGCGCACGTGTCCAACATGCAGCAAATCAAAGCAGCCATTCGTCGCTACCATTTTTTTCCCGGCAGCACGTAACTGCTTGCTGCGTTCCGAAAGTTCCTCCAGGCCGACGATTTTAGAGCTCATGTGTTTTCTCAAAATAGACGAGAACTATGCGTTAAACGCGGCGAAAAGGCGCGGAAAAATTCCTAAACAAGTTGAGATGGAATCTTTGAGTAATCGACGGTTAGCCGCAAAAATCTGCGGTTGGCCTTTTTTCGATTTGAGCCAGTTTATAGAAAATGAAGGCGAGAAAGACATTCCACATTTCCAGGAAACCGGTGATCTCTCTCGCGGACGATGGGGAGTCACACGCTTTCAGCAACGATTTGGAACTGCCACGCTTTCAGGGTCCACCTCGTCTTGTCGCCATTGCGCGCGATCCGTGGACAATCTTCGCATATTGGAATGTTAACTGGCCGCCGATTTTCAAAAATGTCGCGCCTGTTGATCGGCAGGTTCATCTCCGGGTTCACTGTGCAGATGGCCTGGCGGAGAAAGAAGTGGCTGTCGAACCGATGGCGAGAATGCATTATGTTACGATGTCGCAACGGCATCGTGCTTGTCGCGTGGAGATTGGATATTACCAGCCTGCTGACATTTGGCATTCAGTGGTGATGTCGAATGAGATTATGATCCCGGGCGCAGTAACATCCGAAGCTGAACATGTGGATCTTGCTACGATTCCATTTCATCTCCGTTTTCAACAGCTTGTGGATTTATTTGGAGCCGCGAATGATGATGCATTGGCCACCGTCATCTCGCGATTTCAAGCGCGCGCAGTAAGCGGCGGAAAACACGAGAGGTTGTCATCCGAAGAGCGCAAAATTCTGCAGCGGACCGGCATTGCGCAATCGCAGCTCGCCGACGCACGGCGCGCTTTCAACCAAATCGATCGCGAAAAACTCAAGAGACGTGCCGAAGCGCTTCTTGGGGCAGGATCAACAAGCCCGTCGCGCGCGTTCGAATGGACCTCAGCTGGATCTTAAGGTCTAAATCGGCGGTGGACCTTACCGCGTCAGCTGAATGCCTTCCGGCATTTCTGGCGGCGGCGCATTGATACGGCTGTGCTGTTTGCCATAGCTGAAATAAAAGACCAGGCCGATCACAAGCCAAACCAACAACCGCATCCAATTCGTCCAGCCGAGACCGTAAATCATCGCGCCGCAAACGATAATGCCGAGCGTGGAAACAATCGGCACGGCCGGTACGCGAAACCCGCGTTCCAAATCGGGACGCGACGCGCGCATGATCCAAACTCCGGCGCAAACGAGAATGAACGCAAACAGCGTTCCGATGCTGGTCATCTCGCCGACGATGTCCTCGGGGATGAACGCCGCGAAAATTCCAGTGAATAAGAAGAAAAGAATATTGGACTTGTATGGCGTTCTAAATTTTGGATGCACAGCGGAGAAGACTTTCGGAACCAATCCGTCGCGACTCATCGAATAAAAAACGCGCGATTGCCCAAGCAGCATCACGAGAATCACGGATGAAAAGCCGGCAATGATCGCGACTGTCACAGACTTAGACAGCCATTCATAGCCGGTCATGTATTTCGTGATCGCGAACGCGACAGAAGCTTCACGGCCAGCGCTGCGGAAGTCTTGCACAGTCGCAACGCCGCTCAACACGTACGAAAAGAGCACATAAAGAATCGTGCAGATGACCAAAGAACCAAGGATGCCGATCGGCATGTCGCGCTTTGGGTTTCGCGCCTCTTGCGCCGCGGTACTGACGGCATCAAAGCCGATGTATGCGAAAAACACAACGCCCGCGGCGCCGAGTATCCCGAGAATTCCTCCATACGAGTGGGTGATGCCTTGCGGCGTGACGTACGTGGAGGGCGCCGGAATGAACGGAGTGTGGTTCGCCGAATTTATGAAGTGCCACCCGATTCCGATCACGAGCAACACGATACTCACCTTCAAGATGACGATAAGGCCGTTGACGAATGCCGATTCTTTCGTGCCGCGAATCAGGAGTAGCGTCAGTAATAGCAGGATGAACACGGCCGGTATGTTGATAATCCCGTGAACACCGCTCGTGATGTCGTGTTCAAAGGGCGAGTGCGCCCATGGGTACGGTATCCGCAAACCGAACCAGTCGAGTACGCGATTTGCGTATTCGCTCCAGGCAATTGCCACGGTCGCCGCACCGACCGCGTATTCGAGGATTAAATCCCAGCCGATGATCCAGGCGACGAATTCGCCCATCGTTGCATACGAATAAGTATAGGCGCTTCCAGCAACTGGAATCATGGAAGCGAATTCCGCGTAACAGAGACCAGCAAACGCGCAACCGACACCGGCTACGACAAAGGCAAGAACAACGGAGGGACCCGCCCGATCCGCGATAGCCGCCGCTGTGCGAACAAACAGACCGGCACCGATAATTGCCCCAATACCTAGCGCTACGAGGTTTATCGGTCCCAGAGAGCGCTTCAGACTGTGCTCCCCGACTTCCCGCGCTTCTTCCATCAGGCGATCGACCGGTTTCCTTGCAAATAACTTTGCCATGCGTCGTCTCCTTTGGTTCAAATGCCGAGTTGGTATGCGAAACGAGTCGGTCAGTGCTTATTCACGTCTCTGATTTTTTCCTCGCAAGTTTCCAGAAAAGATAAATTGGCACACCGCTGATAACGATCAGTAAGCCCGGCCACGTGGTTGCGGTTTGATAGATGAAAAGGACCAAAAGAATTGTGCCTGCGCCAACGATGTAAAGAATAGGGACGATCGGATATCCAAATGCTTTGTATGGACGCTCTGCATCAGGGCGTTTCCAGCGAAGCAAAAACAGTCCTGCGATTGTGAGAATGTAAAAAATCAGGGCAGCCGAGATTACGTAATCGAGCAGATTGCCGTAAAGATTTCCATAGCCGACAAGATCGCCGACGCTATTTGTTTTAACTGTCCGCGGGAGGACCAGAACACCGGCCCAAATTCCTTGAATAATCAGCGCCCACGCAGGGACATGGTTTTTATTCAATTCACCAACCCGCCGGAAAAAAAGACCGTCACGCGCCATCGCATAATAGGCGCGCGCACCGGCGAGGATCAGTCCATTGTTACAACCGAAGGTCGAAATCATAATCGCGACTGCCATGATTGTTGCTCCGGCGCCGGGAAAAATCACGTTGGCAGTTTCTGAAGCGACGCGATCGCTTGGCGCATTTTGGATTGAGGCGAACGGAAGCGTCGCCAAATAAGCGACGTTTGCCAGTAGGTAGAGTCCGATAACCAGAAGCGTTCCGAAGGCGAGGGATAGCGAAATGTTGCGCCGCGGTTCCTTCACTTCTCCGGCGATGAACGTGATGTTGTTCCACGCGTCGGCTGAGAAAAGGGAATTGGTCTGTGCCACGCAGATGCCGACGAAGAGGCCGAATGCGGTGGCGGCGGTGAGCCCGGCTCCCACATCCTGCAACCCGCCTCGTAATGTCCAAAAGTCGTGAAAGTTTTCCGCACCCGCTCCGGACTTCACACCAACGATGATTCCCAGCACGACCAATGCGATGAGGGCGCCCGTTTTGGCTGTCGTGAAAATGTTTTGCACGAGCTTGCCAAGATTTAAACCCCGCGTGTTCATGAAAGTCAGTAGCGCGATCATCGCCAGACCGAGAAACTGTGCCGTAGAAAGTGAAACAGCGTAGCCGTTAAACCAGCCACCAAAACGGATTGGCGGGATTAGATAGTTGGATTCTGAAAACCACGGGATAAGTACGCCACTGTAGCGTGCGAAGCCAACCGCAACCGCCGCGATCGTGCCGGTTTGAATCACCAGAAACAGCGTCCAGCCGTACAGAAAACCCCAGAGGGGGCTGTAAGCTTCGCGTAAGTAAACGTATTGGCCACCAGCCTTCGGCATCATCGCTGCCAGCTCGCCGTAAGACAGCGCGGCCATCAGTGTCAGTAAACCGGTCACGATCCAAACAACCAGCAGCCAACCGGGCGAACCGACCTGGCGCGCAATAATCGCTGACACAATGAAAATTCCCGAGCCGATCATCGAGCCCGCTACAAGCATGGTCGAGTCGAGTAGGCCGAGGCCCCTGACGAATTTTTGGTCAGCTACGGGTGCTTCAGTTATCGCCGTCGTCATTTGAGCCGGTTGATTCGGCGGAGAGTAAATCATCACTCAGGCCTGCGGCGCAATGACAAAACATTCGGTTTACCCTTCGCCAAGCCATCGATCTTAAAAACGCGAAATTGCTTTCACGTAAAAAGAACCGTGTTAATCTCACGCCCCGTGACTTGTTCAAGCCAACGCCGAGCGTGCCGGACATTTTTGTCGATTTCGTGCGCTGCAGTTGTGCTGATTGCCGAATTGGCTGCCATGCCGCAGGTCACTTACGCGCGAGCAGAAGCGCATTTCGTAGCGCTGCCTCTCGTGCGCTCTCGGCAAAATCATTTGATGGTGCGCGCTTTTATCAACGGCAGGGAGGCCTGGCTGACGATTGATAGCGGTGCGCCGGTAAGCGCAATCGCTGTAAATCGCCGCAATTATTTTCGACTCAAATCAATCACGGCCAAGTCGAACCTGCCGTCTCGCGTTCAGATCAACGGCGCATTCAATAACGTAGCCCTCGCGCGCGAGCTTCGGCTCGGAGGTCTGACTTTGATCGATGAACCGATGGTTACTGTCGATCTGGGAAACTCTGCCCGCGCGTCACGGCTGGTTCACGAAGAGGAAATCGACGGAATCATTGGAGCGGATATTCTTTTTCCAACCCAGGCGGTACTGGATTGCCAACGACAGTTGCTGCTCTTGAAGACCGATCCCGACGTTTTAGGTGGGGTTCCTGGTTTCGATCGGCGTGGACTGCAAGCTGTTCCGATTCAAGTAAGTGACGGTTTTAATTTGTATGTGAATGGCTCGATCAATGGGAAAGCCGCCAAGTTTATGGTCGATACGGGTTCGTTTGCCACGCTCTTGCACCGCTCTTTCGTTAGGCAAATGCGAATTGCCACCCGGGAGACGCCGTATAGTTCTTCGGCCGTGAACCTGAAGGAGCGCGGCCTGCGCGTGGCGAGGATTCGCAAACTCTCGGTGGGCGCGGTCGATATCGTTGGCAAGGACGTAGGCGTGATTGATATGGAAGGATTAATTCACGATGGATTGTTGGAAGGTTCACCGCCGGTTGCCGGCCTGCTTGGTGCGGAAACGCTGCGGCGACACCACGGCATCATCGATTTCGGCACGCGCACGCTTTATTTGCAAACGCGCGAGCTTCCATGGCAGCGGGTCGGTTGGCGGCGTTCCGCTGGGCCCAACTTGACCTACTAGGATTACTGAGTAACCGCGCGGTTGCCCTGTAATTTGCGATGGAAACGGAACCAAAGACGATTTGCGGCGGTTGTCTCTGCGGTGCTGTGCGATATGAAGGCATCGGCGAGCTCTGCAACGTCACTCATTGCCATTGCGAAGATTGTCGCAAAAGCGCTGGTGCGCCGTTTGTGACCTGGGCTTCGTTTCAGCGCAGCAATTTTAAATTTACGAAGGGAGACCCGCTTGAAATCGCATGGGCCGGGCGCGTTCGCTCGTTCTGTGCGATGTGTGGCAGCACGCTAACTTTCACGAGCCAACCCGATGCCGATGAAATCGATGTCACTGTTGCCACTTTCGATCAACCCGAAATCGCTACTCCAGCCGACCATATCTGGACGGAAGATCGAATATCGTGGATTAAGCTTGCCGACAATTTACCACAGCATGCACGAGGCAGAACGGAATGAGCTTGAATCCATGCGCATCCGCGCGTTGGCGGTCGGAGCGCAGAGCGTCGGAGCTCTCGCGCTCGGAGCGCTAGCGATTGGGGCGTTTGCGTTAGGCGTCGTCGCGGTCGGCCGCCTGGTCATTGGTCGAGCGAAAATCAGGCATCTTGAAATCGGCGACCTTGTTGTGAACAGATTGCGAGTGATGGATTCGCTGGAAATTCCACGCGATTGAGTTAATCGCACTTCAAATAGTTTTCTTTCGCCTTAACTGAATCTGTGGTGCGATGAACACAATCACGCAAGCTTTCGTTCTCGCTGCTGGGCGCGGTACACGCCTGCGGCCGCTGACAGAGGATTTACCGAAGCCCCTCATCCCGATTTTTCAAAAACCGCTCATCACTTTTGCGCTCGATCATTTGATTGCGGTAGGCGTGCAATCCTTTGTGATCAATACGCACCGGCTGCCGAACTTGTTTCATGAAGTTTTCTCGGGGAACGGTTACCACGGTCATTCCGTTACGCTCGCTCACGAACCGGACCTGCTCGAAACCGGGGGTGGAATCAAAAATGTCGAAGGCATTCTCAGAAAAGAACCCTTCATCGTTTACAGCGGCGATATTTTGACCGATGTCGCGCTCGAACCGCTGATTACCGAACATTTTCGCGCCGGCAACGATGTGACGCTGGGCCTTCGGCGGAACACCGGCCTCGGGGCGGGCGTGGTTGTTCGCGATGGCCGCATCGTGGAGATCTCAACAAAATTCAACCCCAAGGAAAACTTCGATTACGCTAATATTTCGGTCTGGAACCCGGAAATTTTCGCTCGCATTCCTGCCGGGAGGAAAATTTCATTCATTCCCATCCTAATTGATTGGATCAACCAGGGAGGAAGGATCGGCGGCCTGGCGCTGGATGACGGGAATTGGTTCAACATCGGGTCACGCAAGGAATATCTCGACGTGCACCGCGCAATTTCGAACAAACATTGGCGACCGGCGTACGTTAAAACGCGCGAGTGGGCCGAGCCGGTCGCGAAAAGCGCGCATGTCGATCCGACCGCACAAGTTCGCGGCTGTTCTGTGGTTGGGCCGGACTGCTGCGTTGGAGCGGAAGCCGTTCTTGAAAACACAATTTTGTGGCGAGCCTCAGAAATTGCTTCCAAAAGCCAGCTTCACGGTTGTATTGTCCGCTCCCAAAAAAGGGTCAGCGGCATCCATCGTAACAGCGACATCTAGTATGAGGACCGAATTTCTTCTCCGGCGAACACGGATGCATTTTCCGCTGCTGGATGAAACCGATGTAAAAATTCGCCCGATTGAAAAAGGCGGGTCGGATCGAAAATTTTATCGGATTCGCTGCTCAGCGCATCAAACGCTCATCCTGGTTAAGTATAATCTGGAGCGCGAAGAAAATCGGCATTACGTCAAGATCGCGAAATTCCTCGACGTCCACGGAATCCGGGTCCCCAAAATTTATTTTCACGATGAAGCGGAAGGCCTCATCTGGATCGAGGACCTGGGCGAGCAAGACCTCTACGGGTATCGGCACGAGAGCTGGCTGGTCCGCCGCGCGTTCTACGAATCAGCGCTCGATGAAATTATCAAACTTCACAGTCTGCCGGAGTCTGTGTGCGTGGAAATGAAAGACCATTTGCCTGCCGAGTTTAACGCGGCTCTTTACCGCTGGGAACAGAGATACTTTTTCAACAATTGCCTCGGCCGCTATTTCACGGTTAGCGAGTCGAAACGCAAGGAGCTGGCAGCTCTTCCCGGTTTGCGCGAAATTGCAAAACGTCTGGCGAGTTTACCAAGGGTCCTAGTCCATCGCGATTTTCAATCGCAAAATATCATTATTCAGAACAGGCAGGCCAAGCTGATCGATTTTCAGGGGATGCGACCGGGTTTGGCTGAATATGATCTGGCATCGTTGCTTTTTGATCCGTATGTCGATCTTTCAGGCGCAGAGCGATCTGAGTTGATTAGTTATTACCGGCAAAAACAGACGGACAATGGGCGAACCATTGACCAACAGTTGGACAACACTCTGCAATTAGGTGCGATGCAACGCCTGATGCAGGCGCTGGGCGCTTATGGCTTTTTGGGGTTGGTCCGGGGACATGAGCATTTTCTGCGATACGTTCCAAGAGCTATGCGCTCGTTGCGGGACATCGTAGCGAAGATCGAGGACCTCAAGCCGCTCGCTTCTCTTCTCGCCGACCTGAGCTAGTCTGATTTCAGCTTCAATAGAGCCGCGGCCAGTGACGCTACTCCAGGCCAACAAACGGGTTCGTGCGACGCTCGATTCCAATCTTCGTCGGCGGCCCGTGCCCAGGGAGCACTGTTACGTCATCGCCGAGGGGAAATATTTTTTTTCGGATCTCTTGTACTAATAGATCGATATCTCCGCCCGGTAAATCTCCGCGGCCGATGCTGCCGGCAAACAGCACATCACCGCCGATAAGCAATCGATCGTCCGGCAAGAAGAAACAAAGACTCCCTGGGCAATGGCCGGGAACTTCCAACGCTTGGAATTGGGAACCGAGAAAGTCCCGGCTCGGCGTTTCTTCGATAAGAAAATCAGGGTTCGTCGGCTCGATTTCGAGGTCGAAACCGAAGCTGCGGAAAAATTCTCGATCCGAAATCATCGGCGCAGTGAGCGGGTGACAGCCGATTGGACAATCGAACTGCCGCTTGATCCTGGCGACATCCTGCACGTGATCGACGTGTCCGTGCGTCAGGAGCAAAAGTTTCAGATCGACTCCGAGTAACCTGACCCACTCGCAAGCCCCGTCCGGGGCGTCGAAAAGAATCCCGCCTCCCGGTGCTTTGAGCAGATAGCAATTTGTCTCAAAGATGCCACCGCAAAACCTCTCGTAAATCATTGCGGATTTCATTCTAGCTGGGCTTTGCTACAACTGAAGGCAGGAGTTTTTACGAATATTTGAATGTTCCCCTTTGTTGATTGTCTCATTCACTTACATGTCAATCCCGTCTCGTTATCTTGCGCTCCCTGCTGAAATCTGCGATGGTGGTAAACCGCCTTTTTACAGATGAGATCATCTCTACGACAGTCATTGGCGCTTTGCGCCATTCTTCTTACGGCCACAATCGCGGCTCCGCCGGCCATGGCGGCGTCGAGAGAAACAATTGCCATGTCGGTTGGCCGCCTCCTGGAGGAAGGCCATTACACCCGTCAAAAGCTCAATGAGGACGTTTCGCGAAAATTTTTGCAGACGTATCTGGAGATGCTCGATTTCAGCCATCTCTTTTTTACTCAGAAGGATATCGATGACCTAAATGCGAAGTATGGCAGTTCGATGGCCGGGGACGTGCTGCTCGGCAACCTCAAACCCGCCTACGAAATTTACGCTCTCTACACCAAGCGCATGGACGACCGTGTCGCTAAAATCAAAGAGCTATTGAAGCAGCCGATCGACTTCAAGGGCAGCGCCACCGTTGAACTGAGCCGTCAAAAGTCGTCGTGGCCAAAAGATGACGCCGAAGCCGATCAACTCTGGCGCGGTAGGATTGCGAACGAACTTTTGCAGGAACATTTGAGCGAGCATCCTATTGAGCCTCCTGCGCAACTCGTTGCACGCCGCTACGATCGCCTCGCTCGCAACGTCCATGAGGAAGACAAGGACGAGCAAATGAAGCTCTTTCTCGATGCGCTTGCGCAGGCGTATGACCCGCATTCGGAATACTTAAGCAAGGCCGACATGAAGAATTTCAGTATCAACATGGGCCTCTCGCTTGTGGGCATCGGGGCCATGCTTCGGTCGGAGGACGGTTACGCGAAAATTGAAAGTCTGGTTCCTGGCGGGCCCGCCCAAGCCGACGGAAGACTTAAGGTAGGCGACCGGATCACTGCAGTAGCGCAGGGCCCGGCCGATTACGTTGATGTTCGCGAGATGCGTTTGGACAAAGTTGTCGAGATGATTCGCGGGAAGAAAGGCACGCACGTGCGTTTGCTCGTGATTCCTTCGGATGCCACAGATCCTTCTCGCCGAAAAAATGTCGAACTGGTGCGCGATGAAATTAAGCTGAAGGATCAGGAAGCCCGCGCCGATATCATTATTAGGAAAGACGAGAACGGCGATCCCATAAAACTTGGATGGCTTACGCTGCCTTCGTTTTATGCCGACATGGACAAGCATCAGAAAAGCACGACGCGCGACGTGCTGGCATTGCTCAAACGGCTCAAGAAAGAAAACATCGCTGGCTTGGTCATCGACCTGCGACGAAATGGGGGTGGCTCACTGGAGGAAGCACTGTCCCTCACGGGCCTGTTTTTGAAGTCTGGTCCGATCGTTCAGACGAAAGATTATAACGGAAGCATTAGAGTCTCGGCCAATCCCGATCCGGGCATCGCTTATTCCGGACCAATGGTCGTCTTAACCAGCCGGCAAAGCGCGTCCGCCAGCGAAATTTTCGCGGCCGCTCTTCAGGATTATGGTCGCGCTGTGGTTGTTGGCGATAAGAACACGTTCGGCAAAGGCACCGTGCAGACGATTCTTCCGATTGGCAGGTTCGCTTCACTTCTCGGCAGCCGTTCGGATGAGGATGGTGCGTTGAAATTGACGATCCAAAAATTTTATCGGGTGGCAGGCGGTTCCACACAGCTTCACGGCGTGGCTTCCGACGTTATTCTGCCGAGCTTGAGCGATCTTCCGGAATTTGGCGAAGGTGCACTAAAGAACGCGCTCGCCTATGATGAGGTGGCGAAGGCGAGATACACAAAGTGGTCGGACAGCCACTCCCTGTTTATCGATCAACTGCGGCGACGCTCGGAAGAGCGGGTCAAGAACGATCCGGAATTCCACTACGTGATGGAGGACATCGGACGTTTGCGTCACAAGCTCGATGAGAATCGGATTTCGCTAAACGAAGATCAGCGAAAGAAGGAGCTTCAGGACGATAAACTGCGCAAGGAAACGCGGTCGAAGGAACGCTTGGCGCGGAATCAGGAGGAGCCGCAGATTTATCGGGTGACGCTCGACACCGTTGATAAACCGAACTTGCAATTGATCATGTATCCCGGGAAATTGGCCGAAGCAAAGAAGAATGGGACTGTCCCCAAAGTTGATCCCGATGCTGCTTCGGATGCGGATACAGATTTGATCGGAAGCGCTGGCGGCGCGGATGATGATACCAAGACACCGGCGATCGATCCGGAGCGCGACGAAGCGCTAAACATCTTGGCTGACCTTGTCGATCTCACGCGTGGGCCAAAGACGGCCAGTGCGAATAGTGTTGATAAGACCGCTCCCGAACAGCGGCCGTAACACCAACGGTTTACTCTCTCCCTTCTCTGTTCTGTAGTGGCAGCCGTGTCGGCTGCTTCCGCTCGCTACACAACAAACAGTCTAGGACCTATCGCCACCACCACGGTGGCGGAGGCGGAGCAAATCTTGGATCGAAGCGCCGGTCTCCAAATCTATTCGGGCTCCTTTGAAATGTCGGTCCTAACTGACCGAGGTAACGCCCGGTTGGCGTCCTTCCGTACACCGTGACCGGAGTGCCAACGCTGACTGAATTGAAAAACGCAATCGCGTACTGTTCCGGCATCCGGACACAGCCGTGCGATGCTGGATAGCCCGGTAGATATCCGGCATGCATTCCATCGGCGCCAGCGAACCGCATGAAGTAATGCATTGGCGCCGGAATAAATTTTCCTCCGGCCGGGACCGGCATGTCTGCATCTGCGTCGGCAACGATCGTGTTTCCACGAGAATCGACGATCTTGCCGTACATACTCGAATAATGTGTTCGTTCCTTTTCCAAGACTTTGAAGGAACCCTTCTCTGTGAGATGCCCGTAACGACCGCTCGAAATTGGCGAAGCGAAAGCGACCCGCCCATTTTGCAGCAAGAAAGCCATCTGTTCCTCCAAGTCGATTTCGACTGAAGTCTGTGCCCGCAATGAAATGGCGGCGCAGAAAAAGATCGGCAGCGCAATCGCGATCCTCACACTGCTTTTAAACCTAGGCGACGCGCGAAAGTCGCAGGGCGAGATTACGCAAACTTTCTGTGGTGGCAGCCGTATCGGCTCTTTGCGCTTGTATTCCTCGCAGGCGACGCGCTTGGCTTCTACAGCTCGTTTACACTGCGATAGGTGCTTTGATCGATGGATGCGGGTCGTAGCCAATAAGCTCGAAGTCCTCGAATTTGAAATCGCGAATGTTTTTTACGGCGGGATTCAGTTTCATCCGGGGCAAGGATCGACAATCTCGTGAAAGCTGCTCGTGCGCTTGGTCCAGGTGGTTCTTGTAAAGATGCAGATCGCCAAAGGTATGGACGAAGTCGCCCGGCGTAAGATCCACAACCTGCGCCACCATCATCGTAAGCAGCGAGTACGAGGCGATATTGAACGGGACACCGAGAAACAGATCTGCGCTTCGTTGATAAAGCTGACAACTAAGTTCGCCGTCCTGGACGTAAAACTGGAAGAGGAGATGACACGGCGGCAGCGCCATTTTGTCGATTTCCGCCGGATTCCACGCGCTCACTATCAGGCGCCGGCTCTGCGGATTTGTTTTGATTTGCGTGATCAGATTATCGATTTGGTCCACTCGCGCGCCGTTCGCGCCGCGCCAGTCGCGCCATTGCGCACCATAGACGCGACCGAGATCGCCAGTTTCGTCAGCCCACTCGTCCCAGATGCTCACACCATGTTCGTTGAGATAACGAACATTCGTTTCGCCGCGCAAAAACCAAAGCAGTTCGTAAACGATCGATTTGATGTGCAGCTTTTTTGTTGTGAGCAGCGGGAATCCGGGTCCGCCCGTGCGCAAATCAAATCGGGTCTGTGCTCCGAAGACAGATAACGTTCCCGTGCCCGTGCGATCGGTTCGCGGCTGACCTTTTTCGAGTACGAGCCGGAGCAGATCGTGATACTGTCGCATCCCAGAAATTTATCGCCTCAACTGTGCGCGCGAAAAAGAAATTTGTTTCGTATTGACTTGGCAGTTTAACAAAAGGGTTAGTGAGAGGGGCAGTGTTCGGTCTCGCATGTTTTCCGAAACGGATTATCAGCGCGCTTTCGAAATTGCCAATGCATTTGCGTTACCCGCAGTTTTGCGGCAAACTGCGGGATGGCAGCCTGCGCATGCTAAAATAGGAGTGCCGGGCTGGCACACGAGCTCTGATTAGATGGTTAGAATCGAGCCGAATTGTCTCGGATCGAGCCCTTCTGGTTGGACAGCTAATCCAAGTTAGAGCCTAGCGAACAGCGACTTAAGCTTGGTTGCCCGTGCTTGGCCCAAGGGTTGCTAGGGAATCTAGAGGTTTAACCACGAGTCTCGCCACGGCGAGTCCGTTCGTCGGCGAACTCGGATCAGAAAGGAATTTTTCAATTATGGCTAAAGTTTTAGGTATCGATTTGGGCACTACTAACTCCTGCATGGCCGTGATGGAGGGTGGCGATCCGGTAGTTTTGGAAAATAGCGAAGGCGCCCGCACGACGCCGTCGATTGTCGCGTTTACAAAAAGCGGCGAGCGAGTGGTCGGCCAGGCCGCGAAACGTCAGGCGGTGACCAATCCCCAGAACACGGTCTTTTCAATCAAGCGTTTCATGGGACGCAAGTTTGATGAGGTGCACGAAGAAGAGCACCGCGTTCCGTACAAGGTCGTAAAGGCTGCGAATGGCGACGCCCATGTCCAAGTGGAAGTGAACGGGCAGCGCAAGACTTTTTCGCCGCCAGAGATTTCGGCGATGATCTTATCAAAGATGAAAGCCGACGCGGAAGCGAAGCTTGGCGAAAAAATCACGCAGGCCGTCATCACGGTGCCGGCTTATTTCAATGACTCACAGCGCAACGCTACCAAGGACGCGGGCAAAATCGCAGGTCTTGAAGTGCTGCGCATCATCAATGAGCCCACAGCCGCGTCGCTCGCTTACGGCCTCGACAAGAAGAAAGACGAGGAGATTGCGGTTTACGATTTGGGTGGCGGCACGTTCGACATCTCCGTTCTTGAAATCGGCGACGGCGTTTTCGAGGTGAAAGCGACCAATGGCGATACGCACCTCGGCGGTGACGACTGGGATGCGAAGATCATGGACTGGATCATCAGCGAATTCAAAAAGGATACCGGGATTGATCTGACCAAACAGCCGGATGCCGTACAGCGAATCAAAGAAGAAGCTGAAAAAGCAAAAATTGCGCTGTCGAGCTCGCAGGAATACGAGATCAATCTGCCGTTCATCACGGCGGACGCGAGCGGGCCGAAGCACATTCAGAAGAAGTTGACCCGCGCAAAACTCGAGCAACTCACCGATTCGCTCGTCGAGCGCACGGTGCAACCGGTCAAGGATTGTTTGAAAGATGCGAAGCTTTCCGAGCGCGACGTGAACGAGCTCGTGCTGGTGGGCGGCATGACGCGCATGCCGAAAGTAGTCGAGACCGCCCGCAGCCTCATCGGCAAGGAACCGCATAAAGGCGTGAACCCTGACGAAGTCGTCGCGGTTGGCGCGGCGATTCAGGGCGGCGTTCTTAAAGGCGAGGTAAAAGATGTGCTGCTGCTCGACGTCACACCGTTGACTCTGGCGATCGAGACCGCTGGCGGCGTGGCAACGCCAATGATTCCTCGGAATACCACGATCCCAACGCGCAAATCGCAGATCTTTTCGACTTACAGCGACAATCAGCCTGGCGTGGAGATCAAGGTGCTGCAGGGCGAGCGTCCATTGAGCCGCGATAACAAGCAGCTCGGTGTATTCCACCTCGACGGTATCCCGCCTGCCCCGCGCGGCGTTCCTCAAATCGAAGTCACATTCGACATCGATGCGAACGGCATTCTGCATGTTAGCGCGAAAGATCTTGGCACTGGTAGAGAGCAAAAAATCTCGATCACCGGCAGCTCCGGCCTTTCGAAAGAGGAAGTCGAGAAAATGCAGCGCGAAGCTGAAGCGCATGCGGAAGAGGACAAGAAGGCGAAGGAAGCAATCGAGATCAAGAACAATGCCGACATGCTCGCCTATCAATGCGAAAAGCAGTTGAAAGAGCTGGGCGATAAGATTTCCGGCGACAAGAAAAAGCAGGTCGAAGACGCCATTGCTGCGGTGCGCGACGCGATCAATCGCAACGACGCCGACGCAATGAAGCGGACTTACGACGAATTGCAGAACAAGTTCCAGGAAGTCAGCGCCGACCTTTACAAGCAAGCCTCAGCGCAGGCAGGTCCACCTCCAGGAGCAGGCCCGGGCCCCGAGGCGCAGCCGCGCGGTGGCGCCGAGGAAGGCGCCGGCAAACGCGAAGGCGATGTTGTCGATGCGGAATTCGAAGTCGTGGACGACGACAAGAAAAAATAGCGGAAACAATTTGCCGGCGACGGTCAAAAGATCGACAGCCGCCGGCACAACAACAAACCAAAAGGAGTGAAAACAACAACTTATGGCAACAGTTAACGTAAAACCGCTCGGAGATCGGGTGCTGGTGCAGCCGCTCGAAGAGCAGGAAGTAAAAAAAGGCGGGATCATCATCCCCGATACCGCCAAGGAAAAACCACAAGAGGGGAAAGTGGTCGCTTTAGGCACCGGCAAAATCGATGAAAACGGAAAGAAAATCGATTTCACGGTGAAAAAGGGCGACAAGGTGCTGATTTCGAAATACGGCGGCACCGAAATCAAGATCGACGATCAAAATTATCTGATCATGCGCGAGGACGACATCCTCGGCATTATCGGCTAATCCCGTCACTCAACTCTCAACCAACAACTATCAACTTAAAATATGGCAGCTAAACAACTACAATTCGATGAAAATGCGCGGCACACATTGCTGCGCGGTATCGAGAAACTGGCGAAGGCCGTGAAGGCCACACTCGGCCCCAGCGGTCGTAACGTGATTCTCGACAAAAAATTCGGCAGCCCGACGATCACCAAGGACGGTGTGACGGTCGCGAAGGAGATAGAGCTGGAAGATCCATATGAGAATATGGGTGCGCAGCTCGTTCGCGAAGTCGCTTCCAAAACGTCCGACGTCGCTGGTGACGGCACGACGACGGCGACCATTCTCGCGGAATCAATTTACCGCGAAGGTCTGCGCAACGTCACTGCCGGTGCAAACCCGACTTCGTTGCAGCGCGGCATCATGAAAGGTGTCGATGCAATCGTCGAGGACCTGAAGAAACTCTCCAAGAAAGTCAGCGATCGCACCGAGATCGCACAGGTCGCGACCGTTTCGGCCAACTGGGACAAAACGATCGGCGAGATCATTGCCGACGCGATGGACAAAGTTGGCAAGGACGGCACGATCACGGTCGAGGAAGCCAAATCAATCGAGACCACGCTGGATGTGGTCGAGGGTATGCAGTTCGATAAAGGTTATCTGTCGCCCTACTTCGTGACCAACGCGGAGGCGATGGAAGCTGTGCTCGAAAATGCTTACATCCTCAATTACGAGAAAAAAATCTCGAGCTTGAAGGATTTACTTCCGTTGCTCGAGAAAGTCGCGAAAGCCGGCCGTCCGCTCCTCATCATTGCTGAGGACGTGGAAGGCGAAGCGCTCGCAACTTTGGTCGTAAACAAACTGCGCGGGACGTTGCAAGTCTGCGCGGTTAAAGCACCGGGCTTCGGCGACCGTCGCAAGGCGATGCTGGAAGATATCGCGGTGCTCACCGGTGGGCGTTGCATCACCGAAGATCTCGGCATCAAGCTTGAGAACATCAAGCTCGAGGACCTCGGCAAGGCCAAGCGTGTTACTATCGACAAGGAGAACACCACCATTGTCGAAGGCGAAGGCAAAAAAGCCGATATCCAGGGCCGCGTCGCACAGATCCGTCGTCAGATTGAAGAGACGACCAGCGATTACGATCGCGAGAAACTGCAGGAGCGCCTGGCGAAACTCGCAGGCGGTGTCGCAGTCATCAACGTCGGCGCTGCGACTGAGACCGAGATGAAAGAGAAGAAAGCTCGGGTCGAAGACGCGTTGCACGCCACGCGTGCGGCGGTTGAGGAAGGCATCGTCCCAGGCGGCGGTGTCGCGTTGCTGCGCGCGCAGAAAGCGCTCGACAACGTCAAGAACCTCGAAGGCGATGAAAAAGTCGGCGTGGCGATTGTTCGCCGTGCCGTTGAAGAGCCGACGCGTCAACTTGCTGACAACGCGGGCCGCGAAGGCGCGCTCGTCGTTGAGGAAGTGAAGAAGCGCAAAGGCAACGAAGGTTACGACGTCGCGAATGACGAATACACCGACCTGGTGAAGGCGGGTATCGTCGATCCGACCAAAGTCACGCGCTCCGCGTTGCAAAACGCCGCGTCCATCGCGGGCCTGTTGCTCACCACCGAAGCATTGGTCACGGAGATTCCTGAAAAGGAAAAAACTCCTCCGATGCCTCCGGGCGGAATGGGCGGCATGGATTATTGATCCGAAATAACAAATGAATTACAGCAGCCGGGTTTCGAAAGAGACCCGGCTGTTTTGTATCATCAAGAACTTCAAGAAATGAGCAATCCTGCAGCAAGACTTCACGCGATACTGCTGCGATCGAAGCAACAGGAGCTACGACCCAAAAACATGTTGGCGGCCTGGCGTACCGTCCTGCAATTGCCTGAACAACTCGACGACCTCATCACGATGAATCGCGTGAGCAAGGTCTTCACTCTTCCGTCAATTATATCAGGTCAGATTCAGCGCTTTTCCGATCTTGATGAAGAACTTTACCTAGGCTGGCGGCAAGATCTATCAACAGCGTTTCGGGTGATTAACTTTAATGCGCAATTTAACGAGTTCAGTCAGCGATTGTCTGATTCGCTGCTAATCAGTATTCGATTTTGTGCGCACGAACTAGACAAACGAGCGCCGGAGAAGGATGTCTCGAGCGAGGAACTTGATTCTCTGCGAGAATCCGCCTGGTCGTTGTATGAAGAAGTGGTCAAGGCCGATTTGCCTAATGAGATCTCTCGTTACTTACTGGATTATCTTTACTTAATCATCGAGGCCATTGATGACTATGCTGTCACGGGGGCGGTTGGGATGGAGCGGGCACTGAACGCCGTGCTCGGAACGATTATTACAGATTCGGCACGTGCTGAAAATGTAAGGAAATCCCAGTTCGGTGAGAAGTTTTGGATCGTTGTTACCAAAGTAGGAGTTGTCCTCAAGCTTGCCAAAACAGCAACAGAGCTAGCGGAAGGCGTTCGGAAACTATTGATCAGCCCCTAACGACTTGTTGGATAAGCCCCAAGCACTCGGGCTATCGAATTACATGCATGACATTCCGAGCTTTCAAAGGCGGATTATCTTTGTGAACTGTAATACTCGTAGTTAAATCGCGATGATTAGATTCAAAAAATGGAACATCTAATCTGGCCCGGAGCGTTCGTCGCAATTGGTTTGTTTGCGATCTGGATTCTGCGTCATCCTCTTGGCCGATTAGTTGATCGGATTACTCAGATCGATAAGACGGGAATCCGCGCGGCGGCTCAGGACGCGGCAACGGCAAAGATCGAACAAAAGCAGATGATCCCATCCCGGGACCTCATGGAAGTAGCGTTCAACCCCGTTATCAAGGACCAGGAAGCACTTTTGAAAAATTATCTGGCAAACATTCAGTTTGATTCACAAGAAGAGCGAGAAGCCCTGCTACTGCGAACACTCGCACGCTCGCAAGTCTACGCGCAATTCGATCGGATAGGTATGCTCATTTACGGTTCACAACTTGAATTACTGGTCGAAGCAAGTTCACGACTAACAGGAATCGATGAAAAGACAGTGAGAGAAAAATTCGATCAGGTTAAAGCTGCGGACCCGATTTTTCACGAGCAGACAACACTGGACTCCTATCGGGGCTTTCTCGTGAACAGTAACCTGTTCGTTGTCGAAGGTGATCGGCTTAAGATCACACCTTTTGGTAAAGAATTTCTAAAATTCCTCGTCGACAACGGACTTACGCATCGGAGGCGAGGATAGTTCTCTTTCGCCTTATTTAGCTTGGTGGCCGGAAATGGGGTCGCGTCTTTTTAAGCGCCGACCCATTCCCCTTTTGCATTGGTGCTGACGTGTTAGTGATCACCGGCGTTTTTGCGGTTCTGGTTTAGGCGCTTCTGCTGAATTCATCGAAGAACTTCCGATCAACCTCGAACGTCCGGCGGGGGAGCAAACCCAATTCAAGGTCTTCGAATAGCTTCACCAAGTCCTCGCCTGCGACGAGCTCGATTGGCGTTGCGCCATCGCGCCTGGCCTCCTTCTTCGCCTCGACCGTGAATGTGCCTGTCGTCAACATAATACCCTTGTCCGCACGGCCTGCCATGGCACCGCGAAAATCGCGGACTTGGGAGGGAGTAACCGAACCTTGGTAGCGTTTGCACTGAAATAAAACGTTAAAGCTGACGAATGGATTGACTTGCAGCACCCCAATTCCATCGATGCCACCATCGCCGGTTTTTCCAGTAACGGTCACCTCCTGAAAACCCGACTCACGAAGAACCCTCTGACACAAGCGCTCGAATCCGCCCGGTGGCAACGATTTGATCACTGCTAGCAATTCCGATTTATAATCAGCGGTCTCGGCGGTGCTTTCGTCACGCTCGTCGATAAAAGGTTCTTCCAGTTCCTTCTTTTCCTTTTTTTCTGTTCGCAGTCCTTTTTGAACTCGTTGGAACACTTCATACGCATCAAACGTTGCTGGATCCGCTTGAGCGCCCTTGTCCGTGAGACTCCAGACGCCGCGTCGCGATGACTCAAGATAGCCAGCTCGCACCAAGTAAAGGCGGCTCCATTGAACCTGATTGCGAACGCGAGACTGACCGTTCTTGAGCGTGACCTCTTGTTCCGACTCCGGGATTTGCAGAAGCTCAATTGCACGATCGATGACTTCGGAGGTTGTTCCTGAACCGCCGGACTCCCTCAGAATCTGCAAAACCGGTTTAAAGAACCGAATGAATTCTGGGCCCTTTGCTTTCACTCAGCAGAAAGTAGTAGATTAAATTGCGGCAGCCAAGATCAGAAAGGATTCCCAGTTATCGCAGGACCCGCCGATGGCGGCCGGGAAAACTTTTAGCTTCGGCAAACCGTCCTTCATCCGCAGAATGGTTTGATTCGTGCGCTCCCGCGCAGCTCACCTGCGGCCCCCGCAGGTCACCATCTATCCGCCGGCTCCCAGCCGGACTGTATTCCGCGGAACCCGAACCGGGGGAACCCGAACCGGGGGGAACCCGAACCGGGGGGAACCCGAACCGGGGTCGTATCTAAACATTCAAGATTTGACCACTGATTTTGATATTGGCGCTCGGCAGCGAACCGTCAATCTCCAGGTATGCGCCCGATATTCTCACTCTTTGTCATCTGCGGTTTCCTAATCTCGAGCGGAGCCACGTGCGCGGCGGCAGACGCCATGAATGCTGTCGCCGAGCGGTACGTGCATCTCGTGCTGGCTTTGGGGCAACATGATCCCGATTACGTTGATGCGTTTTACGGACCGGCTGAGTGGAAGGCGCAGGCGGAGAAGGAAAAGAAGTCGCTGGACGCGATCGGTGCCGAAGCCGCCGAACTGAGCCCGACCCTGGCGAAAACTCCTGACGCAGCAACGTCAGGCGACGAGATGTTCAAATTGCGGCGCGAATATTTGCAGAAACAAATTTCCGCGCTGGCGGCGCGGGTCCGGATGTTGAAGGGCGAAAAATTAAAGTTCGATAACGAGTCGCGCGCGCTTTACGACGCCGTTGCACTGACTTTTCCGGATTCGCACTTTGATCAGATCATTGCCCAACTAGACGCAAAGATTCCGGGAAAGGGTCCGAGCTCGCCACGGGACGAGTCCGTCCGATCGGCGGACCGGACTGGCGGTTCGTTGTGGGAGCGCTACGAGATGTGGCGGAAGCCGTTTCTGATTCCGAAGGAAAAACTCGATACGGTTTTTCAACTCGCGATCAAGGAATGCCGCGCCCGGACGCTTGCGCACCTTGCGCTTCCGCCTAACGAAAGTTTCACCGTCGAGTACGTGACCAATAAACCGTGGGGTGGTTACAATTGGTACAAAGGAAATTTCCACAGCGTGATTCAGGTGAATACTGATCTGCCCATCTTCATCGATCGCGCGGTCGATCTCGCGGCGCACGAAGGTTATCCCGGTCATCATGTTTACAATTCGCTGCTGGAAAAGAACCTGGTCCGCGATCGCGGCTGGCTGGAGTTTTCGGTTTACGCACTGTTCTCACCGCAATCGCTCATCGCCGAAGGGACGGCGAATTTCGGCCGGGACGTTGCGTTCCCGACTAAGACCGAGCGAATGAAGTTCGAGAAGGAAGTCTTGTTTCCCGCCGCGGGAATCGATGCATCACGCGCAGACGAATATTACGCCGTGCAAGACCTGATGAAGCAACTCGATTATGCGACGAACGAGGCCGCGCGAAGATTGATCAACGGTGAGATCGACCAGAGCGCTGCGGTGCAATGGTTGCAAAAATATGCAGTCATGGAACCAGCTCGCGCTCAGCAGCGGGTAAAATTTATCCAGCGTTACCGAAGTTACGTGATCAACTACAATCTCGGGGAAGACATGGTGCGCCGTTACATCGAGAAACGAAGTGGCACTGATTCCGAGAAACGGTGGAGCGAATTTGGCAAGCTGCTGTCCTCGCCACGATTACCGAGCGGATTGCAAGAAAAGTGACGTGACGAGCGACGGGAAGCGCAACGAGGCGGAGCTCGTCGCGGCTATTCAGGCACGGTTTGGCCGGACCCGCCGATTGCTGTGGGGAAATCTTTTTCGGAAGCGTTGATGGTTGAGAGAACGCTTCGCTTTAGTTGAGAGACCGGAACCCGTCATTCGGGACTGCACCGTACGCGGGGCTTCTTGGAAAGATCTCGTCCCGCTCCTCCAGTTCCCTCATATCACCCTGGCGCCTAAGGTGCGCACGATCACCCACTTGTCTCCGCGCTTCTTGAGGAGATCCATAAAAACAAACTGACCGCTAATGTCTTTTCCATCGTGAAGCCTTTTTTCGGTGACGCTGGCTTGGACTACGGCCACATCGCCGAACACCTGCACATCCATAGGTCCAATTTCAAACGACAGGAGTTTGTGCTTGCCGGATTTAAAATCGCTTAGAAGGCTCTCCTTAGTGAAAATTTTGCCAGAGGAATCGACGGTTGCCCAATCGTCGGCATAGATCTGGTTGAGCTTGTCGACATCGCCGGCCACCATTGCATCTCCTGTATCCTGTGCGAATTGCTTCATAGTCTCAACAATGGTCGGATCCTGTGATTGCGCTTTGGGCGAGTCGGCCGAAACCACCCTGGCGCCTGCGCTGCGCACGACCGCCCATTTGCCTGCACGTTTCTTGAGGAGATCCATCCAAAGAAACTGACCGCTAGTATCTTTTCCGTTCTGGATCCTCTTTTCCTTCACACTACCCTGGGCCACCGCCACATCCCCGAACACCTGCACGTCCACAGGTCCATTTTCAAACCACTCGAGTTTGTGCTTGCCGGATTTAGAATCGCTTAGAAGGCTCGCTTTGGTGAAAATCTTGCCGGAGGAATCGACGGTTGCCCAATCGTCGGCAAAGATCTGATTGAGCTTGTCGATATCGACGGCCACCATTGCATCTCCCATATCCTGTCCGACTTGTTTCACTGCGTTGACAGCGGCCGGATCGTTGGAAGGCGCCTCGAGTGGCTGGGCCAAAACCAATCCAGCGCATAGACTGGTGAACAAAACTGCTCCGACGAATTTTTGCATTTGTAGTTTTTTCATTTGTTGTCCTCCTATTCGATTTACCGCGGGTTTTGCTTGTCAGCAGGTAATGCAATGTTTGTGCCAACTACACGAGCGACCTCACAATGCACACTGAAAGAGAGACTTAGCTTTATTGGGCGAATTATGGTCACCTCGCGGCAATCCCGTTCTGGGACAGTCCGGTTCCAATCCTGGGACGCAATTTGGGTCGATACCGTTAAACGCGGCCCAATGACGCGGGTATTACGTCGAAAGTGCCTCGCACAAGGTCCATTCACTTCAAAAGATGTAGGACCATTCTCACGGCGTGAGCGACTCTTTCAGATAAAGCGGCCCCATTCCATCGAGCTGCAGCACAATGGACCTATTCAAATATAAAAACTCTAAGCATGCAAAGCTCTGTGAACCGCGGGACTAACTGCGGAAAGTCCTTGAGCTTGGGGAACCGTCAGGGTCGAAGCTGATAGATGAGAGAACGCTTCGCTTTAGTTGAGAAATCGGAGCCTGCTACTCGGGTACTGTTTCATCCGACCCTCCGATCGCCGCGGGAAAATCCTTGAGCTTAGGTAATCCGTCTCTCATCGGAAGAATCGTTTCTGCATAATTCAGATGCACTTTTGGTTTGAATGAAAATCTCTCAGGGCGCCGATACGAACGTCGATCAATCCGAGTGTGGGATGATCGACGCTGATGTGACTGCCGCATTTTGTGCAATACCGGCGGTCGCTGATTTCGCCGCCCTTGAATCGCCCGAGGAACTCCGCTCCTTTGGTAAGGACTACCTTCTCCTTTTTCCACAACGTGAACGCGCTCACCGGCGCGGCGGAATAACGCCGGCAGTTTTCGCAATGGCAATAACCAATCTCCATCGGATCACCGCGCACTTCGATCTCCACGGCCCCGCAGTAACATTGACCTTATGCGTCTCCACCATGCTTCCACTCTTACCGCGCGGTTCGCTTTGCGGCGAGCAAAACCAACTCATCCAGAATCACGTGGTTGAAAGTCGTTAGGCCAAATCTGCTCAAATTTGCTTTAATTGCCTGTGCGAACGGTGCAGGGTGGAGGACGGAGGTTTTATGACCATCTGGCAAATTATTCTGCTTATCGCCGGCTGTGGAGCGGTCGGCGGGATTGTTAACTGCGCGATCAGCGGCGAATTCAATTATCCACGGTTTGACGCTGCGGCGAAAGTGTGGCGCCCTGGTTGGATCGGCAACGTTCTCGTCGGCGCGGTAGCGTCTGTCGTCGTATGGGGTATTTATGGTCCGCTAGCGTCGGTCGATCTGCTAACCGGAGAGATGGCCGGTGTGCGTTTGACCGTCGCGCAGCTACTCACCTCGCTTGTGATCGGTTTGAGCGGTGGTAAAATTCTCACATTGATGGCCGAGAAACAGGCGGCGACAATTTCCAAAGATCAACTCGCTGCCGCTGTGAAAGCGTTAACGAAAGGTTGATATGATCATCGAAGACAATAAAGCCGCAAAGATTCAGGAGCTTTTGAAGCAACTCTCCAGCGCGGACACGTTTCAATCGGTCGCGATCACGAGGCAAATCAGGGACATCGCAACAGAAAATGCGAAGCAGGAGCCAGGCACAACAGGTAATCCGGTCGCCATAAACCCGGCACAACGGTAAGGTGGGTTTTAAATCGCGCAGGCTGGAAGCTCGCGTGCCGCACAGGTCCGCACACGGGACGGATTCGTCCTTTGGCGAACACGATGCCTGTGTTCCTTAGGACGCCTTTGTAATCTGACTTGCCATAGGCGCGTCTCTCGCGCATGATTAAGTCCCGATGGTTCAAGCGAATTGTCGGGCGCGGTTTACGGCGGCTGATTTCGACTTCATTGTGCGCACGCTCGCGCGCTCGCAAACTGACCAAGTCTCGCTGGTCGATCTTTTGAGCGATGTTGAAACGCGCGATTCCATTCTCGATCATCCGCGACTCGTCGATGCGATTCTAAACCATTGCGGACATCTGCGGATTTCGTCGCAGTTTTATTTTTACGTTCTGGCCCGGCACGTTCTGCAGCAGGGCAGGATCGGCGACCGCAAGCTTTGCGATTATGTCGCGTCGTTGCTCGAAACATTTTCACGCGCAAGCCGGTTGCAGATCTCCGATGAGACCCATCATATCGCTGAACAATACATTTCCGACATGCTCATTGCGCTCACCAAGGCGAGTCCCGAGCAAGCGTTTCTGCTTCGCGCTCACATTGGTAACTATTCGCTTTTTATCAGCGGGATTTTTCACGAGAACACCCAGCGCCGCAGTTTGCGCGGCGGCCCGGACATCGGATTCTATGAGCAAGTTGGCCGGACCAATTATCAACTGGTTGCTTCGCACGCCGCTGCGCGTCGGTGTGAACTCGACGACGTTTTCGAAGGGTTGGCTGATCGGTTTCGCGATGTTCGGCTCGCGCTGAATCAACTCTCCGATCGATTACTGAATCTGGATGACGATGCGCGCCCATCGCTTTGTTTGTGAACGAGACACTCTTCAGCCAGATCCAGAAGTTATTTGAGCGAACCTACGCGCAGGTCGGGATCAATCTGGAAGATTGTTTGATCGATCGGAGGCGCTGCGCGCAATTGTCACTTCTGGCTGGAAAGTCCGCCCGCGAATTGAGCGAGCTCGCCCGCACGTTTTTGCGGCGCACCGGAGATCAGCTTTACGTCGGCATTTACTATTCGCGCTGGCTCATTGAACAACTCGAACAGCATGATCCGCGCGCAGGCGTGGGTGATCGCAATATCCGGTCGCTGATCATGTTTGTGGAGGAACTCAATCACGCCTTGCACGCGGCGCTTCAGTTCAAAAGCGGAATTCGCGAGATCGCTTCTGAAGATTTTGCCCGCAATCTGGAGCTCCAGGCGCAGGTCGATACTTATCTCGTTCTACTTTTGTTTATCGCGTTCTTTCGAAAAACCCAGCGCGTTTCGCGCATGGACCGGCGTTGGCTGCGCTTTCATCTTTTCGCGCGCCAATGCCCGGAAGCGTTCCGGGATGCAAATTTGCGTGGCCGCTATTTGGAGACAAGCCAGCTCGCAACGAGCTACACGCACTACCTCGATACTCTGAATGGGGCCCGGCGCCTCGATGAAATCCGCCGCTTTCATTCGTTGGATTACGGTGGAAAAAAGGCGCGCATCCTGGCCCTAACAAATCGCAGCGCGAACCAGACAAACTAGCCGCTGGAGTTGCACGAGTATAGCGACACGGCGATTACTCTGGAATGACGACCTATCCAAAAAGCCCAAAAGAAATGACGAAGGGAATGAGCTATTTCCCGCGAATGGTTGATAAGATCCGACTTCATTCGCGCGGGGAGTTGCACGAGGATTATCGCGACAACCTCGGGGCGCCTCGAACGCTTGATGGAGCCTGCTGCAATTTTTTGCGCGTCAACTATGCCGATCTTCGCGAGCGCGTTCTCCAAGGGAGAACCGATGAAGACATTCTCGAATGGTGTTTTGAAAACGGGCGGCGCTTGAACGAGGGCGACCTCTTTGTCTGGAATGCATTCGCATCGAAACTCGGATGGCGCGATTCGTTCGCGGCGAGATTGGAACAAAGGAAAAAAGAGCACAGCATCACTGATCGCAACGACGTTCTTACAATGTCTGACTTCATCGATTTCGACGAAGGCCGGTCCCCTGAGGCCACCAAAACCGCGTGACCGCATCGAATTTGATTCATCGCCGACTCGGGTTCTGCATTGTGGCTTGCCTGTGCATTCTGGCTTTCAGTGCGTGCGAATACGAAGTTCCAATCACACCGAGCCCTACTCAAAAAGTGCAGGAACCGTTGCTTGGCGATTGGACTTCCACAGACGGCAAAGAAAAGATGAAAGTGCGCAAGCTCGATGACAGCATTTACATCGTTTACTACGATGGAGATTTATTCCGCGCTTATCACTCCGACATCGCGGAAACGCCGTTTGTTAGCGTCCAGGATCTCAACTCGAATGATCGCAAGTATGCTTACGTGGTTTGGAAACTGTCCGATGACGGCAAGACGCTGAGTTTGCGGAGCGTCAACAAGCTAATCCCAAAGGAAACCAAGGACTCAGCTACGGTTGCTGCGCTTTTAACCAAAAACGTCCGAAACCCTGAGCTCTTTGGCGAAGAGATCGAGTTTAGCAAAGAGAAATAGCCGCCGCCTGCTGTCATGTTGAGCGACGCGAAACATCTCTAATTGTTGGCTTGGCGTGCGCCAGAAAGAACCTGAGATTCTTCGCTTCACTCAAAATGACAGGCTGCGCGACGTGTAATGAAAAAGCGATCTATCAGCGCGATGGTCGAGCGCGATTCCCTGTTTGCGACAATTGATGATTGAAGGCTCTTCTGACAAAGTTCGGGATGCTCAGACCAAGGAGTCGATTCTTCACAATTTGTTGTCTGCTGTTTCCATTCTGTTTTTGTGCGCTGAATATTGATGCGCAACAAACACCAGCGTCGAGTCGGAGTCCTTCGCCATCGCCGACGCCTGCAGTCTTTTCTACGGAGACACTGGCGGATCTGAAACGATTGCAACAGGCGGCTCTGACTAGCGATTACGCTTACAGGCAGGTGGCACATTTATCGAATAACATCGGATCGCGATTGACCGGATCCGCGCAGGCGGACAAAGCCGTTGAGTACGTCGCCAGCGAATTGAAGGCCATCGGCTGTGAAGTGCAGCTTGAAAGAGTGAGGGTGCCGCATTGGGTTCGCGGCGAAGAAACAGCAGCGCTTGTTCAATTTCCCGGACAGGCGGCGAACACCGCGCAGAAAATTGTCTTGTGCGCGCTAGGGGACAGCGTCCCGACACCTGCGGATGGAATCGAAGCAGAAGTGATCGCTGTCAGAAATTTTGATGAACTAAAATCGCTGCCTCGCGAGAAAGTCGCAGGCAAGATCGTGCTGTTCAATTATCCGTTCGACAAACAAATGGCCGCGGAAGGTCGCGGTGGCGAAGCATACGGCGAGGCAGTTGTTTATAGAGCCGATGGCCCGAGCGCAGCCGCGCGACAAGGCGCTGTTGCGTGTTTGATTCGTTCAGTGGGCGGAGCCGACTATCGGCTGCCACATACTGGACAGACGGATTACGCAAATGATGCGCCGAAAATTCCAGCCGGCGCAGTCACCGCG
>Ga0209057_1000455_pt1 | contig 37064 bp, 25 predicted proteins | sample GraSoiAngelo_146_FD_185903 | JGI IMG/M metagenome (GOLD analysis project Ga0209057, IMG submission 185903) | Grasslands soil microbial communities from the Angelo Coastal Reserve, California, USA - 14_1009_05_30cm (SPAdes) (version 2) | ecosystem: Environmental > Terrestrial > Soil > Grasslands ...
GTCGCTGTCCGGGCAGGCGGTGACGTTCACCGCGACGGTGACGGCGAAGAGCCCCGGCGCGGGCACCCCGACCGGCACGGTGACCTTCAAGGACGGCTCGACCATCCTCGGCACCGGCACCCTGGACGGCTCGGGCCAGGGGACGTTCGTGACCAGCACGCTCGCGGTCGGCTCCCACTCGATCACCGCGTCATACGGCGGCGACGCGAACTTCAACGGAAGCACGTCGCCCAGGCTCACGCAGACGGTGAAGTACGGCACGACCACATCGGTCAGCTCCTCGTTGAATCCGTCGGTGTTCGGGCAGTCGGTGAAATTCACCGCCACGGTGACGGCGAACAGCCCGGGCACCGGCACGCCGTCGGGGAAGGTGACCTTCAAGGACGGCGAAACCGCCATCACCAACTGCAGCAATCTCAGCCTCAACAAAGGCCAGGCGAGCTGCACCACGTCATCGCTCAGCGTGGGGTCGCACTCCATCACGGCCACCTACGGCGGCAGCAGCACCTTCCTCCCGAGCACATCGCCCGCGCTCACCCAGACGGTGAACTAGCTAGTTTCGCGGGGAACGGCCGCCCCGGGAACGGGTCGCCCGGCGCGGCACGGCGCAAGCGGCGTGGGTCGCCTGAGATCGCCGGTGACCCCCCGAGCCGCAACGGAATTCTCCCCGCTCAGGGCGCGGCGGCCGCCGCGCTCGTGGTGCGCCGATTCGTCACGTCCGCCACGGGCGCCCCCGCGGCCGCGAGCCGCGCGGCGACCTCCTCCGGCGTGAGCCCGCTCTCGGCGAGCCCGCTCAGGTAGGGCAGCACCGGCCGCTCGAAGGTCTGCATGCGCGCGAGCTTGCGCCAGAAGACGGCGAGCCCGACGTCGTGGCGCGCGCCCGGCTCCATCAGATCGACGAGCCAGCCGCCGCTGGACGCGTTGGCGAAGCCGAAGAACGAGTCGAGCGAGCGCGGGACCGTGAAGTCGAGGCGGGTCGAGTCGTCGCTCGCGACCGGGCCGGCGCCCGCGAAGGCCGCGACCTCGCCGCCGGCGAGGACGAAGTGCGCGAGGAAGGCGAACGGGTCGGGCACGCCGATCTCGGCGAGGTCGCCCTGTACGCGGGGCTCGGCGAAGCGCCGGGCGAGCAGCGCCAGGTCCGGCCCGTGCGGGCCGACACTCCCGTTGATGACCCACGAGTAGCGCAGCGGCCCGCGCCACACGCTCACCTGCGGGAAGACCGACGCCACCGTGCGCACCAGGAGGCGGAGGTCGGCCTCCGGCGTCATCACCACGTTCACCCAGATGCTGAACAGGCCCCCGGGCGCCAGGCGGTCGCGCGCGAGCGCGTAGAACTCGCGCGTGTAGAGGTTCACCACGCCGGCCGTGTGCAGCTCGGGCGGGTCGAGGCGGATCACGTCCCAGCGCTCGTGGCTCGCGAGCAGGAAGTTCCGGCCGTCGGCGATGGTGAGCCGCACGCGCGGGTCGGCCAGCACGTCGTGGTTGGTGTCGCGGAAGAAGCCGGCCGCGTCCACCACGCCGGGGGAGAGCTCGACCGCGTCCACTCGCTCGATCGGGTGCGCCGCCACCGCGGCCAGGCTGTTACCCACCCCGAAGCAGATGTTGAGGACGCGCCGGGCCGCGGGGTGGAGGAGGAGCGGGATGTGCGCGTACATGCGGTCGTCGCGCACCGTCATGGTGCCCGCCGTGCCCCGCCCGTCGCCGAAGCGGAGCATGCGCTCGCCGCGCGCGTCCCGGGTGACCATCACCGTGTCGGTCGCCTCCTCGCGGTAGAAGAGGAGCGGGCCGAAGCGGCGCGCGAAGCCGTCCGCGAAGAGGCTCGGCGGCACGAGGGCGAGCGCGGCCGCGCCCGCCGCCGCCGCAAGCGCCGCGGTCACCGCGCCCGCGCGACGCCCCTCGGCGACGGCGAGGAAGGCGCCCACCGCCAGGTTCACCAGGACCAGGGTGAGAAACGCGTCGCGCATGCCGAGCAGAGGCAGGAGCCCGAATCCCGCCACGACGGCGCCCAGGATCGAGCCCACGGTGTTCCACACGTAGGCCGCGCCGAGCCGCCTGCCGAGCCCATCGAGCCCGTCCACCACCAGGCGCGCCACGAGGGGAAAGGTGGCGCCCAGGAGGAGCGTGGTCGGGAGGAGCGCGGCCCCGGCCTCGCCGAAGACGAGTGCGACGACACGGGGCCAGGAACCGAGTCCGCCCATCGCCGCCGCGGCCGCCGGCACCAGGCGATCGTAGCGCGCGTAGAGGGCGAGCCCGCCGACGACGCTCGCACCGGTCAGGATCTCCACCGCGCCGAGGGCGAGGAGCGGGCGGCGGAGCCGATCGGTCACGGCGCCGAGCGCCGCGCTCCCGAGCGCGAGCCCGAGGAGGAAGACGGCCAGCATGGCGCTGTAGGCGTAGGTCGAGTTGTGCGTGTAGTGGACGAGGGCGCGCGTCCACAGGACCTCGTAGCCGAGCGCCGTGAAGCCCGAGAGCCCGAAGGCAAGCATCACGAGCCGCGCGGGCGCGGGCGCCGCCACCGCGCGCGCCGCTGTCCGCGCCGCCGTCGTGCGCCGGCCGAGCCCGAACGCGACGACACCGACCGCCACGTTCACCGCCGCCGCCGCGACGCTCGTCGCCGCGAGCCCGAGGCGCGGCACGAGCACGAAGCCCGCCGCGACGCAGCCGAGGACCGCACCCAGGGTGTTGGCCGCGTAGAGCGCGCCTGCCCCCCGGCCGACGCCGTCGGCGCGCGCGATCGCGGCCCGGGCGATGAGCGGCAGCGTCGCCCCCATGAGCGTGCACGGCACCAGCAGGACCCCTGCCGCGAGGCCGAAGCGCGCCGCCCCGAAGGCGAGCGCGCTCCCGCCGAGGCGGTCGTGCAGCCAGACGTACACGGGGGGCAGGCGGAAGAGGACGGCCGGCGTGGCGGCGCCGGTCGCGGCGAGGCCGAGCTCGACCAGCGCGTAGGCGGCGAGGGGGCGGCCCACGCGATCGGCGACGCGCCCGCCCCACGCCGCGCCGAGCGCGAGCCCGGCCATGAACGCGGCCAGCACGGTGGTGACCGCGTGCACCGTGACCGAGAGGGTGAGCGTGAGGAGCCGCATCCACACCACCTCGTAGACGAGCCCGCAGGCGCCCGAGGCGAAGAAGAGCAGGAGGAGCGGCGGCACGCGCCGTGGCTAGCACACGCCCCCCGCGCGCGCACGTTTCGTTGCGACCCCGGGGGCGCGCTGTTAGGAGGCGGTGCGATGCGGGACGGCCGCGAAGCGCTCTCGACCCTCGGTGTCGCCCTCGCGGCCGTCGCCATCCAGCTCCCGATCTACGACCGCCACCTCGCCCTCCTCGACGAGGGCTACCTGCTGGCCCTCGCCGAGGAGATCGCGCGCGGGAAGCTCCTCTACCGCGACGTGTACGTCGACAATCCGTTCCCGGGCGCCTTCTACCTGGTCAGCGCGTGGTTACGCGTGGCGGGGACGTCGATCTGGGCCTCGCGTCTCCTCGCGGTGGGCGCGTTCGCCGTGTTCACGACCCTCCTCTTCCGCGCCGCGCGCGCCGTCATGCCGCGCGCCTGGGCGCTCGGCTTCGCAGGGCTCCTCCTCTGCTACCGCATCTGGGCCTTCCCGCACTGGCAGATCGTGAGCTACTCCTCGCTCTCGGCGACGTTCCTCGCAGGGGCGGTCGTGCTCGTGCTCGGCGCCCACGCCCTCGGCGCGGGCGCGTGCGTCGGCGCGGCCGTCCTCTGCAAGCAGGACTACGGCCTCGGCGTGGGCGCGGCGCTCGGCCTGGCCATCCTGCTCGCGCCCGAGCGCACGGGCAAGGTCCGCCGCGCGCTCGCGTTCGCGGGGAGCGCCGCGCTCGTGGTGGCGCCGGCGCTCCTCTCCTTCGCGGCCCACGGCGCGCTCCGCCCCTTCTTCGACCAGACGGTCGTCCGCCCCCTCCGCGCCGCGGCGACGTCCCGCTACCTCGGCCTGCCGCCGCTCCTGCCCCTCCTCCACCAGGACGCCGCGCTCCGCGCCGGGATCGGGAGCTACTTCCCGGCCGTCCTGCTCACGCTCGCCGAGCGCTGGAGCGCGATCCACTCGGGCTGGCTCTACCGCGAGACGGCGGTGTGGGACGTCGTGCTGAAGCTCCTCTTCTACGCTCCCTTCCTCGTGTGGGCCGCAGCGGCGCTCCGCTGGGCGCGCGGCGGGCTCCGCGACCGCCACCTCGTCCTCCTCGCCTACGCGGGCGGCTTCCTCCTCGCGTTCAACCGGCCGCGTGACTGGGTCCACCTGATGATGGTCTACCCGCCCGTGCTGCTCGTCGGCACGACGCTGCTCGCCGCGGCGCCGGGGCGCGCGGCGCGTGTGCTGCCGAGCGCCGCGCTCGGCCTGCTCGCGCTCCTGTCGGCGGAGCTCGGCCGCGAGCTTCGCCACGCGTTCGACTGGCCGCTCGCGAGCCCGCGCGCGGGCGTGCTCGCCGACGCGCACAACGGTCCCCTCCTCGACGAGCTTCTCGCCTACATCGACGCGCACGCCCCGCCGGGCGCCCCCGTGCCCGTCTACCCGCTCCAGCCCATGCTCGAGTTCCTCGCCGGGCGCGAGGGCGCGGGCGGCGTTCACGTGATCTGGCCCGGGCAGGACCCCGCGCGCCACGAGCGCATCATCGCCGACCTGGAGGCGCGCGACGTCCGGCTCGTGATCTACAGCTTCTCGCACTACGCCAGCCTCGGGAGCTTCCGCGAGAACGCGCCCCGGCTGTTCGAGTATCTCGCGCGCCACTACGCGATCGAGCGCGTGTTTGCGCACGAGCCGTTCGGGCCGCTCTGGTGCGCGCTCGGCCGCCGGCCGCAGGGGCCGCCGCCAGGCACGGCGCTTCCCGGGAGCGACGGGCTGGTGCCGGCGCTCTGGTCGTTCACGCCCGTGCTGGCCGAGCGCGTCGGCACGCCGGACGCGCCGGTGGTGGCGCGCCTTCCCCTCGACGTGCCGCCGGAGCAGCCGCGGCTCGACTTCGCCTACGGCATCGATCCCGAGCGCTGGCTCGAGGCGCCGAGCGGACCGTTCACGTTCACCGTGACGGTGGACGGCGCGCTCGTCTTCCGCGCCAGCGTGGACCCGCAGCGCCGGCTCGAGGACCGCGCCTGGAGGCCCGCGTCGATCGACCTCGCCGCGCACGCCGGGCAGCGGGTCACGCTCGCCTTCGCGATCGCGGCCGCGAGCGCGCCGCCGCGCCCCGACGACCTCGCCGGCTGGGCCGAGCCGCGCCTCAGCGCTTCGGCGGGTACACCTCCTCCCACGGCCGCGCCCGCACCGTCGCGGTGACGAGACCCGTGCCGCCCGGCTGCTCCGCGAACCAGCCCACACCGTCCTGGAGGAGCCCGATCTCGAGCGTGTAGCTTCCCGGCCGCGGCGTCATCGAGCCGACCCGGGCCTCGACCGACTCGCCCGGGGCGAGATCGCGCGCGAGGAGCCCCGGCTCGCCCGCGAGGGCGACCGCGCCGGCCGCGTCGCGCCAGCGCGCCTGCAGGACGACGCGCCCGCGCGCGCGCGCCGTGAGGCCGGGCCAGGGCGCGGAGCCCGTGTTGCTCACCGTCACCGCGAACCACCCGTGCAGGCCGGAGACCACGGCGTCGGGGAGGCGGGCGCGGAGCTCGCCGCGGAAGTCGGCGAGCGGCGCACGCGACACGCCGCGGAGCGTGGGGCCATCGGGGCCCGGGTCGGGCTCCACGAGCTCGCGTCGCAGCGCGGGCTCGAGCCCGCCGCAGCGGCGGTCGATCCGGTAGATGACCTCGTCGCCGAAGGTCGCGGCCCGCGCGAGGCCGGCGCCGCCGCCCTCCCACGCCGCGCGCTCGGCCGGCAGAAGGCCCGCCTGGTGGACCACCAGCCAGCGCAGCGCGACCAGCGCGCAGAGGTCGGCGAGGGCCGTCGGGTCGGGGAGCCGCTGCGCGAGCGTCGCGAGGAGCGGGTAGCTCGGCGGCGTGTAGCCCGTGTAGCCGTTCAGCAGCGGGTTCCAGTGGAGCGTCGAGGCCACCATGTAGCGGCCAGTCGCGAGCAGCTGCTCGCCGTCCATCGCCGAGAGGAAGACCGGGAGCTCGAGCGTCGGGCCGTGTTCGCCGTGCTCCGCGAGCCAGCGATACGCGGCGACGTCGCTGCCTTCGAGCAGCACGGGCGCGAGCGGCACCGGGCGCGCGTCGGCATGGATCACCAGGGCCGCTGCGGCCAGGGGGAGGCCGCGTGCCCAGCGACGCCCTCCGGTGATTGCCGCAGCGCCCATGCCCGCGAGCACCGCGAGCGAGAGGAGCGGCAGCACGAGGAAACGGATCGGGGCGCGCATGCCCGCGAAGCCCGGGACGACGCGCGCCGCGAGCGCGTAGAGCCCGGGGAGGTCCGTGCCGGGCACGAGCGGCGCCGCCGGCCCGAGCGCCAGCGCGAAGCCGACGACGGCGACCAGGCAGAGACCCGCGCGCAGGTGCCACGGCACGCGCCGCGCGCCGAGCGCACCGAGAAGCCCGAGCGCGACGACCGGCCAGGTGAGCGCGTCGCCGAGGCGGGCGAGCGTCGGCGCGAGGCCCTCGGCGAGCACGGCGCCGTACTCCGGCAGGATGCCCGCCGAGCGCGCCCGCAGGTACGGGATGCCGACCGGCACCAGGACCAGCGCGCCCGCCGCGAGCGCCGCCGCCACGGCGAGACCGCTCCGCCGGTGGCGGAGCGCCTCCCACCACAACGCCGGCGCCATCGCCGCGACGAGCGCGAGCAGCTCGTAGCTCACGTACATGCCCGCCAGGCACTGGAGCGCCACGGCCAGCGCGAGCAGCGCGAGCGTCCGCGGCCGCGGCGCGCCCGCCGCGCGCCAGGCGAGCAGCAGCACGAGCGGGAAGAGGTGCACCGCGGTCGCGTGCAGGCGAGCCCAGCCGTGGATGTTCATGGGCGAGAAGGTGAACGCCGCCGCGGCGAGGAACGCGGCCGGCCCGTCCCCCGTCCAGTGCCGGACGAGCGCGAAGGTGACGACTGCCGTGACGAGCACCGTGATCAGGACCGTCACGTTGTAGGTGAGGACGGCGTTCCCGCTCGCGAGGAAGACGGGCGCCGCCACGGGCGCGAGGCCGAGCAGGTGCTCCGAGGAGGCGAGCGCGTCGGGCGCGGGGTAGAGGATGTTCCCCTGGAAGAGCGCCGCCGGCGCGGTGGCGAGCGCGTGCGCGTCCCAGGCCAGGATCCAGAGGAGCAGGTCGAGGTCGACCCGCCCCCAGAGACCGGCCGGGGACAGCCGCACGGGATCGACGACGTGCGTCGCGAGCGCGCGCGGCAGCGGCCAGGCGCTCCACCCGACCGCCGCCGCGAGGGCGAGCGCAGCCCATGCGCGCCCGCGCATCACCGGAGCGCGTAGATGCGCACCCGCGGCCCCGGCCGCTCGACCGCGCCGAAGCCGTGGAACGGGATGTAGTAGGCATCCGCCGGCTCGAAGACGGCGCCCGCGCCGTCGCCGACGAAGGGGTTGAAGTCTTTGAGGAGGCGGACGTGGTCCGCGAGCCCCTCCATCACCTCCGGGTCGACGTGCGAGAAGGGCAGCGGATGATCGTGGGTCAGCACGTAGCCGATGCCCGCGGCCGCGAGCGCGCCGGGCTCGGGCACGGCGTGGCGCGCCTCGATGCCGGGCGGCATCTGCGGCACGCCGTACACCCAGAGGCGCGTGCCGACGATCTCGACCTGCGCGCCGCGCGGCAGGTGCTCGCCCATCCAGCGCGTGGCGAGCACGCGCGTGTCGGTGCGCGACGCGATCCGGTCGTGCGCCACGGCGCTCGCCAGCGGCTCGGCCACGAGGACGAGCGCCGCGGCGAGGAGCACCAGCGGCCGGCGCGCGAGCACCCTGCCCAGGAGCCCGCCCTCGAGGAGCGCCAGCACGGGCAGGAGCGGCGTCATGTAGCGCGCCTGGTTGACGGGCGAGATGCCCACCACGGCGTAGTAGGCGACGGCGAAGACGGCGGCCAGGACGAGCAGCCGGCGCCGGCTCGCGGCGCCCCACACGACCGCGACCGGCGCGAGCAGCGTCGGCACGAGCCCCGCCCCGTAGCGCAGCGAGAAGCAGGCGTGGTACGCGAACCCGCCCCACCAGGGGTGATCGGGCGGCGAGATGGCGCCCGGCACGCCGTGCGGCACGAGCGTCGAGAGCAGCAGCGCGAGGCCCTCCCGGTTGCGCGGGTTCAGGAGGAGGGACGGCGAGCTCGCGAGGAAGACCGCCGCGGCGACCGCCCCGACCACGGCCGCCGGCGCGGGCACGAGCCGCCGCCAGCCGCGCGCCGGGCTCCCCAGCGCCGCGGCGACGTACCCCGGGACGAGGAGGATCACGGCCGGGTACTTGACCGCCAGCGTGAGCCCGACGGCGAGGCCGGCGACGGCCGCGCGCCGGAGGGTCGTGCCACGCGCGAGCGGCACCATCGCCCAGAGCGAGACGAGCGCGCCGAGCGCGAAGAGCACGTCGGGCTTGGCGGCGTGGCTGTCGCGCGCGTGGAGGAAGCTCGACGCGAGGAGCACACCCGCGGCCAGCGCGGCGCCCGGGCCGAGCGCGGCGCGCGCGCCGGCGACGAGCAACGCCACGGTCGCCGTCCCCGCCGCCGCGGAGAGCACGCGGTCGACGAGGATCAAGCGCTCCGGGTGCTCGCGCAGGACGGAGAGATAGCCGCCCGGGGGGAAGCAGCCGAGCAGCCTGCCGGCGCGCAGCCCCGCCGCGCCCCACGCCCAGGTGAGGTCGACGTACGCGCCCGGGTAGATCGACCAGTCGAGCAGGACCTCGCCGCGCGCCGGCGCTTCGGTCTGCGCGAGCACGACCTCCTCGTCGGGGCGCGCGAGCGGATGCGGCAGCCCCAGGTCGAGCGCCCAGAAGCGGAGCGCGCCGGCGAGCGCGACGACGGCCAGCGCCGCGGCGCGGAACGCCCGCTCACCCGGCGGCACGCGTTTGCCCGCGGCGGGCGCGTCGGCTACGCGTCGCCCGATGGCGCGCCCGCCGCTGCCCGCCCGGCCGCTCCCGCCGCGGCGCGCGGCGCTGCTCACGGTCGATGTCGAGGACTGGTTCGACGTGAACTACCGGAGCTGGGTCCCGCCGCCGGCCTGGGATCCACCTCGCCGCGTCGCCGAGGCGACCCGCCGCGTCCTCGACCTGCTCGCCGCGCGCGGGCGGCGCGGCACCTTCTTCGTGCTGGCGAGCGCGGCGCGGAGCGCGCCCGGCCTGGTCGGCGCGATCGCCGCCGCCGGCCACGAGGTCGCCTGCCACGGGCTCGAGCACACGCTCCTCTACGCGGCGGACCCCGCCCGCGTCGAGCGCCAGCTCGGCGACGCGCGGCGGCTCCTCGAGGACGAGCTCGGCGCCCCGGTGCTCGGCTTCCGCGCGCCCTCGTGGTCGGTCAAGCGCGAGGCGCTCTGGGCGCTCGATGCGATCGCCGCCGCCGGCTTCCGCTACGACGCGAGCCTCTTTCCGGTGCGCACCTACCTCTACGGGCTGCGCGAGGCGCCGCTCCGGCCGTCCTGGATCGCGACGCCCTCGGGCGCCGTGTTGCTCGAGATTCCCGCGCCGGCCGTCGCGCTCGGGCCGCTGCGCGTGCCGCACGGGGGCGGCTTCTACCTCCGCGTGCTCCCGCTGTGGGCCGAGCGCCTGGCGCAGCGCGCGCGTCTCCGCCGCGGCTGTCCGGCACTCGTCTACCTCCATCCGCGCGAGCTCGACCCGGTGCGCCATGCCCTCCCGCTCGGCCCGCGCGAGCGCTTCATCCAGGAGGTCGGTCTCGCGGGGATGCCGCGCAAGCTCGACCGTCTCCTCGCCCTCCTCCCCTGGGTGCCGATCCGGGACGCGTACGCGACCGAGCTCGCCGCCGCGCCGCCCGCGGCCCTCTGACCCCGGAGTCACCGCGCGCCGTCGGCGCGGGCGAGCCGGTCGAGGCGCCAGCCGAGCTCGGCCACCTCCTGCGCCAGGCGCTGGTTCTGCCGCATGAGGCCCGAGACCACCGTGGTCATGTAGAGGAGGAGCAAGAGCGCGAAGAAGAGACCCGCCATCATGAGGAGCGCCGGCTCGTAGTGGATGCCGAGCCAGCGCGCCGCGGCTGCCCACGGCGCGAGCCAGAGGCTGCACGCGAGCGGCCCGAGGCTCGCCACCAGCCACGCGAACCAGAGCTCCTCCTTGATCCGCTGGCGGCGGATCAGGTCGAGGACGAGGACGACGAGGGCGAGCGAGGCGACGATCGCCACCAGCTGGATCGGCTGAGACATCGGAGTCCTCCCACCGCGGTGAGCACCAGGCCGGCGAGCGAGAGCGCGACGGCGGGCGCAAGGCCGCGCGGACGGTACCACAGCTCGACCTCGTGCGCACCGGGCGCGACGGGCACGGCCATGAAAGCGTAGTCGGCGCGCAGCACGGGCGCGCGCCGGCCGTCGACGTGCGCCCGCCAGCCGGGAGAGTGGTCGGCGGACACCACGAGGTGGCTCGCCGCCTCGGCGACGACCCGGAAGCGGATGCGCCCCGGCTCGGCAGCGACGGGCTCGACCTCGCCCGGCGTGCAGCGGCCCTCGCCGCACGCCGCCGGCGCGACGGACGCGTCCGCTCGTTCGAGGACGACCGTCTGCCTGGGGGCAAACCCCGGATCGAGGACGGCAGCGAGCGCGGCGTCCTCGCTCTCGGCCCGGCGCGTCTCCCGCGCGAGAAAGGCCATCCCTTGCGGCGGACGGACGTACGCCCTGCGGCCGTCGGCGAACCCGCCGCCGGGTGCGAAGCCCAGCGCGGCGAGGGCCTGCTCGTGCCCCGGTTCGACCACGACGCACGACAGGTCGAGCAGGTCGAGCAGACCGCGCGCCTTCACCAGCCGCTCCCAGTCGAGCGCGAGGAGCGTGGCCGGCGCGAGGCCGGCCCCCTCGAGGAGACGGCTCATGCGCGCCGGGGCGAGCGGTTCGGGGTACCCCTGCACGGCGCGCAGCCGGCCCGCGACCGGGAGGCCGGCCAGCGTCTCGGGCGGGGCGAGGACGCGCCCGTCGCTCTCCGCGCCGCACGCGGCGCGCAGCTCGTCGGCGCGCCGAAGCTCCGCGTCCAGCGATGGATACGGCACCTGCCCCGCGGCGTAGCGATGCCGGAGCGTGGCGGGGAGCGGCGCGGGGACGAAGGTCCAGACGTCGGCGAGCGTCAGCAGGAGCAGGAGCGCGATCGCCGGCCGCGGCGCGATGCGGCTCACGAGGAGGACGGCGAGCGCGACGGCGAGCCAGGCGAGCGAGCGCGCGGGAAGGAGCGGCAGCAGGGCGGCGAGGGCGACCGTCCCGGCGACGGCCTCGCGCGCGCCGAGCCGCCCGCCGAGCACGCGGTCGAAGCCCGCCCCCGCGAGCGCGGCCAGGGGGAGGACGACGATCGAGCCCCAGCAGAGGAAGGAGCGGAAGAGGTTGAAGGGCGGCAGCGCGCGCAGCGCGGGCGCGAACACGATGCTCGCGAGGACCCAGACCGCCGCCAGCGCCCCGCGGTAGGGCCGCTCCGGCGCGGCCAGCCCGACGAACACGAGCGCCCACGCGAGCGCCGGCAGGTACGCGAAGACGCCGACGGCCGCCGCCCAGCCCCGAAGCCCGCTCCCGAAGGTCGCGAGCTCGAAGCGCTGGCCCGCGAGGAACGGGAGCTCGCCGCCGCCGCGCGTGCTCGTCCGGAAGGTCTCCACGAGCGAGACGAGCTGGACGGCGGAGAGCATGGCGGCGAGCGCCGCCGCAGCGACGACGAGCGCGCTGCCGCCGAGCGCCGCCCGGGCGCCGCGGACCCGGCGCGCCGCCGCCGGCCAGAAGAGCGCCAGCACGAGCGCCGTGTCGAGCGAGTACTCGGGATAGCCCGCGGTCGCCTGGAGCGCCGCCGCGACGGCCAGGCCGAGCGTCGCGCCGAGCCCGCGCCCCTCCACCGTGCGCACGAACGCGGCCACCATCCACGGCACCCACGCGAAGCAGGCGATGCGCGGCGGATGGTAGTGCCCGGCCATCATGAACGGCTCGAAGGCGAGCAGCAGCGTGCCGAAGCACGCGCCCGGCACCTCGAGCGCGAGCCCGCGCAGCATGACGTACGCGCCGGCGCCGAGGAGCACGTAGTGCACCACCATGAAGACGTGCAGCGCGGCCGTCGGCGGGAGGAGCGCGAAGAGGAGCACGCGCGGCGGATAGAGCACCGCCGGCTGCGCCGCGCCGAGGAACGGCACGCCGGCATACTCATACGGGTTCCAGAGCGGCAGCGCGCCGCGCTCGAGCTCCGCCGAGCCGTAGACGAACTTCGGGAAGAAGTAGCCGTAGAGGTCGACCGCCTCGGGCCGGAAGATCCCGGGGCGCATCGCGGGCACGAAGAGCCCGAGCCAGAAGAGCAGGACCACCGCCACCCAGGCGCCGGCGAGCACGAGCGCGTTGCGGCGCGGATGGCGCGCTGGTATCGTCACGGGCCGTTGCATTTTACTGTCCGGCCCGCGCGCGCACCAAGCGCCCTCTTCCCGCTCGCGCTGCTCGGCCTCCTCGCCGGCGCCTGCCGCCGCGAGAGCGCAACCCGTCTCGTGCGCTTCATCGCCGCGCCCGGATCGGGCTCCACCGCGGCGCTCGCGCGGGCCGAGATCGCAGGCGAGAGCCGCTACGTGCTCGCCGCCCACCCGCCCATCGTGCTGCGCGCGCGGGAGGAGGTCACGCTGCCGCACGCGGACGAGCTGCGCGTGCCCGCCGAGCTGCCGCCGGCGCTCGCCGGCCGCGACGTGCGGATCGACGCCTCCGTCCTGGTGCGCGAGCTGCCGGTCGCGGCGCCCGCACCGACCTTCGGCCAGCTCGACGCCGCGCGCATGGTGACCGCGAGCGCGCCGCCGCTCGTGGTGCGCGGCCGCGACGGCGCGCGGCCCGAGGCCGTGATCCCGCTCCCCGAGGCGCTGCGCGGGCAGCGTGGCCTCCTGACCGTCAGCGCGCGTCCCCTCCCCGCCTCGCCCCGAGAGCAGAGCGAGACGGCCGAGGTCGACGTCCCGCCCGGCGCGCGCCTGGTCTTCGGCTACGGGGTCGAGGAGGCGGGGTGGGCCGCGGGCTTCCCGCCGGTGCGCTTCGCGCTCGCCGCCGGCGACGCGACGCTCTTCGAGCGGCGCCTCGACCCGGCCGCCGACGCGCGCGACCGGCGCTGGTTCGACGCCTCGCTCGACCTCTCGCCGCTCGCCGGGCGCCGCGTCCGCCTCGTCTTCACGACCGAGGCGCTCGCCGGCGTCCCCGGCGTCACCCTCGACAAGAGCTTCGCGGTGGTGAGCAGCCCCGCGCTCGTGCCGCCCGCCGCGCCCGCGCGGCCGGGCATCGTCCTCGTCTCGCTCGACACGCTCCGCGCGCGCAGCGTGAGCGCGTACGGCTGCCGCCGGCCGACGACCCCGGCGCTCGACCGCACGGCCGCCCAGGGCGCGCTGGTGCGCACCGCGGTGGCGCCCGTGCCCTTCACCCCGCCCTCGCACATGTCGATGCTGACCGGCCTCGAGCCGTGCGCCCACGGCGTCAAGGGAGTGCACGAGGCGCTCGCGCCCGACCGGCTGACGCTGGCCGAGGCCCTCCGCGCCGCGGGCTACGAGACCGCGGCCTTCACCGAGGACGCCTACCTGATCGCGCCGAACGGCTTCGACCGCGGCTTCGACACCTACCTCGAGAACCGGAGCGAGGAGTCCGCCTCGCCCGGCTTCGCCGCCGAGACCTTCGCCCAGGCGCGCGCCTGGCTCGCGGCGCACGCCGCGCGCCCCTTCTTCCTTTTCGTCCACACCTACCAGGTGCACGAGCCCTACACCCCGCCGCGCGCCTACGCGGCGCTCTTCACCGACGGCGACCGGGGCGACGAGAACCAGCGGGCGCTCGCCGCCTACGAGCGCGAGGTCCGCTACACGGACGACCTGCTGGCCGACTTCCTGGGCGCGCTCGACCCGCGCACCATCGTGGTCGTCACCTCGGACCACGGCGAGGGGTTCGGCGAGCACTTCTGGACCACCCACGGCTTCGATCTCCACGACGAGGCGCTCCTCGTGCCGCTCGTGGTGCGGGCGGCGGGCCTCGTGCCGGCGGGGCGCGTGATCGAGGAGCAGGTGCGGCTCGTCGATCTCGCGCCGACGCTGCTCGAGCTCGCCGGCGTGCCGCGCCCGTCCGACATCCAGGGGCAGAGCTTCGCCGGGCTCCTCCGGGGGCGCCGCGGCAGCTACGTCGAGCAGCCGATCGTGAGCGCCGACCTGATCGGCGGCGAGTCGGTGCGCACGCGGCAGCAGAAGTTCATCTCGACGGCGAAGGGCCCGCTGCTCTACGACCTCGTCGCCGACCCGGGCGAGACCGCCAACCGCGCCGCCGCCGACGCCGCCGGCGTGGCCGCCGCGCGCGCCGTGCTCGAGCAGGCGCACGAGGCCTGCGCGCGCTGGCGCCGCGCACACCCGTCCGCCGAGCCGGCCGCCCGCCCGCTGCCGAGCGCCGAGCCCGCCTGGCTCCTCAACCGCGACGACATCCAGCGCAAGCTCCGGTCGCTGGGCTACACGCAATAGATGGGACTCCTACCGCCGGTAGAGCCCCAGGCGTAGCTTCCACACGTTCACGAGCGAGAGGAAGATCTCCCTCCGCGTCATCTTCGTGCGCCCGTGGCGGCGCTGCGTGAACACGATCGGCACCTCGACCATCGAGCCGCCGCTCCGGAAGATGCGGTACTTGAGCTCGACCAGGAAGGAGTAGCCGTTGGTGCGGATGTGGCCCACTCCGATGCGCTCGAGCGCCGCGCGCCGGATGACCTGGAAGCCGCTGGTGCAGTCGCGGAGGGGGAGCCCGGTGATGGTGCGCACGTAGAGGTTGCCGCCCTGGCTCAGCATGAGGCGCGTGAGCGTCCAGTTGACGACGCTGATGCCGTGCAGGTAGCGCGAGCCGACGACCAGCTCGTGGTCCGCGGCGGCCGCCACCAGCCCCGGCAGGTACGCGGGATCGTGCGACCAGTCCGCGTCCATGGTGACCACGGCCTCGTAGCCGTCGGCGAGCGCGCGCTGGAAGCCCTCCACGTACGCGCTCCCGATGCCGAGCCGGCGCGCCCGGTGACGCACGCGCACGCGCGGATCGCCGTGCGCGAGCTCGTCCGCGACCGCGCCCGTGCCGTCGGGCGAGGCGTCGTCCACGACCAGCAGGTCCGCACCCACCGGCGCGGCGAAGATGGCGGCCGCCAGCGAGGGCAGGTTCTCGCGCTCGTTCAGGGTGGGGACGATGACGAGCAGGCGCCCGGGCACGGCTACTTGCCCGGCGGGAGGGCGGGCGTGTCGAACCAGCCGAGCAGGATGGCGACCGTCACCTTCACCATGTAGGCGACCGCGCCGAGGGCGCCGATCGAGGACACGCCGCCGCCGCGCTCGCGCATCGCGACCGGCACCTCGAGCAGCCGCAAGCCCCGCCGCGCGAGGCGCACGACGGCGTCGACCTCGGGGTAGTCGGAGGCGTAGTGCTCGGCCAGGAAGCGCGCGGCGCGGGCGTTGGCGGCGAAGAAGCCCGAGGTCGGGTCGGTCACGCCGCGCGCGCCGGCCAGGCGGAGCGCCGCCGCGAACCAGCGGATGCCGAGGCGGCGGAAGAGCGACGGCCGCCAGCTCGACGCGGCGCGGTCGCAGAAGCGCGAGCCGATCGCGTAGTCGGCGCCGCCCGCGACCGCGGCCAGGAGGCGGGCGGCGTCCGCCGGGTCGTGCTGGCCGTCGCCGTCGAGCCGCACGACCCGGTCCGCTCCTCGTGCCACGGCGAAGCGGAGACCCGCCTGCACCGCCGTGCCGATGCCGCAGGTGAAGGGCAGGCGCAGCACCTCGGCCCCTGCCGCGGCGGCCAGCTCGGCGGTGCGATCGGTCGAGCCGTCGTCGACGACCACGACCATCGCCCCCGGCGCCGCGGCGCGCGCGCCGGACACGACCGCGGAGATGGTGGCGGCCTCGTTCAGGGCCGGGATGACGACGACCGTGGGGGCGGCGGGCACGGCGAGGCGATGCTAGAGGGTGCCGCGCGCGGAGGTCAAACTCCGCCGCCGCTCACGAATCCAGCCGCGGCGAGCAGGTGCTCGGCCAGCGCCCGCGCGATCAGCCGGTGCCCGGCCGCGTTCGGGTGCATGATGTCGAAGAAGAGCTCGCCGTCCTGCGCGGCGGCGGCGAACACCGGGTGGAGGTCGAGGCAGTCGAGGGCGGCGTCGGCGCAGATCCCCAGCACCTTCCGCTGCGGGAGGAGGTCCGGGTCGGCCACCCCGATCTGATCGCCATCGGGCAGGATGGCGATGACCAGGCGGAGGCGATGCGCGCGCGCCGTCTCCCCGAGGCCACGGAGCGCATCGACCATCACCTGCCAGCGCCCGTCGGCCGGGTGCGCGTAGTAGTTCTTGCGGAGCGCGGAGACGTAGCGGTCGAGGTCGCTGAAGCGCTGGCCGGGGCGCGCCGTGAAGGCGGCCGCCGGCGCGGAGTCGCCCCACGGCCGCCCGCGCGTCGCGACGAGCCAGCGCACCAGGAAGTAGAATTCCGAAACGTCGGCGGGCGAGCTCGAGACGCGCGCGGCGCGATCGCGCGTCAGGATGCCGAGCGGGCCGAGCACCGGCGCGTAGTCGTAGTCGTTCAGGTTGAAGGCGACCACCGCCGTCTCGGGCCCGAGGGCGAGGCCGCGCTCCTCGAGGAAGGCGAGTTCGGTCTCGGCGTTGTAGCCCTCGACGCCCGCGTTCAGCACCTCGTAGCGCGCCCCGGTGCGCGCCGCGAGCTCGCGCGCGAGGAGCGCCGGGAACGCCTCCTCCGCCTCCAGCCCCTCGCCGAAGGTCACCGAGTCGCCGAGCGCGAGCACGCGGTGCACGCCGGGCGGGGGCCGGGTGGCGACCCCGGACCCGCGGAGCCCGTGCTCGTTCACCTGCACGTGCATGCCTCGCATCCACAGGTCGATGCCGGGGGTCAGGACGTAGGGCAGGTGCGGGCGCTCGGTCGGCGTGAAGAGGCGGCGCGGGAAACCGTTCAGGCGGTCGACGACGTGGAAGGCGCGGCTCACGACCTCGCCGGCCGTGAAGGCGATGCTCCCCCCGACCACCAGGAAGAGAGCCGCGGTGCGAAGCCGGCGCGCGATGGACACGGCGCGCGAGGCTCATACTGGGGCGCCGGCGCGGGGTCAATCGGGCCCTCGCCACGCCCGGCGCCACGCCGTTGCGGCCGCCGACGCCCGCCGGCTATGAGGGCGCGCCCATGCCCGCCGCCCCCGCCGTGCTCCTGACCGACGCGCGCTGGCGGAAGGCGATCTCGGCCGTACGCGCGCTCGGGCGGCGCGGCGTACGGGTCCTCACCTGCGACGCGACGAGGCTCGTGGCCGCGGCCGTGTCGCGCTACGTCGAGCGTCACCTCGTGCTCCCCGCGCCGGCGCGCGACCCGGAGGGCTTCGTCGCCGCCGTCGCCCGCCTGGCCGAGGGCGAGCGCGGCCTCGTCTGCTTCCCGCTCGAGGACCCGACGCTCGCGGCGCTCTCGGCGGCGCGCGACCGGCTGCCGGGGGTGGTCCTGCCGATCGCTCCTCACGAGGCGATCACGGTCGCGCTCGACAAGCACGCGACCGCCGAGCGGGCGGCGGCGCTCGGCCTCGCGGTGCCGCGGAGCGCGTTGCCCGCCGGGCCCGAGGACCTGGGCGGCGCGCTCGCGCTCGACTTCCCGGTGGTCGTGAAGCCCCGCCGCGGGTGGGGCGCCCAGGGCGTGACCGTCGTGGAGCGGCCGCAGGCGCTCGCGGCCGCGTACCGCCGCGTCGCCGCCGTCTTCCCGCGCCCGCTCGTGCAGGAGCGCGTGCCACCCGGCGGGGAGGCGCACGGCGTCTCCTGCCTCTTCAACGCGCGCGGCGCGCTGCGCGCCGCCTTCGTCCACCGCCGCCTGCGCGAGTATCCCCTCGGCGGCGGCCCGAGCACGCTGCGCGTGAGCGTCGAGCGGCCGGACCTGGTGGAGCGGTCCGCGCGCCTGCTCTCGGCGCTCGGATGGATCGGCTTCGCGATGGTCGAGTGGAAGACGGACCCGCGCGACGGCGCCGCGCGCCTCCTCGAGGTGAACCCGCGCTTCGTGGGCTCGCTCGAGCTGGCGGTGCGGAGCGGCGTCGACTTCCCGTCGCTCCTCTACCAGGTGGCGGTGGCCGGCGACTGCCCGGAGGTGCGGCGCTACAAGGTCGGGCAGCTCTGCCGCTGGCTCCTCCCCGGCGACCTCCTCCACTTCCTCGCCAACCCGGCGCGCTTCCGCCTCGAGCCGAGCTTCTTCCGCTTCCGCGCCCCGGACCTCGCCTACGACGACTGGGCGCGCGACGACCCCCTGCCCTCGCTCGCACAGGTGGGCGTGGTCGCGCTGGCGGCGCTGCGCCCGTCGATGTGGCGGTACGCGCGCACGCGGGCGACGCGGCTGCCGCCGTGATGCACCAGGGGCGTACGGCGGTGCGGGGAGGCGGGGGCGCCCTCTCCGCTTCGATTCGGCGCCGTGTGGCGGAGGAGCCTCGGTCGCGAGTCTCGTGCGGCGCCTCATAGGCGCTCCGAGGGCGCCCCCGCCTCCCCGCTGCGCTATTCCGGCAGCTCGTACTCCCTCCACGGCCCGCTCCGCAGCATGCGGCGGTTGCGCAGGTAGTTGAGCTCGACGTAGAGCCCGACCGCCCCGGCGTAGAGGCGGAAGAGCGGCTGGTGGAGGAGCCGGCTGGTGAAGCGCGGGAGGACGCCGTCGCCCGACAGGCCCTCGAGCCACATGCTGAGCCGCCGGGCGGCGCCGCGCGTGAAGGGGACGTGGAAGTCCGGGAGGGTCTCCCAGGCGAAGTCGCCGATCACCTCGGCGCGCGGGCCGGTGAGCCCGCGCTGGCGCGCGAGGGCGAGGAGCGGCACCTGCTCGAGCGAGAAGCCGAGCACCTTCGCGGCCACCACGTCGACCGCCAGGTTGTCCCAGCCGGCGCCGAGCAGGTCGGTGCGGAGCGGCGTGCCGGTGCGCGTCGAGTCGCCGTACATCGACACGGTGCCGTCGACGACGGTGAAGGTCGAGACGCGCGCGGCGAGGTCGAGGAGCGTCTCGGAGAGCGCCGGATGGTGGCGCCAGCGGTCGACCGGCAGGAGGCCGAAGAGGTTCTTGGTGGCGCACGACACGACCGCGAAGCCGTGCGTGTGCATGGTGGGCGTGTTGAGAACCTGCGCGTCCTCGAGGAGCAGCGGGAGGTGATCCTTGCGCGGCAGGTGCTCGTAGTTGATGCAGCGCACCCCGTGGCGCGCGAGCACGCGGTCGAGGGCGGTGTGCCGGAGCATCTCCTCGACCGTGAACTGCGGCAGGTCGCCCTCGATCAGGCTCACGTCGCGGAAGCCGCGGTCGTGCAGGATGCCGAGCAGGGCGTCGAGGAACCAGCGCGAGGTGTTCGAGCCCGGGTAGTAGCGCTTCACGTTGCCGTTGAACTTGATGAGCGTGCGCCGGGCGGGGTCCAGGCGCTCGGCGCCCGCCAGCGCGAGCACGCGCTCGAGGTCCTCGCGCAGCCGGCGGGGCCCGGTGCGGCAGAGCACCACGCTCTGGCGGCTGTGCGCGTCCACGCGGCCGATCCTAGATCAGCCCGACGCGCGGGGTCGAGCGCGGCGCCGCCAGTGGACCGCGTCGATGCGGGGTGAACGGTCCGCCGGTTTTCGTGCGAGCCTTCCGCTTGACACCGGCGACGGCCCGGTGCTTAGCGGCCGGGATGCGCGACCCCGGCCGCGCGGAGCGCACGCGCCTCCGCCAGCGCGAGCACTTCGAGACGCTCGCCGACGAGTACGCCCGCGAGGCAGCGGTCTTCGACCTGCACTCGGAGTCGCTCTTCCGCCGCTTCCTCGCCGTGAGCGCGCCGCCCGGACGCCATCTGCTCGAGATCGGCGCCGGCGCGGGGCGCTATACCCTGCCGCTCCTGCGCGCCGGCTACCGGATCGACGCGCTCGATCTGAGCCCGCGCGCGCTCGCCCGGCTCGCGGAGCGGGCGCGGGCCGAAGGGCTGAGCGAGCGGTTGCGCACGATCGCCGGCGACGCCGAGCGGCTCGACCCGGGCGGCGCCTACGACCTCGTCTACGGCGTCCACCTCCTGCACCACGTCGCCGACCGCGTCGCCATGCTGGCGACCATGCGACGCGCCGCCCGGCGGGGCGGGGTCGTCGTCTGCGTCGAGCCGAACCCGCTCAACCCCGCCTGGTACGCCTACATCACGCTCGACCGGCTGCGCAGCTGGCGGGTCGAGCGCGGGCTCCTCACCATCGTCCCCTGGGCGCTCGTGCGCGACTACCGGCGCGCCGGCCTGAGCGGCGTGACCCGCGTCATGTACGGCGCCGTCCCCATCCCGGCGGTCAACCGCTGGCCGGGGCTCCTCGCCCTGGAGGCGCGGCTCAACCGTATCCCGGGGCTCCGTCTCCTCTGCGCGGTGCAGATCGTGCGCGGCGTGCGCGACGCCTGAGGGGCGATCAACTTGCCGTTCGCGAACGCAGTGTGGCATCGTCCATCGGGGGGCAGACGCTTTTGGACGAGCACCACGCCGAACCCACGCCGTCGCATGCACCAGAGCGCAACCCGTCATGGTCGCGGGTCGCCATCGCCATCGCCGTCGCTGGCTTGCTCCTGGTCGGCCTCTGCATTCGGGTTGGGCTCCGTGCTCGGCAGGTCGGGGACGGGAGCGAACCGGTCGGCGCGGCGCGCCAGCACGAGGATGATCCGCTCGAGGTCGCCTGGAAGAGGACCGTCGGGCAGTTCCAGGCGATGCCGGAGTTCCGCGAGTTGCTCGCACGATCGCCCTCCCCTCAGGAGCCGGTCCAGCTCATCAGGGCGTTGGCGACGAAAGGCGCCGCCCGACTTCCCGACGACGCGCTGCTGCAACGCGTCTCTCTCATGAGGGCGGTGGTGGAGCGCGCCGACGTGGTGACGTGCGCGGCCATCTTCCGAAATTCCCCGACCGTCGAGCAATTGCATACCGCCTTCCTGAAGCTGGATCCCGACGCGTTGGACGCCTGGATCGATCTCACGGCGCGCAGTGCGATGGCGGAGCTGAAGCAGGTCGAAGCCCCTTCGGTGTCCGAGACGGAGGTGACGGATGCCCTGGCGGCGCTCGTGGGGGGACTTCCGGCGGACGAAGGCGAGCGGCTTTCGCGCGTGCTCGATGACACCGCGCAGGCGTCGGACGAAAACGCATGCTGGGCCGCCAAGACGCTCTATGGGAACGTGACGCGGATGGGCGACCCGCATGGGCGAGTCCTGGCGCGGGCGCTCGCCCGAGACTAGCGCCCCCTCGCTTCACGCCCGCCGCGCGAACAGCGCGAGCCGCGACTCCATCCCCACCGCGCGGCCCGCGGCGAGGAGCGCCGCCAGCCCGCCGCGCATCACCGGCGAGAGCTCGTAGCGCCCGAGGTACGAGTTCTCCCGCTCGAGCGCGGCCACCGTGAAGCCCGCCTCGCGCGCCAGCGCCGCGAGCGTGTCGGGCGTGAAGTACTGGTAGTGGTTCGGCACGTAGAGCCGGTCGACGAGGCCGCCCGTCCCCGGCACCCGGCCGAGCACGTCGGCGGCCAGGTACACCGGGCTCCGGTGGTTCGGCACGCCGACGTAGAGCACGCCGCCCGGGGCGAGGAGCGCGCGGGCACGCGCGAGAAACGCGCACGGATCGCGGCTGTGCTCGACCACGTCCGCCATGGTGATCGCGTCGTAGGCGCCGGGGAGATCGACGGCGAGGAAGTCGCCAACCGCGACCGCGACGCCGAACTCGCGCGCGGCGCGCGCGGCCGCCTCGGCGCAGATGTCGACGCCCGCCGCGTCCCAGCCCGCCTGCCGCGCGAGGTGGACGAGGAGCCCCGTGCCGACGCCGACGTCGAGCAGGCGCCGGCCGGCGGCGAGCCGCCCGAGCGTCGCCAGGTGCCGCGCGAAGGCGCGCACCACGGGATCGTCGTCGCGGTAGCCGCGGCCGTAGGCGTCGAACATGGCGCGCGTCTCGGCGAGGAGCTCGCCGCGGAACGCCTCGGCCTCGCGCGCGGCCACCTCGGCCTCCGAGGGCAGCGGGTCGACGAACACGAGGCCGCACGCGCAGCGGAGGATGCGGCGCGCGGGGCGGCGGTGGAGCGCGCGCGCGCGCCGCGCGCCGCACACCGGGCAGGGACGATGGGGATCCATGACGCGCGGCGGAGCTTCCCCTCGCGGCCGCGGGGCCGTCAAGGCGCCCCGCGGAACGTGCTTCCGGCAGCTCCTCGTATCGACCGCGCCGAGCGCGCCGCTCACCGGCAGGCGCACGCTTCGAGGAGGCCGCCGGCAGTGCACGTCAGCCCGGGCGGACAGCTGCCGAGGCACACGGGAAACAGCCCGCCGCACGGGAGCAACGGCCTGGTGGTGGTCGTCGTCGCATGGGTCGTGGTCGTGGTGGTGGAGGTGGACGTCGCGGTCGGCGGTTGAGTGGTCGTGGTGCGCGGCACGGTGACCGTGGTGGTGGACGTCGACGTGGTGGTTCGCGGCGTCGTGCTGGTCGTGGTCGGCGTCGGCGATCCGGTGGAACGGAATGCAGCCAGCGCCATGTACCAGTTGGTGGCCGCGCCCAAGGTCAGGCTCCCCACCTGCGGGCCGGCGGCGCTGGACAGGATGTCCTCGAGGTCGGAGGCGTAGCTTCCGTTGTGTGCGTCGATGAGGTAGGGCACCCTCTCGCTGCTTCCGGGAGTCGCCCACCTCGGCTGGCCGCCGGTGAGGACCGCCGCCACGACCAGCTCGCCGGCGGGGACCGGGGCGGTCGGACCCACGCTGGCGTAGGTCCCCACGCCTTGCGATACCATCGCCTGGTCGAGTGCTCCCACCGCGGCCACACCTCGAAAGTCCGCGACCACCTCCTGCAGATACGCGGACGCGGACGCCGACACCGTGATCCTGAGTCCTGACGGCGCGGGGGCGGAGTTCTCCCGGTAGTAGAGGGCGATGTCGCCCGTTCCGCTCCACGTCGTCGAGACCGAGCGCGTCCACGGGCCATTGACATCGTCCGAGACCCGCACCTCGCCCGGAACGTCGAACTGGCTGAACCACCCGACCAGCAGATCGCCGGCCAGAACCGGCTCGGTCAGGGTGAGGGTGTATGACGGGAGGCGGGTGGCGGGCGAGGCTGCCGCTCCCTGGACGAATTCGGGTGACTGTGCCGGCGTGGTAACCGTCAGGGGTGCCGACGGCGCCGAGTGATCGTTCACGAGGTCGAAGGCGTCGACCGAATACGTGTGGGTGGTGGATGGCGTGACATCCCGGTCCAGGAAGATCGTGGTGTCGGGCCCTGTCGTCCCGATGACCGCACCGTCTCGGTACACGGTATAGCCGGCGACGCTGCCGCTGGATGGCGACCACGAGAGGGCGACCCGCGTGGAGGCCACGCTGCTGGTGCCGAGGCCGCTCGGGGTGGAGGGCGGCACGGGCGGCGTGGCGGGATAGGGGCGGAAGACGGCGCACACCGCGTACCATTCGACGGCGTTGCCAAGGGTGGCCGTCCCGTGCTGGGGGCCCGCGGCGCTCGCCGTGATGTCCTCTTCATAGACGGACCCGCTCGACGTCTGTGCGCGAGGCGTGTACGGGATGCCATTGCTGCTTCCCGGCGTGACCGACCCGGGAGCGACGTCGGTAAACAAGGCCGCGAACACGAGCTCGCCCGTACCCACCGCCGCGGTCGCACCGGTGTCGACGACCCTTCCCTCATTACCGTGCGCAGCGGCGACCTGGTCGAGCGAGCCGGCGAGGGCGACGCCCGAATAGTCGGCGACCGTCCCCTGCAGGAACGCGCTCGCAGAGGCGGACACGGTAATGGTGATCCCGCCGGGCGCCGCGCGGCTGTTCTCGCGGTAGTAGAGGGCGATGTCACCCGTGTCGTCATCGAAGGCCTGCGCTCCGGCCGCCGCCCGCGTCCAGGTGCCGTTCACGTTGTCCGATACCTGGACCTCCCCGGGGACGTTGTACTGGGAGAACCACCCGACCAGCAGATCGCCCCCGGCGACCGGACGGGTGAGCGTGACGGTGGCCGTCGGGACCCGAGAACCGGTTGCGAATGCCGCTCCCTGGACGAATGCCGGGGTGGTCGCCTGGGCGAGGGCCGGGGGGGCAAGGAGGGCACCCAGAGTGGCAATCACGGCACGGCGAGCACCGGAGTGGGTGGAAGGCAAAAATTGCATGGTAACTCACTCCTTTACAAAGGCATGAGTGACAGCAGTCTGGAGCTTGGCCAGACTTCGACCGGGCGCCATCTGGGGGTTTCAGCGTGCGGTCCACGCGGGGCCGCCCACCTGAGGTGGCAGGCCGCACTGGTAGCAATCGCCGCGCCGGGCTATGCCCCTACGGCCATGCCGACCCGGCGGCGCGGAAGTAGAGGTTCAGGTGGCCCGCCGCCTCGGCGGCGCGGAGCGCGCTCACCTCGTCGACGGGTGCGAACGTCCCGTCGCGGCCGATGCGGTGCGGGCGGAGATCTCGGGCCCGCAAGACCGCGAACAGCACCTCGGCGTCGGTCCCCGCCTGGCGGAGCAGGCCCGGCGACAGCTCGCAGAGCACGCCCAGCGCCGGACTGCGTGCGAGGGTGCGCTCGAGCCCGCGCAGGACCGCGACCTCGGCCCCCTGCACGTCGATCTTGACGAAGTCGACGTGCGGCTCGCCGGCGAGAAGCTCGTCGAGCACGATCACCGGGACGCGGAGCCGCGCGCGCCGCGCCGCTTCGGGGTGCAGGCGGTGATCGCCGCGGTTCACGGGCGAGAGATGGAGGTCGATCTCCCCGGCCTGCGCGGCGGCCGCCGCCCGGTGGAGCGTCACCTGCGCGGCGCCCGCCTCCGCGACCGCGCGTGCGAGGAGACGGAAGTTGGCCGGGTCCGGCTCGAGCGCGTGCACGCGCCCCGCGGGCCCCACCGCGCGCGCCAGCGCCAGTGTGTGCACGCCCAGGTTGGCGCCCACGTCGACCGCGACCATCCCCGGCTTCACCGCGCGCACGATCAGGCGGCGCTCGGCGCCCTCGAGGAGGCCCGTCTTCCAGGCGAGCGCCGCGAGCCAGCGATCCGGGCTCGCCGCGTAGAGCCGCTCCCCGTCCACGCGCACGGCGCGCTCGCCGATCGGCAGGCGGTTGAGCGCGGCCAGCAGCCGCTCGAGCGCGCTCACGCGAGCCTCCCGAGCGCCGCGGCGAGCGCCAGCACGAGCGCGCCCGCGGCCAGCGCGACGCCCATGTGGAAGCTCCACGGGCGGTAGCGGAACACGACCCGGTGCTCGCCGGCCGCGAGCGCGACGGCGCGGAAGGCATAGTCCGCGCGCAGGACGGGCACGCGCGTCCCGTCCAGCTCGGCCTCCCAGCCGGGGAAGAAGCTGTCGGTGAGGACGAGGAGCGCGGGCGCGCTGACCTCGGCCGCGACCGCCACCCGCTCGGGCGCGTCGGCCACCAGCGCCGCCCGCTCCTCGCCTGCTGGCGGCGCCAGCGCGGGCAGCGGCGCCTCGACGACCGCCTCCTCGCCCGGGCGGAACGCCGGGTCCGTCACCACCGCATGCGCCTCCTCCGGCGTGGTCGCGGCGCGTGCGCGGTGCACCACGAAGGCGCGCGGCAGCGCGCTCGGGTTCCGCCACGTCGGCCGCCCGTCGGGAAGCCGCGGCCCGGGCGTGAAGCCGGGCAGCGCCACGTAGCCGTCCGGCACGACGAGCGACACGCCGAGCAGGTCGACGAGCGGCCGGTGCGCGGCGATGCGGCTCCAGTCGGCGCCGAAGATGGCCTCCACCAGCCCCGCGTCGTCGAGGAGCCGCCCCACGCGCCGGGGGCGGAGCGAGGTCTCGAAGCCGGGGAGCACGCGGAGCTCCGAGAGCACCTGCTGGCCGCGCCGAACGATCGAGGGCGCGTAGACACGCCCGCCTCGGGCGGCCTCCTCCACCGCGGTGTGGAGCGCCGCGTCCGGCAGCACGGTCGGGAACGGCGCCGCGCCCGTGCCGAAGGGGGCGGTGACGAAGGCCATCGCCACGAGGAGGGCCGCGCACGCGCCCGCCGTCACGCGCGGCCGCGTCGCGGTCACGAGCGCCAGGGCCGCGAGCGCGAGCGCGAGCAGCGCCGACGCCGGGACGTACCGCGCGAGCCAGAAGCCCACCGCCGCCGCCAGCACGGGCGCGCCGAGCAGGAGGACGAGCATGCCCCGGTCCTGCCGGAGGCTCCGCTCGACGCCGAGCGCGGCCAGGGTCGCGACGAAGAAGTAGCCGAAGATCGGCCAGAGGGACCAGGACGCGCGCAGCCAGCGGTACCCCGGCAGCGGTTCGAGGTATGGTCCCGCCTGCACCAGCACCAGCGCCGCCGCGAGGAACCAGCGCACCGGCGCCCGCCCGAGCACGAGCCCGCCGACCGCGAACCCCATCGCCGGGCCCGCGAACAGGAAGAGGCTCGCGAGCGCGCCCCAGAGGACGCGCGGGACGGCCATCAGGCTCGGGTGAAACCCGCCCAGCTGCGTGGCCGCGACCAGGCTCTCGCGGCTCGACTCGCCCACCATCTCGGCGAGCGGCAGCACCTGCGGTGCCGCGAATGCGAACGCGAAGGCGGCGCTGGCGCCCGCCACGACGACCACGCCGGGCGCGCCGCGGCCCGCGCGCGCGGCCTCGACGACGGTGGCGAGCGCCAGGAGCGCCCCCAGGCAGAGCGTGAAGCCGGGGTAGCCCGCGTACGTCTGGAGCGCGATCGCCGCACCCGCCAGCGCCGCCGCCCCGAGCGTCCGCCGCCCGAGCGCGCGCTCGTAGGCGAGGAAGACGAGCGGCACCCAGGCGAGCGTCATGATGCGAGTCGGGTGATAGACGGAGGACAGGAAGTAGGGGTTGAAGGCCCACAGCGCGGCGCCTGCCGCGGCCGCCGCGGCGCGGAGGTCGAGCCAGCGCGCCCAGGCGTAGGCGAGCGCGCCGGCGAGCACCAGGTGGACCACGTAGTTCACGTGCAGGGCGAGCGGCGGGGAGAAGAGCCAGAAGAGCACGTTCTTCACCGGGTAGAGGGCCGCCACCTGCGCCGTGGCGAGGAACGGGAGGCCGCAGAACTCGTGCGGGTTCCAGAGCGGCACGCGGCCGCGCGCGAGCGCCGCCGCGCCGTAGGCGAACTTCGGGTAGAAGTACATCTCGAGGTCGAGCGCGCTCCAGTCGCTCTTCCCCGGGACCACGTGGCGGAGAAATCCGGCGAGCCAGAAGGCCGTGGCCGCGGCGGCGAGGCCCGCGACCACGACCGCCCCCTCCGCGAGCCCGCGCGTGCCGCGCACCTACGTCCCCCCGCGGACGAGCAGCCCGACCGTCGCCAGAATGGCCAGCGCCGAGAGCGCCGCGGCGGCGTGCACGGCGCGCGAGCCGTAGCAGAGGACGACGCGATGCTCGCCCGCCGCGATCGGGACCGCCATCGCCACGTAGTCGGCGCGATACACCGGCGCCTCCTGCCCGTCCACGCGCGCGCGCCAGCCGGGGAACCAGCTCTGCGCGACCACGAGGAGCGCGGGCGACGAGGTCGAGACGGCGAGTGCGAGCTCGCCGGGCGCGCCCGCATCCACCCGCACCGTCCCGCTCCCGTCGGCGAGCGCCGGCAGAGCGGCCCCCTCGAGGAGCGCCTCCCGCGCGGGATCGAAGCCGGGGCGCACGAGCGCCTGCCAGGCGGTGTCGGCGTCCGGCACCGCGAGCGCGTGGTGGACGAGGAAGGCGCGCGGCAGCGGGTGCGCGCGGCGGTAGAGCACGGCGTCGCCGAGCGCGCCCGCCGGCGCGAGCTCGAGCCGCTCGGCGTCGAGCCGCGCGCCCGCGGGCGCGAGCACGCAGCCGACGTTCAGCAGGTCGAGCAACCGCCCGCGGGCCCCAACCCGCTCCCAGTCGGGAAGGAGGCTGCGCTCCGGGTCGAGGCCCAGCTCGCCGAGCAGGCGCTGCATCCGTCCCGGCGCGATCGACTCCGGGTAGCCCTGCACCAGCTCGACGCGCTCGCGGACCGCCGCCCCGTCCCAGATGAGCCCGGGCGCCAGGACCCGCGCCGGCCCGGGACCACAGCGGCGGGCGAGCTGCGCCCCGAACCCCGTCGCCCGCGGCGCCTCCGGCGGGTACGGTGGCTCCCCGCGGGAGAAGCGATGCGGCAACGGGCGGGTGAACGAGGCCGGGTTCCACGCCCAGAGCGCCCAGGTGACGCAGGCGACGAGCGCGAGGACGGCCGGCGTGCGCCAGGCCGCGCTCGCCCGCGCGACGGCCAGGAGCCCGAGCCCGAGCGCGAGCCACGGCCACGAGCGCGCGCCGACGCCGACCGCCGAGGCGAGACAGATCGCACCCGCCAGCACCGGCCGGTGCCGCGAGACCGCGTCCGTCCGAGCGAGCACCGCATCCAGCCCCGCGCCCGCCAGGTACGCCGCGGGAAAGTACGACAGCGCGACCCAGCAGTAGCTCCCGCGCAGCCGCGAGAAGAGCGGCAGGAGGTGAAGCGGCCCGTTCAGCACCGACCCGAGCGCGACCGTCGCCCCCCAGAGCACGACGAACGCGAGCCGAAAGTGCGCCCGGCCGGCGAGCGCGCCCACGACCGCGAGCATCCAGGCGAGCGGCGCCAGGTGGAACCACTGCGCATACGAGCGCGCCAGCGCGCCCAGCACCCGCGAATCGCCGAGCACGGCCAGGTCGGCGAGGTGCGGCGGGGTGACCGCAGCGGGCACCCGCGCGGCGCGCGCGCTCTCCCCTGCCATCTCGAGGAGCGACACGACCTGGAGCGCCACGAGCGCCGCGGCGAGGAGCCCGCTCGCCGCGAGCCAGCCGAGCGCGCGTCCGTCGCGCGGCCCGAGCCGCCAACCCGCCACGAGCCAGAAGACGAGCAGGCAGACGCCCGTATCGAGCGCGTACTCCGGATAGCCCCCGAGCAGCGTGAGCGCCGCCGCCCCCGCGAGCGCGGCCGCCGCGCGCGGCCCGGGGCGTTCGAGCAGCCGCACGAAGGCGAGGAGGACGAGCGGCACCCAGGTGAGGCACGCGAGGCGGACCGGATGGTAGTGCGACTCGAGGTTCAGCGGGCTGAAGGCCCAGGTGACGGTGCCGAGCGCCGCGCCGGGCCAGCCGAGGCCGAGGCCGCGGAGCGCGACGAAGGCGAAGCCGCCGGCGAGAAGATAGTGCAGCGCCATGTAGGCGTGCGTCGCCGCGCGGCCGGCGAGCGCGTAGACCGCGATCTTCGGCGGATAGAGGGCCGCGGGCTGCGCGGCGCCGAGGAACGGCAGCCCGCCGTACTCGTACGGGTTCCAGAGCGGCAGGCGTCCTGCCCCGAGCTCGGCGTTGCCGTACCAGAACTTGGGGACGAAGTAGCCGTAGAGGTCGACGTCCATCGGCCGGCGGAGGCCGGGCTGCATGCTCGGCACGACGAGCCCGCCCCAGAACACGGCGACGACCGCACCCCAGGCGAGCGCGAGCGCCGCGGCCGACGGGCCCTCCTTCATGCGATCTCGCCGCTCACCACCACGAGGTCGAGCGCCGTGTCGAGGTGGTCGGGCCCGATGGTGAAGTCCGCGGGCCCGACGCCCGCCCCCCGATCGCCCCGGGCGAGGCGCCGGCGCACCAGGCGCGCCAGGGGCGGGAAGGCGCGCCGCGCGATGGCCGCGGGGACGAGGCGGCGGAGCCCGAGCGGATCCCAGCCGAGCAGGCGCCGCACCTCCTCGCCGCGCGCGCGCTCCCGGGCGAGCACGCGCGCCGAGCCGTGCACGCCGAGGAGGCGCGCGCCGGGCACGACCGGCGCCGCCAGCGCCAGCAGATCCGTCGCTGTCCACTCGCGCAGGTGATAGGGGTTCTCCGAGACCGACATGAGCCGGTTGGGCGTGGTCACGACGAGCGCGCCGCCCAACCGGGCGAGCGCGCGGAGGAAGCCCACCGGGTCGCGCACGTGCTCGATCACCTGGAAGCTGACCACCAGGTCGAAGCGCTCGCCGAGGGCGCCCAGGCGCTCGAGGTCGTGGGCGCGGAACTCGAGCCCGGGCGCGCGGTGCCGCGCCGCCGCCACGCGCACCGCCTCCGCCCGGTCGATCCCCACCACGCGCGCCGCCACCTCGGCGAGGAGAGCCGCGCCGTAGCCCTCGCCCGAGCCCGCGTCGAGCACGGCGCGCCCGGCGGCGTGCGCGCGCGCGAAGCGGTAGGCCGCGAGGTGGCGCTCGCGGTCGACGGCGAAGTCGGCGTCCGCCCCCGGCAGGCGCTCGCCCGTGAAGCTCACGACGCGAGCCCGTCGATGCGGGCGACGGCCTCGGTCGCGAAGGCGCCGAGCTCCGGATCGGGGCCGCCCGCGAGCGCGGCGAGCGCGGCGCGCGCCGCCCCGTCGCGCAGCTGGCCGGCGGCCCAGGCCGCCGCGATGCGGACCGCGGGGCTCCCGTCGTCGAGCGCACGCCGGAGCGCGGGCGCCAGCGCGCCCGCGCCGGCCGCGCCGGCAATCCAGGCGCTCGCCTCGCGGACGAGCGGCGCCGGATGCGCGAGGCCGCGGCCGAGGCACTCGGCGAGCGCCTCGGGATGGGTGCGCGCAGCATCGAGGAGGGCGCTCGGCACCACGTCCTGCACCTCGTGGAGCGGGACGGCGAGCGTCTCGACCAGGTCGCAGAGCCGCTCGGCGTGGCCGAGCTCGATCAGCGCCTCGGCCGCCGCCACCCGCAGGTAGGCGCGCCGCTCCTCCTGCAGCAACGCTTCCAGCACGGGGGCCGCGGCGCGATCGCCCGTGGCGGCGAGGGCGTGGGCCACGAACACGCCGGCCCGCTCCCGCAGCTCGGGGTCCGCGAGCCAGCCGCGCAGGGCGCCGGGCGACAGCTCGCCCGCCATCCGTCGCACGGCGGCGGCGAGGCGGCTCCCGTCGCCGCCGAGGAGGTAGCGCTCGGCGCCGGCGCGCAACGTGAGGAGGTTGAGCGCGCCCGCGGCCTCGACGCGGAGCCGCCGCCCCGGCGAGGGGAGGACCTCGACCAGGAACGGGAGCACCCGCTCGTCGCCCGACTCGCCCAGGTTGCGGACGAGGAGGAGCCGGCTCGCCTCGTCGGGCGCCCACGCCAGGGCGAGAGGTCCCACGCCCGCCGCGTCCTTCGCTCCGGCCAGGAACGCCGCCACCGCCGAGCGGCGGAGCTCGCGGTCGGGCTCTGCGAGCCCGGCCAGCACCGCGGCGCGTTCGCTCGGCGCCGGCGGCGTCTCGGCCGGCACCTCGGCGGGCGGCTCGGCGCCCCGCCAGGCGAGCACGTCGTAGCGCCCGAAGCGCGCCGCGAGCGCGTAGTGCTCGTGCACGAAGGCGCGCAGGATGAAGTAGTAGGCGGGCGCGTCCTCGAAGAAGCCGAGGCGGCGGTTGAGCGTCACGAGATAGCGCGGCCGCGCGGCGGCGAGCGCGCGCACCACCTCGGCCTCGGCGCGATGGTCGGGGCGGCCGGGAAAGAAGTAGTCGTGCGACGTGGGGGTCGGCCGGTCGAGCGCGAAGGGCACGAGCGCCACGGCCGGAAAGCCGAAGAGCGGCGCGCCCGGGGCGAGGCGCGGGCCGAGGTAGTCGAGCAGCGCGCCCAGCGCGCGCAGGTCGGCGGCGTGCCGGGCCTCGGCGTGGACGGGAAGCGCCGCCGAGGCGAGGACCGTCTGCGCGCCCAGGAGCGCGGCCGCGTTCGGGAGCGCGGCGGTGACCGCCAGTGCGCCCGCCGCCGCGGCGACGGCGGTCGTGAGCCGCCCGGCGGCGACGCCGAGCGCCCGCTCCCACGCGCGCGCCACGCGCGCCGCCGCGCCCGCGCCGAGGACGAGCGCCGAGGGCACCGCGAGCACGAGGTGCATGGAGTCGACGCGCGGATAGAGCTGCACGTACATCACCAGCGCGAAGACGAGCCCGACGAGCCAGCGGGGGCCCTCGGCCCCCAGGTGCCCACGGAGACGGCGGAGCGCGACCACCACCCCTGCCAGCCCGAGCGCCGGCACGAGGAAGAAGCCCGTCTCCTCGACCTGCCAGAGGACGGAGCGCCGCAGGCCCTCCGGCATACGCGCCACGAGCGCAACCAGCACGCCCAGCGCGCTCGCGCCCGCGGCCGCGGTCGCGAGCGCCGTGCCGCGCGCGACCCGCCCCCGCTCGGCCGCGAGCCCGAGCACGGCGACGCCCACCAGCGCGGCCGCCGCGAGCGGCGCCCAGCCCGCGGGGAAGGCGCGCGGCTCGGGATACGGCGTCGCGTAGACGCGCTCGGCCCCCGAGCCGAGCAGCAGCACGTCGCTCGCGAAGCGCACCGGGCCGAGGCGGGCGAGGAGGTAGGCGAGCCAGGGGAGCGTCGCGAGCGCCGCGCCGAGCGCCACGAGCGCGAGCGCCGGCACGAGCCGGCCGGCGTGCGGCACGCGGGCGCGCGCGATCAGGAGCCGGCCGGCCGCGAGCGCGAGCGGCGCCGCGGCGATCATCGGGAAGGCGAGCCAGTCCGTGTCGAGCGTGAGCAGCGCGACGAGCGCCCGGGCGAGGAGGACGACGAGCGCGAGCGCCACGAGCACGAGGAGCGCGCGTCCCGCCCGCCGATCGGGATCGCCGTCGCCGGCGGCGAGGAGCCCGAGCGCCAGGGCGCAGGCGAGGACGGCCAGCACGCCCGCGTTCGGCTTGAAGGCGAAGGCAACCCCGGCGCCGAGGCCCGCCGCCAAGAGCGCGCCCGGGCGCGCGCCGGCCACCCAGCGGTCGAACGCCGCCTGCGTGGCGAGCCAGGCGGCGCCCGCGTACCAGGCGGGGTACGGGATGTTGAAGGACGCGAACTCGCCCGCAAAGAAGGGCAGGAAGGCGGCGTAGCCGAGCGCCGCGGCCGCCGCCAGCGCGCCCCCGGCGAGCGGGCGCGCGAGCGCGAAGAGGAGCCCCACCGTGGCGGCGTTCACGACCGCGAGCGCGGCGCGGACCGGCACGACGGAGCGGCCGAAGAGGTGGAGCAGCCCCGCGTTCAGGTAGAAGACGCCCGGCGTGTAGCCGGTGTGGAAGTCGACGTAGGGCAGCTCGCCGCCGAGCGTGCGCGCGATGCCGTGCAGGAGCGAGCCCTCGTCCTCCAGGTTGACGCCGTAGGTGAGGAAGCTCGCGAAGTACGCGGCCGCGAGCCCGGCCACGGCGAGCGGGGCGAGGCGTCTCATGCGCGCCCGGCCGCTCGACCCGGGGCGGCGCCGGCACCGCGCGCGGCGTCGAGGACGGCCGACACCTCGGCTGCGGCCGTGTCCCAGTCGAAGCGCGCCGCCCAGCGCGCCGCCCCGGCCGCGAGGCGCCCGCGCAGCGCCGCGTCGCCGAGCACGCGCCCGAGCGCGCGCGCGAGCGCGGCCGCGTCGCCGGGGGGTACCAGGAGCCCGGTCTCGCCGTCGCGGACCGCGTCGCGCAGCCCGGGCACGTCCGTCACCACCGCCGGCGTGCCGCAGGCCGCGGCCTCGAGCACGGTGAGACCCCACCCCTCTTTCTCCGAGGCGCACGCGACGGCGTGCGCCGTCTGGAGGAGGCGGAGCTTCTCCTCCTCGTCGACGAAGCCGCCGAGACGGACGCGCTCCGCGACGCCGCGTGCCGCGACACGGGCACGGACGGCGCCGAGCCCCGCGCCCGTGCCCGCGATGACCAGGCGGACGCCGGGGAGCGCGGCGATCGCATCCACCACCAGCTCGGTGCGCTTGTACGGCTCGACACGCCCGAGCACGAGCACGGTGGGCTCGAGCGCGCGCGGGCCGGGACCGGGGCGGTAGCGGCGGTGGTCGACGCCGTTCGGGACGACGCGCACGTCCGCCGCCCGGAGCCCGCCCCGCACCAGCTCCGCGCGCGTGCTCTCGGAGACTGCGACCACCGGCAGCCCGCGATAGAGCCGGGGCACGAGCCACTCGGCCGCGACCAGCGCCGCCGCGACCGGCGCCGCCGCCTGGCGGAACGCCGTCCGCCCGAAGAAGTGGTGCGCGAGGACGACGAGCGGCTCGCGCACCCAGAGACGCGCGAAGAACGGAAACTTGTTCAGGTCCTCGACCACCACGTCGAAGGGCGCCTGGGTGCGCAGGCGGCGGTACAGGCCCGGGACGCGCGCGTAGTAGCCGGCGCGGGTGTGCCCGCGCCGCAGCACGCGGAGCCCGTCGACGTCCTCCTCGGCCGGAGCGCCCGGGAAGCCCGCCGCGACGAGCGTCACCTCGTCGCCGCCCGCCGCGAGCCGGCGGAAGATCTCGCGCAGGTGCACCTCCGCGCCGCCCGCCTGCGGGTGGCGCGGGTCGCGCTCGTTCAGCACGAGGAGGCGGCGGCTCATAGGCGCCCGAGCCGGTGCGCGAGCCGGAGCCACCAGCAGATCCAGAGCGCCTCGAGGCCGATGCGCTTCGACATCTTCGACTCGCCGCGCACCCGGTCCATGAAGATGATCGGCACCTCGCGGATGCGGTGCGCGCGCGTCCAGGCGCGATAGGTGGTCTCGATCTGGAAGGAGTAGCCGTTGGAGCGCACGCGCTCGGGCTCGACGGCGAGGAGCGCGGCGCGCCGCCAGCACTTGAAGCCGCTGGTCGCGTCGCGGATCGGCATGCCGGTCACGATGCGCACGTAGGCGTTGCCGAAGTAGCTGAGCAGCAGCCGGTCCATCGGCCAGTTCACGACCGTGATGCCGTGCAGGTAGCGCGAGCCGAGCACGAGGTCGTGGTCGGCCGCCAGGCGCACGAACTCGGGCAGCATGCCGGGCGGGTGCGAGAGGTCCGCATCCATCTGCACGACGAACTCGGGCTCGAGCGCGAGCGCGGCACGGAAGCCCTCCTTGTAGGCCGGGCCGATGCCGGCCTTCGGGCGGTGGTTCACGAGGTGGACGCGCGGGTCGGCGGCGGCCAGACGGGCGACCGCCTGCGCCGTCCCGTCGGGCGAGTCGTCGTCCACCACCACCACGTGGCAGTCGGTCGCCGCCAGCACCTCGGGCAGGAGGCCGACGATGTTGTCGCGCTCGTTGTAGGTCGGGATGACGACGGCCGTTTGCGGCACCGCGCGGAAGATAGCGGAGCGCCGGTCACGCGCGCCAGCGCGCCAGGTCGGCGCGCGTCACGGTGCCGGTCAGGCAGAGCGCCGCGGGGTAGGCGCCCAGGAGGAGCGCCGCGCCGACCGGGACGGAAGGTCCGAGCGCGACCGCGGCCGCGACGGCGCCCGCGCCGAGCGCGAGCGGGGGCACGGTCGCGGCCAGCACCGGCGCGACCTCCGCGCGCGTCGCGGAGAGCGCGAGCAGCGCCACCTGCCCGGCGAGGCTGACGGCCACGAAGGCGACCGCCGCCCCGAGCGCGCCATAGGTCGGCACGAGCGCCGCGCCGAGCGCGATCATGCCGGCGGCGGCGCCCGCCGTCACCCGGAGCAGCGTGCGCTGCCGGCCGACGGCGACCAGGAGGTTCGTCAGCACCGCCCCCGTCGCGCCGAGGAGGGTCGCGGGGGCGAGCACGCGCAGCACGGGCGCCGCGGCGGCGAAGGACGGACCGAAGAAGCCGGTCAGCACCGGCTCGGCCCAGAGCGCGAGCGCCGCGGCCGGCGGCAGGAGCGCGATCACGAGCCCGCGCGCGGCCTCGCGCGCCGCCCCCGCCGCGCCCGCCGGCGTCGCGGCGGCGAGCGAGAGCGCCGGCAGCACGCTCAGCATGAGCGCCTGCGGGAGGAGGCCGATCGCCTCGGTCAGCTTGCGCGCGCCGCCGAGGAGCCCGACCTCGGGCGCGCCGTGCAGGCGGAGGAGGAGGAGCTGGAGGACCTGCTGCGCGCCCACCACCGCGAGCGTGCTCGCGGCGAGCGGCCATGCCTCGGCGATCAGCGCCCGCCGCACGGCCCGGTCTGCTGCGAGCCGCGCGCCCGGTCCGACCAGGAGCCGCCCGAGGCCGAGGCCCGCCACCGCCGCGGCACTGACCGCCGCGAACACGGCCACCAGCCCGCCGCCCGCCACCACGACCGCCGCGAGCAGCCCGACCGCCAGCGCGGCCTGCGCGGCGAGGAGACCCACGTAGCCGCCCATGCGGAGCCGGGCACGGAGGAGCGCGCGGTACGGCGTCGCCGCGCTCGCGACCAGGCCCGCGGCGCCGACCACGCCCCCGCACAGCAGCTCGGCGTCGTGCACGGCGAGTGCCAGGAGCGCGAGGCCGGCGACGCCGCCCACGAGCGAGACGGCGAGGCGCACGCGCGCCCCCCGCCCCGCGAGCGCGCCCGCCTCGTCCGCCGCCGCGCGCGCCAGGCGCGCGACCAGCACCGCCTCGAGGGCCGCGTCGGGCAGCGCCTGGAAGAAGCCCAGGTAGGAGAGGAGGAAGGCGTAGCGCCCGTAGTCGGCGAGCCCCAGGTGCCGCGGCAGGTAGAGCGCGATGCCGAGCGCGACCGTCTTCTCGAGGCCGAGGGCGAGGATGCCGTGGACGGCACGGCCGCCGAGGCCGGCCGGCGGTGCCGGCTCGAGAGGCTCGGGCGCGCCGATCACGGCAGCCGTATTGCGGAGATCGCGCCCCGCGTCCAGGCGACGGCTCCTCGGGGAGCCGAGCTGAGGGTGTCGCGACCGGCCGAGAGCGATCGCCGTGCGCGCTGCCAGGGCGGCGCCGAAGGTCTCACTCGATGGTGAAATCCCCACCGCTCGCTCCACGCGTTGCGCCACGGAGTGTGCGCGGGACGGCTGCATAGCGGCCGGGTGTCCATTTTTTCGGCGAACGCATCTTGACCCTCCCCTCCTCCGTTCGGCATAAGGCCACGGACTTCTCTTCACATCGAAGGAACGAGCATCCACGACTACTTCGCGGCATTCGCACCTTCTCTCTTGCTAGCGTAGTCGGCTGCGCTCGCACGGGCCTTTCGGTCCGCGAGCCAGCCCGCCGCTTCCGGGGTGCGGATACGTTCCGCTAGCTGGCGTCGACGGACGGACGCTGGCGGACAGTTTCGGGCGCGCGTGCCGCGAACCGGGTCGGCCGAATGCCAGTCCCACGTACACATCTGCCCGCGCGCCCGCGCACAACGCACGGGGCCTGCGGGTGGTTCGATGGTTGCACGTGGTCGCCGGCGAGCGGTCGGCCCGGGGCGTGGCTCGGGGAGGCTCGAGGAGGCTGAGAGATGGGGCAACGGCCAAAGGCTCCGGGATTCGCGTCTCTGCTCGCGCTGCTTGCGGCGCTTCACGTCGGGACCTCCGCGGAGGCGGCGTCCGTCTCGCGGCAGTGTCGGCGGGCGTGCCGCGACGGGCTCGCGGCGTGCGTCGGCGCCGGGGGGCACCCCCGGGCCTGTCGGAAGAGCGTGCTCGGG
>Ga0209057_1000457_pt1 | contig 37041 bp, 34 predicted proteins | sample GraSoiAngelo_146_FD_185903 | JGI IMG/M metagenome (GOLD analysis project Ga0209057, IMG submission 185903) | Grasslands soil microbial communities from the Angelo Coastal Reserve, California, USA - 14_1009_05_30cm (SPAdes) (version 2) | ecosystem: Environmental > Terrestrial > Soil > Grasslands ...
GCACTGGAATACAGGAAGCGTTCCAACTTGTCGATAACGCGGCGAACGTTTTCTACGGGATCGTGTACTTCACGATGTTCGCGATTCCGATCTTTGGCGCAGGTGCGATTCGTTCGGGCGCTCCGATCTGGTTGCGCATCGCGGCAATCTGCGGCGCCGCCGTCTCATTATCGGCGATTTTTTTCACCGTCTATCCGATTATCGACGTTCCAAGCCCGTTGAGTTTTGCGGTGAAAATCATCGCTGTGACCACGATCGCGAACGCGATTGGCGTCGCGATTTTTCTCTTGGGGACAAAGCGTCGGGGCGGTTAGCCGCAATTGTCCGCAACCCAACGCAAATAATCAGGCAAGCCGCTGGAGATCGGAAGAAAGATTATTTCCGGCACATCATAAGGATGAAGCGACTGCAATTTCTCCTGAAACGCCGTTTGTCGATCTTCGCTCAATTTGAAGAAAACAAGCGTCTCATCAGCTTTCTCAATCTTGCCTTTCCAAGTGTAAATCGATTCGACACTGGGCAGAATATTTGAGCAAGCGACGAACTTCTGCGCGACCAGTTCATTCGAAATCCGCCGTGCCGTTTCGGCATCGGGGAACGTGCTGAGCGCGAGCAGAATTTTTTCAGTCATCCGCTAAATGATTTCGGCCTTATAGCTTGTGTTTTATTCATCAGCGCCAGGTGGATCGACTTCTCCGAAGACGATGTCATCGCCAAAGGCGCAAATATCAGGCGGCAAGGCCGCGTTTTCAGCGCGTTGAGGACAACGCGTTCCACCTTTTCTCTTCATTGCGCTCGGTCCGGCAGATCCAGCCACCGCCGAGAACGACATCATCATCAGCATAAAACACTGCGGCTTGTCCTGGCGTCACCGCTCGCTGTGGCTCCTGCAATCGAATGCGAGTGCGATTAGGTTCTAATGGTGTCACACTCGCGAGCGTGCCGGGATGGTTGTACCGGATCTTTACCGTCGCATCGAATGGACGGCTCCGGTCAGTGCCCGCGGCTACAGGGTGCCAGGTCACACGATCGATTTCAAATTCGTCGCAAATCAAATCGTCGGCGTCGCCGACTATGACGCGATTAGTTTCCGGGTCGAGATCGACAACATAACGCGGAAGCAGCGAGCCACCGGGCAACCCCTTGCGTTGACCGATGGTGAAAAGCTCGAGGCCATCATGTTCACCCACAAAATTTCCATTGAGGTCGTAAATCTCACCTCGATGAAATTCGTTTTCGCCCAGATGCGAGCGCAGGAACGCCCTATAATCGTTGCCCGGCACAAAGCAGATTTCCTGGCTATCAGTTTTATCGGCCACTTTTAGGCCTAGCGAGTGGGCAATCTCGCGAATCTGCGGCTTGCGCATTGTGCCCAGTGGTGTAAGCGCGCGCCGGAGCTGCGACTGCCGCAAACTGAACAGAAAATAAGATTGATCCTTCCGCAGATCGATTCCTTTGCGAAGAACCGCGCGATCACCGTGATGCTCGATCACGGCGTAATGACCGGTGGCGATATAATCGCAGCCTAATGCCGCTGCTTTACTCCAAAGATTGCCGAACTTGAGCTTTTCATTGCACATCACGCATGGATTCGGCGTTCGACCGGCCTGGTATTCGCTGGAGAAATAATCAATCACAAGCCGCTCGAATTGGTCGGCTTCATCGACAACGTAATGCGGAATGCCGAGGGAATGCGCCACGCCGCGCGCATCAGCGATTGCCTGCGGGCCGCAACATTTGTCCTCTGCACGCGAGATGCAGTCCTGCGGCCAGACTTTCATGGTGACGCCGATGACTTCGTAGCCTTGCTCGCGCAGCAAATATCCGGCGACGCTGGAGTCTACTCCACCGCTCATCCCAAGAAGAACACGCTGTTTTTTCCCGCTCATTCGAATGCAGAATTTCGGTTAATGGCGAATTGAGTCAATGAGGTAGGGGCGGTTCACTCGAACCGCCCGCGCACAGCACCATGGAGAGGCGATTGAGGTCAATCGCCCCTACCTTGGAATGCGACTTACGAACGCACTGCCACGCAATGTGAACCGCCAGGGATAATGCGCGGAACGCGTAATACCGATTCGCGCATCGGCGACAACATCCACTGGCGTATTTGTGTCGCGAGCAAAACAGTGCTGCGGGTCGGCGCACAGATCCATCTCGTGGTGGCGACCAGTAATGCCGAGCGCCTGCGTTAGCTTGCCAGGTCCCGAACACAGGCGCTTCACGTCGCTGACTCCTCGACGTTTTTTCATCCGCTCAATCCCTTTTCGTGGCTCAAGCGCGCGAATCAAAACGAACCCGTTCGCCTTGCCTTTCACCAGCACATTCAGCATCCAGTGCATCCCATAATTGAAATATACATAGGCCGCGCCGGCACGGTTTCGCTCGATAAAGCTACGCGCGCTCGGCCGTGTAAAAGTGTGCGCGGCCTCGTCGTCGATTGCCGCGTACGCTTCTGCTTCGACAAGAATCCCCGAGCAATCGTCCCAGATCAGCTCGGCGCCGATCAACTCACGCGCACACGCGATCGGGTCGCGTTTGAAAAAAGAGGCGCGGAGAATCTTGTTCGCCATTGCCTCGGATCCGCTCGTTTGCAAACAGATTAGCTCGACGGCTTATAGTAGACGAAAATCTTCACGTTGCTTTCGACCGGCTGCCCGTCGCGGAACGCCGGAATGAATTTAGCGCCAGTGAAATCGGAGATCGCCGCATCTCCAAAACCGAGCAGCGGTGGCTCCTCCGATACGACCTCCATATTTTTCAAATTTCCCGTTGCATCCACATTGAGCGCGAGTTCCACAACACCGGTCAGCGCCACCGCGCTCCCTGTCTCAGGATAGTGGACGCCGGTGAATTTTGAATCCTGGCCGACATACGGTTGCGGATCAATAAAATCAGTTTCCTTGTCCAATTCGTCCAATTGCTGATTGGCGAAGATGCGCAGCCGCGGGTTTCCATTCACAACCGCGAATTTCACTGTCCCATAGAAAATGGCGATGACCGGCTGGTGATGGTGAATTGCGGGAATCAACTTGGCTTTAACCAGGCGTTTCAGTAGTTCCTGTTCGAGTAGTTCTGATCCGCGCGTGCCCCGATAGGCGCCGCTCCGAACGACATCGCCGGTCGGCGCCACGAGACAGGAGAACATTACGGCGGCCTCTTTTTGACCTTTTTTGATCAGATCGGCAGTGTCAATCGTGTTTATCAGCGCATTGGGAGCTGTGCCGATCAAAGCAGGCCGGAACTCCGGCAGCGTCGGCTTCGGTGACGGCGAAGGTTTGGCGGGTTTTGGCGTTTCCGATGAGGTGACGTCGACCCCGAGTAGCAAACCAATCATGCAAAAAATCCCGAGTCGCATGGCGAAATAGGCAAGCGAAAGCCGCTCTTTTTGCAAGAGCGAACTGTTTGTCATTCGAGCGAAGTTGAGGAATCCCGCGACACAACTCCTCATCAACGCTCCGGGACCTTTCGACTTCGCTTCGCTCTTAGGATGACCACATAATCAGGCGGCCACCAGGCGCGCGCGTGCTTCCACAATCCGGTGCACAATCTTGTGCCGCTGAAAATAATCGATCAGCGCGTCGCGCGTTTGCACCGGATGCAGAACGCAATTTGCCTCCGCTCTTTCAAGTAACGCACGCAGCTTGATAAAATGATGACCGCCACTGCGCGAATCAAAACTGTTAAACGCGATGACGTATTTTTTAGTTCGATCGAGTGACCGACCATCAGCCAGAGTCATCGATACAATTCGACAGTCATCACCTCGGCCTTGTGTCTTCAATTCGAAGCCAAGAAGGTTGCGCTTCTCGTGGCTGGTGAACACTTCTTCCATAACAGTTCTTATGTCTTCCGGCGAAAGCTGCGCTGTCACGACGTAGTTTTCATAAGGAATCAAGTTCCAGATGTCGTTCAGCGTTTTGGGACCGGCGACTAACGTGGCCCTGTCATCGAATGCGCCGTGCATCACGCCATCAACTGGCAAATTTCGCTCCACCAGCGCTTCGCTGATCGCCGTCCCAATGAGTCTCTCCACATCGCTGGGCACACCGGGGCGGCTGCGACCGCGCAGCGTCTCCGCCAGTTCGCCGACAACTTGCGACAGCGCAGAGTCGGACTCGGCAAGCTGGGATTCCGCTCGCGAAACAATCACGTGATCTGAATGGAAACGGTTATCCATCAGCTCGCAGATCGCCTCTCGATGAAGCAGCTTTTTGGAATTGCGGTCGAACAGAAGATCGACTCGTCCGACATGAATTCCGAAATGATCTGCCTGAGTGAAGAGCACACCGTTGGTCAGACGACTTGGAATTGCCTGATGCGTGTGACCGGCGATGAATACTGCCACCTCCGGGAACTCAGAGGTCAAAGCCATTACAGTATTCGCAAAATCGTCGCCGCCGGTGCGCATTTTCAATCCCATGTGGCCACTGAGCACGATCGCATCTACCCCCTCGCCGTTTGCTCTCGTTATCGCCCGGCGGACGGGTTCAACCGGATTTTGGAACTCGATGCCGCGCGTGAATTCAGAGGGAAGCCAATAAGGCATTCCCGGCGTTGTCACGCCGATGATCGCCAGCTTGATTCCCGCGATTTCCTTCACGATGAGCGGCTGGATCTTCGCGAATGGATGTTGCAAATCGGAACATGCGCCGGCCGCCTTTCCGTCCAGGACCGTGTTTGCAGCCAACACCTTCATTGTCGATCTCTGCAGCGCATTGATAAACGTCTCGATTCCCCAATCGAACTCATGATTGCCGGCGATCCATGCGTCGTATTTGAGATGATTAAAGAGATCGATCATCAGCTCGCCCTTGTTGCGCAAACTGACGTCCGTCCCCTGATAGACGTCGCCCACGTCGATCAAAATCGAATTCGAATTTTGCCGTCGCCATCGCCGAGTCTGCGCCGCGCAACGCGCTAATCCGCCGTAATCAGGGGTCCCGTTGTAATCGGCGGTGGGCAGAATATGACCATGCAGATCGGTTGTGTGCAGGATCGAGATGCAAACTGTATCCGACTCCAGTGCAGCAGCCGCACTAGCTAGCGTCGGGAATGCGCTGAGGAATCCGGCCTGGCCAGCGAGTCGTAAAAAATCTCGCCGTGTCCAGAATCCGTCCGGATGCAACATCGCTTGACCTTCGGGTTACAGGATACTAACCATGTGCCAGCGATCACTCAATGAAAATGCTGCGACTGGTCATGTTGACCGCATGACGGTTTCAGTGACACTTCGTCATGACTAACGAAGACTCTATCGCCGATTTCAAACGAAACCTGCGTGGGCGCCTGATCAAACCGGGCGATAAGGATTACGATGAAGCTCGCAAGGTTTACAATGGAATGATCCACAAAAAGCCGCGCCTGGTCACGCGTTGCGCAGATGTGGCAGACGTAATTCGTTCGGTAAATTTCGGCCGCGAAAACGATCTGCTTGTTGCCATCCGCGGCGGCGGCCACAACGCCGGAGGCCTGGGAATTTGCGACGACGGACTAGTCATCGATCTCGCGTCGATCAAATACACGCGGGTCGATCCTGCAGCTCGCACCGTCACCGTCGGCGGTGGATGCGTCTGGGGTGATGTTGATCACGCCACGCATGTGTTCGGACTCGCCACTCCGAGCGGATTCATTTCCACAACCGGCGTTGGCGGCCTAACGCTGGGCGGAGGAATTGGACATCTGACCCGCAAATGCGGATTGACCATCGACAATTTGCTCTCCGCCGATGTCGTATTGGCAAATGGCAAATTTGTGAAGACCAACGCTGATGAAAACTCCGATTTGTTCTGGGCGCTCCGAGGCGGTGGTGGGAATTTCGGCGTCGTGACTTCGTTTACGTTCAAGCTGCATCCGGTCGACGTACTCTATGGTGGCCCGATGCTCTATGAATTGAGCGAAGCAACCGACGTCATGAAATGGTATCGCGAGCTTATTCCAGGGGCTCCAGATGATTTAAATGGCTTCTTTGCATTTCTTACTGTGCCACCGGCACCGCCTTTTCCGGAAGATCTGCACATGAAAAAAATGTGCGGCGTAGTCTGGGCGTACGCCGGACCGCAGGAGAAGGCAGAACAAACTTTCAAGCCCATCCGCGCCTTCAAGAAGCCTGCGCTCGATTTTGTAGGACCGATTCCCCATCCCGCATTGCAAAGTATGTTCGATGCCCTCTATCCGCCTGGCTTGCAGTGGTATTGGCGCGCCGATTTCTTCAATGAGTTGAGCGATGAAGCCATCGCCAAGCACGTTCCGTTTGGTGAAGCGCTTCCTTCGATGCATTCCACGATGCATTTGTATCCGATTAATGGCGCTGCGTCTCGCGTCGGCAAAACCGATATGGCCTGGAATTATCGCGATGCCAAATGGGCGGAGGTCATAGTTGGCGTCGATCCTGATCCAGCAAACAACGAAAAAATTATCTCGTGGACGAAGAATTATTACGATGCTCTCCATCCGTATTCAGCCGGCGGTGCCTACGTAAACTTCTTGATGGGCGACGAAGGAGAGGAACGTGTGAAGAAAAGTTACGGCGATAATTACGACCGGCTGGTCGCGATCAAAAAGAAATACGATCCGGATAATTTCTTTCGAGTGAATCAAAATATTAAGCCGAAGGAATTGTAGCGGCGCTTGTGCCAAGCGCGAATCAACGATGCCGGGCGTTTGACACAAACGCCCTACAATTGGGCAGCGATTGGGCCGATGACACCTGACGAGCTAAGATCATTGCAAGCGCCGCTAAAGACGCAGTATCGAGAGCGTCCTGAGAGTGCGCTGGTCACACTCCATGCCGAGGGGCGAATCGGTGAAAACGTCACCTGTAAAATCGAAACGGGAAAAGCGCGCGTCGAAGCCGGGCTTCATCCTGCGACTGGGGGCGATGGACTCAGCGCTTGCTCAGCTGACATGTTGCTCGAAGCGCTCGTCAGCTGCGCTGGCGTCACACTAAGCGCAGTCGCCACCGCTCTCGGTATTCCGTTACGCAACGCCACGATTCGAGCAGAGGGCGATCTCGATTTTCGCGGCACGCTTGGCGTTTCGAAAGATGTGCCTGTCGGGTTCAAGCAGATTCGGTTGAAATTCGATCTGGACACTGACGCCAGCGAAGGACGGCTCGCGACATTACTTCGTCTGACCGAACGCTACTGCGTCGTTTACCAAACCTTGACTCACCCTGCCGAGATCAGCGTTTTGCATCGGGTGATATCTCGCTAAAATCTGCGCCTATGCCGTTATACATGGACATCCATAATCTTGACGAGGGAACGACCGCGGAAGACGTCGCAAAGGCTCACGCGAAAGATATGGAAACGCAGAAAAAATATGGCGTCGAGTATACCAAATACTGGGTCAACGAGAATGGGAAGAAAGTCTTTTGTCTCGCCCACGCGCCAAGTGCCGAAGCGGCAGAGCAAGTGCACCGGGAAGCCCATGGCCTGATGCCCGACAAGATTATCGAAATTCAGCCTGAGCTCGCGGAGGGCTTTCTAGGCGGTGTCGAGACGAACGCGGCGGGCGCGGCCGTTTTTCCCGGCGGCGGAGCGGATGCGCGTGATCCAGGTATCCGGACCATTCTGTTTACCGACGTTGTGAATTCGACAACGTTGACTCAATCGCTCGGTGACGAAGCAGCGCTCGCAATCCTCGGCATGCACGACACGATCGTGCGCGATGCGTTGTCCGCCCTAGGCGGACGCGAAGTAAAGCATACCGGGGATGGCATCATGGCATCATTCGTTTCCGCAGCGGGCGCAGTCCGATGCGCGATTCAGATTCAGCGCGAACTGGAAAAGCACGCGCAAGCGAACCCCGAGCGCCCGCTCAAGGTCCGGGTCGGCGCCGCAGCCGGCGAACCTGTCGAACAAAACAACGATCTCTTTGGATCAACGGTTCAACTGGCCGCCCGTCTCTGCGCTCATGCGCAGCCGGAACAAATTCTGGTATCGAACGCAATTCCAGACCTATGCATCGGCAAAGGACTGTCGTTCGAAGAAGTCGGCGAAGTTGCCCTCAAAGGCTTCGGTGCCCCAGTCCGCGCTCACGCGGCTGCATGGAAGCAAGCGAATTAGGCAGAGTTTATCTGCAGACCCGAAAGAACCGATATGCGGTTCGCTGCGCTCTATGACATTCACGGCAATCTCCCAGCGTTAGAGGCTGTCCTTCGAGATATTCGTCAAGCGGATGTTGATCAGATTGTAGTAGGAGGAGATGTCGTTCCGGGTCCCCTGCCCTGCGAAGCGCTCAGACGTTTGCTGGATCTGGACCTGCCTTCACACTTCATTCACGGCAATGGAGAACTGGCCATCTTGGCGCAAATGGCCGGCGCGCGGACTGGATCGGTCACCTACTGGGGCACGACCTTAGGCGCGCGTCCGCCAGAAAGTATCGTCGAGATCTATCGCTGGACTGCCGCACAGCTGCAACCGGACTTGGAGCCGGTGCTCGCGCACTGGCCTAAAACGCTCCAGCTTGAGATTGACGGCCTGGGCCAGGTGCTGTTCTGCCATAGCACGCCGCGCAGCGAAACAGAGGTCTTCACTCGTCTCACGTCTGAAGATCGCCTCTTACCAATCTTTCAAGGACTCAACGCACCTGTGGTCGTCTGCGGTCATACCCACATGCAGTTCGACCGAATGATCGGAAGAACCCGAGTGGTGAACGCTGGCAGTGTGGGAATGCCGTTCGGAGAACCAGGAGCGTATTGGCTCTTACTTGGACCCGACGTTCAACTTCGCCATACGCGTTACGATGTGGCAAAAGCTGCTAAGCGCATTCGCGCTACGGGTTATCCGCAAGCTCAGCATTTTGCGGCGCATAATATTTTACAACCGCCATCAGAGAAAGAAATGCTCGAAGCATTCGCTAAAGCGGAACTAAAGTCATAGCAAGCAGTGAACTTTGGTTCCTTAGGCCACATGAGCCGGATGAGAAATCTTACTGTTTACGTCCTCTTCACCGTTTCAATTCAGAGCTTGTGCTACGCAGATGTTACGAAATTCCCAGCAGAAGATCGCAAGACGTTGCTAGATGCTACACGATTCCAGGAGATTCATGCGACGGCGAATCTGCCATCCGCAATCCTGGCCCTTTGTGACGGTGGCGGGGACGGCAAGCTCGCAGAACCAGGTCAGAAGTGGAACGCGACTGATGCCATCACGGATCCGACGCTCCCAGGTAAGCGCCTCATTTGGGCAGCGGTCGGCGGCGAATATTACGTCGTCCATTATGAGCGCGGGGGAATCGATCACAGCTTTCACATGTTGGTCGCGAAACTCACGAAGAATGACGCGGAACCGAAGCTGGTTTGGCGTGCCGTTGGAGGTCCGTTCAAAGATTACGCGGCGTTTCTCGACGCATTGCGAAACGGGAAGCTGCATGACCGTTTAGATAATCCGCATTGAGGGACGCTGGCGCGATTGAGGCACAGCTGCCAGCTCGTAAGCTGGATCGAGTTCCTCCTGAAGGCGATGGCAGACGAATCGCCAAAGGCGGCAAATAGCAGGCGGCAAAGCCGCATCAAGCCAACGCGTTGAGGACAACGCGTTCCACCTTTATTTGATCTAGGCAATTCTGTAAATTCTGTCTCAGCTCATATGGCACTCGATAGAAAGCACGCGCTGATCACCGGCAGTTCTCGCGGGATCGGGAGAGGGATTGCTCTGGCACTGGCGGAGAGCGGCGTCAAAGTCGCGATCCACTACTTCCAAAACGAGCGCGCCGCGAAAGAGACACTCGACCAAGTCCGCAAACGCGGATCTGATGGTTTCCTCGTGCAGGCAGACGTGACGCGCCCAGACCAGATCACTGAGATGTTTCAAAAGGTTAAAGCGGAGTTCGGCAACCTGGACATCTTCGTCAGCAATGCCAGGCCGGAGGCGTCTACATTTTTTCAGCCGCCTCTCGATATAACGTTAGAACAGTGGGACACAGCGTTCGATTCGCAGGCTAAAGCGTTCCTTGTCGGTGTTCGCGAAGCGCTTCCACTGATGAGTGCTGGAGGAAGAATCTTCGCCATCACGTACGCCCAAGGTAGTCGTACCGGCGGGCTCCAGCCTTGGATCGGAATGGGATCAGCAAAAGCGGCGCTTGAATCACTGGTCAGGTATTTCGCCGTGGCTGTTGCCAAGCGCGGGATCACAGTCAACGCAATCAGCCCGGGATGGACAGAGGACAGCGTGTTAAACACATTGCCAGATCAGGTGCAGCAATTAATTCGGGACTGGCATAATCGCGGTTGGACCCCGATGGGACGCCTGGGGACACCCGCTGATGTCGGCGACGTGGCGACGCTATTATGTTCAGAGAAGGCTCGCTGGATTACTGGACAAGTGATTTATGCCGACGGCGGCGCATCCTTGATGAATCCTGAAGTCCCACCAGAAATACAGATCCGATAGATCATGCAGCTTGAAGGCATCGATCACGTAGCTCTTGGCGTGCGCGACATCGAGCGATCAGTGAAATGGTATATCGAAGTTCTCGGGTTCGAGCGACTGCATGACGGAGTGTGGAATGGTGTGCCGACTTTTGTTGGCAAGGGAAATACCGGCATTGCTTTGTTCCCTGCAAGACCCGATGCAAAATTGACGTCTTCGGGTCACCGCGATCTTCGAATGCTTCACCTGGCTTTTCGCGCAGACCGGCAAAATTTTCTCGCGGCGCAGCGCCAGCTAGAAAAGCGCGGAATCAAATTCGAATTCCAAGATCACGAGATTTCGCATTCGATTTATTTCCGCGACCCCGACGGACACCAGCTCGAAATCACGACTTACGAACTGTAGGTAGGGACGCCGCGCTGCGTCCGGACAGCGCAGCGCGCTGTCCCTACCATGAACCGCTACGCAACGCGGCCGCAGCAGTTCTTATATTTTTTGCCGCTACCGCAGGGGCACGGTTCATTGCGGCCGACCTTTGGTATTGAACGGCGAATTGGCAGATCGATCGATACTTCCCCTGCTCCGTCGCCATCGCCGGCAATTCCTGCCATCGCGCCGACTGGCTGAGGCTGACGCGCGCGCGACGATGCGCCTGCGGTCGGTGCAGTTGGAGCGTGCTCGCGCAACAGGAACTGGGGCAATGTCGCCAGGAAATTCTCGAACGCCTGCAGGTTTGAAGTGCTTCGGAAGAGGTTGTTCAGGACTTCGTTTTTAATGTTCGTCATCAATTCGACAAACATGTCGTAGGCTTCGGTCTTGTACTCGATGAGCGGATCCTTTTGCGCGTAGCCACGGAGATACACGCCCTCGCGTAACGCGTCCATCGCATAGAGATGTTCCTGCCAGAGGCGATCGATGGCGTTGAGGATGATGTAGCGCTCCAGGCTTTTTACCGCGGTGGGCTCTTCGTAAGCCGATTTGCGCTCGTAAGCGTTCTTAATCTTTTCAACCAGGAACTGCGCGTTTTCATCGACGGTGCGCGTTTCAAATTGTGCTTTCTCTTTTGTCAGGCCAAGCGGGAAAGTCGTGTTGACCCAATGGACGAGACCGGTGTAGTTCGGTTCATCCACATCTAGGTATTCCTTTACCTTTGCCGGCACTGCTTCATCGATCACTTCGTAGATGAGTTTGCGCGGTTCCTCGGAATCGATCACTTCGTTGCGATACGTGTAAACGACTTCGCGCTGCATGTTCATCACATCATCGAAATCGAGCGTGCGTTTCCGAATTAGATAGTTGCGTTGTTCCACCCGTTTTTGTGCCGTCTCGACCGATTTATTGAGCCATCGATGCTCGAGTTCCTGGCCTTCCTCAAGCCCGAATCGCTCCATGATTCTCGTCATCCGATCGGCTGCGCCGAAGTTGCGCATCAGGTCGTCTTCGAAACTTACATAGAACCGCGATGCGCCCGGGTCGCCTTGGCGCGCGCAGCGTCCGCGTAATTGCCGATCGATTCGACGCGCCTCGTGCCGCTCGGTGCCAATCACCATCAAACCGCTCAGCTCTATTACGCCAGGACCAAGCTTAATGTCGGTGCCGCGGCCTGCCATATTGGTTGAAATCGTGACCGTCCCCGGTTGACCGGCACGCGCCACGATTTCGGCTTCCTGCATGTGAAATTTCGCGTTCAACACGTTGTGCGGAATTTTCTCGCGTTTCAGCATTCGGCTGAGTAACTCGGACGATTCCACGCTCACCGTGCCGACCAGCACCGGCTGAGTTTTCGCGTGAGATTCTCTGATCTCCTTAATGACTGCGTTGTATTTTTCGCGCCGCGTTTTGTAGATGCGATCGTTGTTATCGGTGCGTCGCACCGGCCGATTGGTCGGGATAACGTTCACGTCGAGCTTGTAGATATCGTGAAACTCTGCCGCTTCCGTTTCCGCAGTGCCGGTCATGCCTGCGAGCTTCTGATAAAGCCGGAAATAATTTTGGATGGTAATCGTCGCTAAGGTTTGGGTCTCGCGATCGATCTGCACGCCTTCCTTCGCTTCGACCGCCTGATGTAATCCGTCGCTCCAACGTCGCCCCGGCATTTTGCGGCCAGTGAACTCATCGACAATTACCACCTTGTTATCCTCAATGACGTACTGGACGTCCTTCTCGAACAAGCAGTAGGCGCGCAGTAGCTGTGAGATGTTGTGAATGCGCTCTGCCTGCGCGTCGCAATGTTGCTGGCGCTCCGCTTTTTTCTTGTCCTTCCCATCGTCGGGCAGATTTGGATCGAGATCGATCTCAGTGAATTCACTAATCAAATCCGGCAGCACGAAGGCGTTGGGATCGTCCGGGTTGAGAAAAACGCGGCCCTGCTCGGAGAGATCGGCTTCATTCGATTTCTCGTCGATCGTAAAAAACAGTTCCTCCTTAAGCTGGAACAGTTCCTCCTTGCGCGTGTCCTGGAAGAACGAAAGCTCGGCTTTATCGATGGCACGGCGCTTGTCGGGATCTTCCATCAAGCGCAGAAGTTGTTTGTTGCGCGGCTGGCCCAGTTTCACTTTGAACATGAGACGGCCGCCGGTCTCCACTTCGCCTTGCTCAAATTTCTCGATCGCTTCGCTGGCCAGCCGGTTGCAAAGCATGTTTTGCTTCCGGACCAACTGCTCAATGAGCGGTTTCCACTTGTCGTATTGATGAGTGGAAATGGTCGCCGGTCCGCTGATGATGAGCGGTGTGCGCGCTTCATCGATCAGAATTGAATCAACTTCATCGACTATGGCGTAGTGATAGCCGCGCTGGACTTGTTGCTCGCGGGTCGTGGCCATGCCGTTGTCGCGCAGGTAATCGAAGCCGAACTCGCTGTTCGTCCCGTACGTGATGTCCATCGCGTATTGTTCACGACGCACGTCCGGTTCCTGATCGTGTTGAATGCAACCAACCGTTAGCCCGAGGAAATCATAAAGTTGCCCCATCCATTCTGCGTCACGTCGCGCCAGGTAATCGTTCACTGTCACCAGGTGCGCGCCTCGCCCGGTGAGCGCGTTCAAGTAAAGCGGCAACGTGGCCACCAGCGTCTTGCCTTCGCCCGTCGCCATTTCCGCGATCCGGCCCCGATGCAAAACAATTCCGCCAAGCAGTTGCACATCGAAGTGCACCATGTCCCAGACCATCGGCTGATCGCACACCGTGAAACTGTGTTGCCGCTCCTTCAGCCGGCGCGCCGCGTTTTTCACGACTGCAAACGCTTCCGGCAGAATTTCATCCAGCTTCTTCCATTGCTCTTCCAGTCCAGGAATCGCTGAAACCTCCGCCTTCCACGCGGCGGTCTTCGCCCGCAACTCCTCGTCGGACAAGCTCTTGAACTGCTCGTCGAACTCGTTCATCCGGCGTACAATCGGCATCAGTCGCCTGAGCTCGCGCTGATTCTTCGACCCGAGAATTTTCTTTAAAATCCAACCAACCATTTGAACCTGTAATATCCGTCAGATTCCCGCACTATCAATTGACGGCACCGATCGCTCGCGGGGTTTTCTGCCTCATCGTGGATTTACTTTGCGGGCAGCGTTAGCGATTTCTGGCCTGCACCTACAGAAATTTACGTGGCAACTCCACCGCCCTCCGCAAGAGCCGCAGGTAATGGTTTCGCGAAATTTCAATACCGCCGAATTGTTGCAGGTGCGCAGTGAGCCATTGCGTGTCCAGCAACACGAATTTGCGAGCACGCAAATGTTCCACCAGCGCCACGAGTGCAACCTTGGAGCCATCGGTCACGCGATGAAACATCGATTCCCCAAAAAATGCGCCCCCCACCGCGACGCCGTAAAGGCCGCCGGCGAGTCTGCCTTTGTTCCAGGCTTCAACGGAATGCGCATGACCCAGCTCATGCAATCGCGTGTAGCTCTCGATAATTTCATGATTGATCCACGTATCTTTCCGTTTCGCGCATGCCTCGATCACCTCCGGAAACGCGCTGTTGATACTTGTTTCAAAAACCCTCTTTCGCAGCACACGCCGCAACGCGTGGGGCACATGAAAATCTTCCAATGGCAAGATGGCGCGGGGATCGGGCGAAAACCATTCGATCGAGTCATCCTCCATGGCCATGGGAAAAACACCGAGTCGATAGCCCTGCATCAAAAGTTCCGGCGGAATCATGGCGCGTTAGATAGTTGAAGCGTTGAAGCGTTGAAGCGGCAACGAGAAATCTACGGATTCACCGCTTCGACTGTTCATCGCTTCAACCCTTTAACGATCTAGCATTCTTGCAATGCAACCCTTCGTTCTTAGAATAAGCAGATGAGACGCATGCGGATCTTGTTCGTGATCGCATGCCTGGCTGTGGCCGGCTGTGCTGATCCGCTGGAGCAGCGCTCCACGGAGGAAGTGCAAGGGCAGTTGGAGCGCGGCGTGACCGGTCAGGGAACGCTCGGCCCGTTGGAGCGATCGCCCGACGATCCGGCCGCAGAGCACAGCGTTCCACAAACCCATCCATAGCGCGCAAAGATGGCAGCCCGCTCAACGCACTCAAAAATTCTCATTCTCGATTTCGGCTCGCAATACACGCAGGTCATAGCGCGGCGAATCCGCGAGTGTCAGGTGTATTCGGAGATTGTTCGCTTCGACACGCCAGCCCGCGAAATCGCTGCACTGAAACCGAATGGGCTGATCCTTTCGGGCGGGCCAGCCAGCGTTTACGACAAAGGCGCCCCGCAAATCGACCCACAGATTTTTTCGCTAGGCATTCCCGTCTTGGGAATTTGTTATGGGCTGATGTTGATGGCGCATCGCCTTGGCGGCCAGGTCGTATTCACTGGCCGACGCGAATATGGCGCTGGCATGTTGCACATCAGGAATGGATCGGAACTCTTCGAAGGGTTAGGCAATCAGCTCGACGTTTGGAACAGCCATGGCGACGAAGTCACGGCTTTGCCGAAAGGGTTTGTTGCCGTCGGGACGACTGAAGGTTGCGACTTCGCCGCCGTCGAGGATCGGCAACGCAAACTTTACGGATTGCAATTTCATCCCGAAGTCGCGCACACGCCGCGCGGCAGGGAGATCCTGCGAAATTTTGTGTACCACATCTGCCACTGCGCGATGGACTGGACGATGGGCTCCTTTATCGAAGAAGCTTGCGCCCATGTCAGAAAACAGGTCGGAGATCAAAAGGTCGTGCTCGGTTTGAGCGGTGGCGTCGATTCTTCAGTGACGGCTGCGCTCCTGCACAAAGCGATCGGCAACCAGCTCACCTGTATTTTCGTGAACAATGGACTGCTCCGCGCGCGCGAGGAAGAAATCGTGCAGCGGGTTTTCGGTGAGAACTTCCACGTGCGCTTAAAATATGTCGATGCAAGCGATCGCTTCCTCGCGCTGCTCAAAGGCGTGACCGACCCCGAGAGCAAGCGAAAGCTGATCGGCAATGAATTCATCGAAGTATTTCAACACGCGACCGAGGAACTGCTCGAGGAGGACCGGAAAAACGGCGATCGCAAACATGGCGGTTACAAATTTCTCGCACAAGGCACCCTTTACCCTGATGTGATCGAGAGCGTATCGATCAGGGGCAATCCAGCGCAGGTCATCAAGAGCCATCACAACGTCGGAGGATTGCCGGAGAAAATGCATTTCGAACTCGTCGAGCCGCTCCGCCAATTGTTTAAAGATGAAGTGCGCCAGGCAGGATTGCAGCTCGGTTTGCCGAAGGAGATCGTTTATCGTCAGCCTTTCCCCGGCCCCGGTCTCGCCGTTCGTATTCTCGGTGAGGTTACGCCCGAGCGGCTATCCATTCTGCGCGAGGCAGACACGATTGTGCAAAGCGAAATGGAAGCTGCCGACTGGTATTACAAAGTTTGGCAATCATTTGCTGTTTTGCTGCCTGTGCAATCGGTCGGCGTCATGGGCGATCAACGAACCTATGAAAACACGATCGTCCTTCGCATCGTCGAGAGTCAGGACGGCATGACCGCCGACTGGGTTCGGCTTCCGTACGAATTGCTGGCACGCATTTCGAGCCGCATCAGCAACGAAGTCAAAGGCGTTAACCGCGTCTGCTACGATATCTCCAGCAAGCCGCCGAGCACCATCGAGTGGGAGTGAGCTTATTTTCGATCGCCGTTTTCGATTGAGTTCGGCCGAATCAGTCCACCTGCGCGATGGCACTCATGAATTCTGAGAAATCCTTGCCGTTGCGCGCGGCGTGGCTAAGCGCATCGAGGCGCGCATTCATGGCTGGTTCAGGAAGCGCAACGCGGCAAGAGTGTGCCCCGCTTGCAAAGACGATTTCGTCCCACTGAATGGAGGAAATCTCGTCATTGAAACGCGCGACGGCGCGACCACGGAAAAATGCACGCGTCGTTTCCGGCGGATTAAAGATCGCAGTCTTGATTTCCTCCTCGGTTGTAACCCGCCGCATCAGGCCCTTCCGCGCCAGTTCGTAGTACAATCCACGGTCGAGATCGAGGTTATGATATTCCAGATCGATCGATTGCAGCCAGGGATCGCTCCAAGAAAGTTTTTCCTCTTCCTGCAATGCATCCAGTAAGAACTTCTTTGCCGCCCAATCAACGCGATCTCGCGTTGACATTGCGTCGCACTCCAGATCGTTGAGGACATTTTCCCATTCACGCAATATCCATCCCCGCTCCTCATTGCTGTCTGGCGAAGCCGGATCCAGTTTGGTGGCGGCGCGCAAATAAATCCGTTGGACATCAATTGCAGAGATTTTGCGTCCATCCTTTAGTTCGATGATCCAATCATAAGTTTGATCGCGGCTGATTGATTTGTTGGCATCGACCGGTTGCGCAATCTCGAGCTGAGGCGCTTCTCCGCGTTCAATGAGATCCAGTATCAGCGCGCTGGTCCCCATTTTCATCGCCGTGGCCCATTCGCTCATGTTCGAATCACCAAGGATAACGTGAAACCGGCGATAGCGGCTCGCGTCGACATGCGGCTCGTCACGCGTGTTGATCAGCGGTCGCCGATTCATCGTGTCGATGCTCACCACCACACTAAAAAAATCGGCGCGCTGTGAGATTTGATAAATTCCAGGCTCGCTCTGCCCGCTCTCTACTTCCACACCCATTTTTCCGGCTCCCGCGAAAATCTGTCGAGTGACGAGAAACGGCAGAATACCGGACACGATTTTGTCCCATGCGATGTCGCGACTCATCAGGTAATTATCGTGACAACCGTAACTGTGTCCGGCGAAGTCAGTGTTGTTTTTGTAAAGGCGAACTTCATAACCGGACGGCAAACTTTGATTTCGCCGCCGCGCGCACTCTGCGAGAATGCGCTCGCCGGCTTTGTCTTGGGCAACAATCTGGTCAAGGGTTGTGCATTCCGGCGTAGAATATTCCGGGTGCGCATGATCGTTGTAGAACCGGGCGCCGTTTGAAAGAACAAGATCGCTTTTTATTTCCTCAAAGCTGAGGGGACGCCGTTTGTCGATCTCGTAATAAGCCGATTCATCTGTGTCCTGAAGTAATTCGCGCGCACGAAACCCGCGCGCATCCAGGTGCGGATCTTCCAGCTCATAATCCCATTTCATCAGCGCACCATGATCGGTATAATGCCGCACCAACTCGATGGATTCGGCGACGACATCCTCCGTCTCCGCACCACTTAGAGTGATGCCGTACTCCGTCTCCAGCCCAAAGACGCGTTTCATCAAGTCCGGCTATTTCCCAGGTTATCCAGCCAAGGCACGAAGCCCGATCAAGCTAAACGGGCGCGGCGCTGCGGACATCTTCTTTGCGGCATCAGATTACGCCAGATGTTGTGTGTGTGCGCCCCTCGGAGACTGGTCTCACAGGCGAGATTTTAACGACGTTTTCTGGATCGTAATCGATTAGCTTGAGCCAGTCCTCTGTAATGTCCGTCGTTGGGAAAATATCGTTCTCTGTGTACTCGGCATTGAAAGCGAGTTGCAAATCGGTTTCCCGAAGCCCTTCCTCCTGTTGAGTGGCGATCGCTCTTTTGATCGCTATCGCTTTCGCGCGCTCGACGATCGAGGCGATAATCGCACCACTGATGAGATCGCTGCGATAAAGCGTTTCCTTGCGACCGCTGCGAAGCGTCACCTCCAGAAATTTGTTTTCGTCGCGACGCGTAAACTGCCAGTCCACAAAGCGCTCGACCAAACGCTCGATGGACGCTCCAAGTCCATCGGCTTCTTTCTCAAGCACACCATCGTAAGGAAGGGCATCCGTGAGATAAATACGATAGATTTCGCGCGAACCTTGCTTGTCTGGCCGATTGACTTTGATTTTTCGGTCGATCCGGCCCGGGCGCAGAATTGCCGGGTCAATCAGATCGGCGCGATTGGAAGCAAGGATAATTACAACGTCGTTGAGCGAATCGATTCCGTCCATTTCCGAACAGAACATCGGCACGAGCGTGGAAAGAATATTCGAGTGCCGCGATGCGCGGCGGGTGCCGAGAATCGATTCGGCCTCGTCGATGAACAGAAATGGCATGTAGCCTTCGCCTTTCTTCTCGCGAGCGGTGGCAAAAATTTCGCGCACCATTCGCTCCGATTCGCCCACCCACATGTTCAGAATCTCGGGACCTTTGACGTGCATGAAGTATTCGCGCATCTCGGTGCCGGTTCTTTCCCCAAGTTGTTTTGTTAAATTATAAGCAGTCGCTTTTCCAATCAGCGTCTTTCCGCAGCCGGGTGGGCCGTAAAGCAGAAAACCTTTCGGCGTAGCGTGCTGAAATTTGCGGAAAAGATCAGGATGCAACAGCGGCAGCTCGATGGCGTCTTTAATTGCCTGGAGCGCCACCTCCTGGCCACCGACTTTTTCCCACGGCAGCTCCGGCACTGTATCGAGATAATGTTCGTGCGATTTTGTGCCCGAGAGCATCTCCAGGGCCATCCGGTAGTTTGAGTCAACACGGACCTCGTCACCTGATTTCAAGGTGGAATGAACAAGATCAGCGGAACGCTGTAACACCATCGATTGCAAGCCGTGCTCCGAGCCGACGCGCAATCGGTCCTTGCCCAATACCTCGGTGATTTTCGTTACCGGCCCAGCTGTCTCGAATCCGAGATCACCCACAATCACGAAGGCTTCATTGACGAGCACGCGCGTTCCTTTTTTCAATTTCGCAAGCGGAATGCGCGGATCGATATTGCAGTAGTAATCCGCGCCGCCAACCACGATGTGCGCCGTATCCTTCGAAGTGGCGCCGAGAAATGTGCCGATCCGGTTTGCCGGCGAAGTCACTTTCTTAATGACCTCCTCAAGCTTCTCAATCATCCTGCGCGCCTCGACCATTGTCTCCTGTTGATCGAAGATCTGCGGCCGCAGTTCCAACAGGTCGCGCCGAATTGGATCACCCGGTGGCAACGAGGAAAGTACTCGGTCAAATGCGTCAACGAGATTGTCCGGACCCGAGTCCCCAACCCCGTCCTGAAGTCCCTCGCTGCGCTTATCGCTCATTTATGGTTTGGGTCAATCCGCCGAACCAGGCGTCATTATAGCGTTATCAGGCGCATTCGCAATCTTCGACGCCACGCCCATACAAAATGTTCAACCAAGTTGTTCACCTGTTGTTGCGTGAAACTCGTTTTGTCGACTCGACCTGATGCTCTTTCTCTCGCTTTGACTCGAAACGAAGAGCATCAACAAGAGTAAGAATTGGAAAAATGCCGAACAGTTGCGACGGAAGATGCCGCCGCTACAGTTTGGTTTCCGCGAGGAGCCTTAGCTCAATTGGTTAGAGCGCCGCCCTGTCACGGCGGAGGTTGCGGGTTCGAGCCCCGTAGGCTCCGGATTGTGCAAAGATCATCGTCGCATGATGTGAATGGCAAGAATGCGGCTCTGATGGCGCGCGAGCAAATAATCGACAAAATCGCCAATAATCGAGTTCGGCTTGTTGCCCAGCTTCGTCACGACGCGACAAATCAGAGTGCGGCTGCGGCCGTGCCATTCCAAATTAATTGCTCCGTGAACATCGCGCGCGCTATGGATCTTGGCCCAACCATGCGGACGTCCGGGTTGTTTCGCCCAGATTTTGATGAACCCAAATTTTCGCTCCAGCTGCGGATCGTTCATTATCTTGGCGCGCAATGACTCGCGACCACTTGCTATCACTTGGATCACCGTCTGCATCCACGCTTAGGTTCAGCAGGAAATCGGTTCGTTTGCAATGCTTCTTTAGGAAGCCTCTGACGCGTCAAGCAGCGAGCGGTACATAACGTGAACGTCGACGTATCCTTTTTCCGGATGGCGAAACGCGCCTGGCAGAGTACCGACGATTTTGAAACCGAGTTGCTTCCAAAGATGGATCGCTGGCGCATTCGTGGAAACGACAAAATTGAATTGCATGGCGCGAAAACCCATTTGGCGCGCTTCGGCTAGACAATGCTCGGCCATAGCACGTCCCACTCCCGAACCTTGGGCATTGGATGCCACGATGAACGCAGCGTTCGCGACATGAGAGCCGGGACCGAGTTGATTCGGTCTTAGAATGTAAGTGCCGACAACCGTCCCATCCTTTTCTGCGACGTAAGTCTGCGTATCCGCTCGAAACCAGTAAGCCAGCGCATCCTCACGAGACATTTTTGGATCAAGCGCGTACGTATCGCCCGCCGCAAGGATCTCGTGAAAGATTTTCCAGATCGCATCGCGATCCGCCCTAGTTGCCGCACGTATTTCCATGGTTGTCACGAAGACCCGACTGCAACCAAATCGACTTCCGCATTTCAGCGACTAACGCAGCGCGAACCAAGCAGCAACCGCTGCAAGTTTCTGTTCGGCGCGCCACGACCCGGCAGCCGCGGGAGTAGATCGGCCGAGATTTTCTATCGGCCGCTTCACATTGTCACTCGATCGCTTCAGTCGTGCGGCCGCACGCGCATAAGCATCGCGCTCGATGAGAACGTCCGTGCGAATGCGGTGCGCCTGTAAAGATTCCTCGAGCACGGAGCGAAATAACTGTCCCTCCAAGGCATGCGCGCGGATGTGCGCATTTGCGATCGAACGAGGATCGATCTTGCTTCCCACCACGAGCGCAGCACGCCTGATCTTGAAATTTTGCTGGTAGCCAGCCAAAAGCGTCGCAATCGATTTTTGCGTAATGCGTCGCACCACACGCAAGCGCCGATTTATTCTTCTCGTATCGGTTTCCAATTTTCCCATAGCGGCATGATAAGGTTGTCGCGTTTCGGCAAGCCGCGGGTCGGACAAATTGATTCGCAAAACATAGCAGAGCTGAGGCGAACGAACTGGACCAGTAAGCAACACCGCAGCTGCCCAGCCGGATTTAACGTGAAACCCGAGAGCGGCAGTTTGTGGCTTCACCTCGTTTGAAATGTCACAGGCACCGTAACCGCCCACCCCTGGCTTGGCGCAGATCTCCATTGCCGAAGCGTTTTGATCGCAGCCTGATCAAAGTACGGGTTTCCTGTGGATTTAACGACTTGGACGTTCGTTACGTTTCCATTTGTGTCGAAGGCTAAACGGAAGCGGCCGGTTCCCGAAAGCCCGGGCTGAGAAATGCCGGGCGGAAAGGCTGGCGCAGGCGCATAGACTAACCGCGGCTTGGGTGTCGGCTTTGGCGTCGGCGAAGTTTCAGCTGTTGCCGGCCAGCGGGCCTGAGTATCGGTCGCAACGCGAGATAACAGTGATTCCAGTACAGTGGCAGGACGAGCAGTGGTCTGTTGTCCGGTCGCTGTAAGTACGCCAACGACTTCGCCAATCTCGTTTACGACAGGCGATCCGATCGAACTTGCAGAAGTTGCTCCGGCAATTTCCAAACGATCTGCCTGTTGTGCAGTAATCTTCGTTTGACGAGCGCTGCCGTCATTTCCAGCCAATGCACTGCCGATCATCACAATCCCGGGGGCCGATGACAGATTGCCATTCTTGTGTAGCGCAAGAAACGGAGCGCGCTTGACGTCCGCTTGCAGAACGGCCAGGTCCGATTCTTTCGAAGCCGCGACAATCCCGGTGACGTTGTAGATTCCACCGTCGCCGGTTTTTGCGACAGCATTGACTCCGCCTTCAATTGCGCGTGCTGTGGTAACGAATCTGCCATCTGCAGAAATAAAAAAACCGCTCTGCGTCCGCAACAAATTCCCCTTTGGATCAAAGACTGTGACCAAAATTACTGAAGGCTGGACCGCTTTTTCCAGTTTCGGTAAATCGACCGATGCAGTTTGACCAGGTTTTGCTTCGGGCGAAGGAGTAACTGACGGGACGATGGCCGGGGATTGAGTCGCAGATGTCGTCGGCAGCATTGATGGTGACTGCGCCAGAGGTGACCCGCCGACAACCTGACTCACTGATTTTCGGCCGCAGCCCGCACTCGCGAACACAACCAGCCAAACCGCGTATCGAATAATTAGCCACAACTGTCTCATTCGGGGTTCAAGCCAATACAGTGTGGAACACGAGGCGCACCTTAATCAAGCAAAGCACGAACCTAATTGCGCTTGAAATAATGAACGGCGCGTTCGCGTTTCTTCGCAGCAGCTTTTGTCATAAACGTGCCGAGATTTCTTCGTTTGCCTGTCTTCGGATTTTTCTTGCGTGAATACAGGCGGTATTTGCCGGATTTCAGCTTCCTGATCATGCTCCATCGAGTATTCGCAGATGAAGAGAACTCCGCGCGTTGGGTTGTAGAGCAACCACGTCGGTTGCCAAATTAAGATCTCAGGCGGAGCGGCTGCCTTACGAAGGCTTGGCCGAACGATTCGAAAGCCAAAGCACAAGGAGCGCGGCGAGAATTCCAAGATTGGTTGCCAGGTGAGCAGGAAAGCTCCAATTCTGGCTGGCGTGACCGAAACAGCCACAGGTGATATCGAGTCCGCGAACTTTTGCCGCGGTAGTCGCGAGCGTGAAGACCAGGATCAAGGTGGTTAAGATCGATAACGCGCCTCGATATAACGTACGAGCCACCAATGCGAAGCCGCAGAAGATCTCCAGCCACGGCAGGTAGAACGCCAGTGCGACACTGAAAGGCCACGGGAGAATCTTGTAGTTGTCGATGTCGCTAGCGAACTGAACCGGATCGAGTGCCTTGATCGCGCCGGCGTAAATGAAAATGACGGCAACAATGAGATCGACGATGCGCCAGAGTATGTTTGATGTTCGACCTTTGACGTCTGATGTGTTCCCTGCTACGCGAAGTTGAGCGTGCGATGTTGGGGGTTCAGCGTTGGGCGTCGTACTCATCTTTTCTTCAACCACGCTTCCCATCCGCCTTCTAGCACGAACACATCAGGAAGTTGCGCTTCCCTGCGCAGGCGCCGAGCGACTTCCCGGCTGGCATTACAACTGAGGCTACTGCAATAGACGACGACCTTTTTTCCCGGCGACCACACCACTAGAAATTGGGACAGCAAGTCGTTCCATCGGTCTTCATTCAATGATATTGCGTCGGGAACGTGATCGCGCGCGAATTCCTCGTCCGGCCGGGCATCCACCCAGATAACGTTTCCGCCCCACGCGCGCGCTTGATCGACAGTAACCATTTCCGACGGCAGGACAGCCGATCGCCACGATATTTTGTGGCGAAAATAAACTGCCTCGCCCACCCCGGGAATGAGCGCTACCGCTGCCAGGATGAGAACCTGCCGGACCAGCGAAGACGTCACTATTTATTGAACGGTCGGTGAATTGGTGATGCGCGCAGTGGCGTAAAAGACCTTCTGTGAATCCTCAGGTTGAATCGTCAGAGTCGAAGCAATGAGATTCTTCGTTTCCTGAGGTTGGACATCGATCTTGAACTCGCCGTTACCCTTTTCCTCCACCTTAGCTTGAAAATCCGGGCTCGATGATGTGACCTTGATATGTTTCACGGTGAAATCCTTGCCGACCTTCACCGTGATCGTCTTAGGGTCCGGCTTGTCGCCTTGCTTCCAGAAAACAAATGTCGGGCTGATCTCCAATTGCTGCGGGATAATCGTCCGGAGCGTGAGGACCGTCTTAGTATTTGTCGGGTCGTCGGTCTCCACAGTGACCGTTTTGACCTGAGTGCCCGTGCGATCGCCAATGTTAAAAGTGGCCGTAATCTCCCCGGTGCCGCCGGCGGGGACTTCGTCCTTCTGTGTTTGCGCAGTCGTGCAACCGCAGGAAGCGTGAACAGATTTAAATCTCACCGGCGTCTTCCCGGGGTTCTGATATTTAAAATGGCCTATCGCCTGTTTGTCGGCAGCCGTTGGATGCAGCTCGAGCGTGGTCTGCTCCCATTTCAATTCGGCGCGTGCGCTAAGGCTGATGAGTATCGACAGGGCAAAAGCAACGATGGGTGTTTTCATTTCTTGGAATAGAAGCGCGTAATATAATCAGCAACTGCGTCCCGCCAAGTGCGAGGTGACATGTCGGTCGACTCCGTGTATTTCGCGGTGGAAAGCACAGAATAGACAGGACGGCGTGCGACCCAGTCGACCATGTCCTTCAATTTAAACGCGCCGACTATTCTGGCTTTCAGCGGAAGGCCAGCCTCGCGACAACAATCCACAGCCCATTGTGCGTATTCCTGCCAACTGCATTCGCCGGCGTTGGCAAAATGCAAAATGCCACCGCAATCGCCTGCGCTGTAGCCGGGGTCGTTGACCCCGGTCTCCGAGCTCACCACGGTTTTACGAAAATGCCCGCCGGGATCACCGATCCCGGCTACAGCAGCGCCTGGAAAAAACTGACGAAGCATCTGCGCGACATCCAGCGTGTACGTAGGCGCCGAAAATTTGTCCGCGATTGCATCCACATTTTCATTTTCCTGCGCTTGCTTGATCATCGCGTCGACGAAGCTCGGCCGGTCGGGACCAAATACCCAGGACACGCGCACGACGAGATGACGATTTTCCGCGGCGAGCACATTCTTTTCTCCGGCTAGCTTCGATGCGCCGTAAACGCTGATCGGATTCGCTTCATCTTCTTCGGTGTACGGTGTGCGTTTCTTGCCATCGAAGACGTAGTCCGTACTGAAGTGAATCAGCTTGGCGGCTTTGTCCCTGCAAATATTCGCAAGAAGGGCCGGCGCTTCGGCGTTAATCAGATAGGCGCGATCCCGCTCGGTCTCGCAAAGATCGACATTAGTGAATGCCGCAGCATTGATTAGTACGTCGAAATTCGTTGGGCACAGCTTCGCGCGCACATCATTCAACTTCGACAAATCAAGTTGCGCGTGATTAAAGCCGACGACGTTGTATTTGTCTTCGTATTCGCGCATGAGCGCAGCGCCTAGCCGTCCGCCCGCACCGATAATCACAATTTTCGTCATTTTGTAGCGGCAATCTCTGATCGTCGTTTCATAAAATCGGCAGTCGCAGACTGCCGCTACAGTTCAATATCTCCCTGCGCGCTCGAGCAAGGGTTGCCACCAAGATGGATTGTTGACGTACCACCGAATGGTTTCGTCCAGACCCTCCTTAAAATTACGGCGCGGTTTCCAGTTCAATTCGCGTTGCGCAACTGAAGAGTCAATCGCATAGCGGCGGTCATGCCCTAGTCTGTCAGGCACAAATGAGATGAGGCTGTGCGGCTTGCCCAGTTGATCGAGAATCATTTTTACCACATCCAAATTCACCATTTCGCTGTCGCCGCCAAAATTGTAAACGTGCCCCGGCTTCCCTTCGAAAAGTGCCGCGACAATGGCGGCGCAATGATCCGTCACATGAATCCAGTCGCGTACGTTCATGCCATCGCCGTAGACCGGCAGCGGCTCGTCCCGAAGCGCCTTGATGATCATGAGCGGAATCAATTTTTCCGGGAACTGCAATGGACCGTAATTGTTCGAGCATCGGGTCACCAGGACGTCCTGGCCGTAAGTCTTGTAAGAGGCAATCACCAGAAGATCAGCACCGGCTTTACTCGCTGAATACGGCGAACTCGGATCGAGTGGCGATTGCTCGGTGAATCTGCCGGTTGTCCCGAGCGATCCGTACACTTCGTCTGTTGAGACTTGAATGAAGCGCTGGATCCCGTGGCGCCGCGCACAATCCAACAGCACGCTCGTGCCGATGATGTTTGTATGAATGAAGTTGAGAGGATCGTTGATGCTGCGATCCACGTGCGATTCTGCCGCGAAATTGATGACCGCGTAAAACCCGTGCTCGGTCATCAGGGCGTCCATTTGGTCGGCGTTAGCGATATCGGCTTTGAAAAATTCGTAGCGTTCGCCATGTTCCTCGACCACGCCATCAAGATTGGCGAGATTGCCTGCGTAGGTGAGCACATCCACGTTGGTCACGAACGCTGGTTTGTAATGGTGCAAAATATACCGAATAAAGTTGCTCCCGATGAATCCGCAGCCACCGGTTACAAGGATGCGCATGGCAGCGCGTACTAGCAGCGCAGAGCAGAGCGCGCCAGCAGAATTTCCGATGCTGCGCAGCCGCCTGGAGCAGTGGAAGCCTCAATTAGCGGAGACAGACTGGATTCCGTGGGCGATCCTGGGCTTAGCGGTGTTCCTGCGCTTTTTCCTGCTGGGCATCAAGCCGCCGCATTTCGACGAGGGCATCAACGGCTGGTTCGTCGATCAGGTGATGAAAAATGGGTTTTATCGGTACGACCCGACGAATTATCACGGTCCGCTTCACTTCTACGTGCTGCTGCTCTTCGAGAGCTTATTTGGCCGGAACGTGTGGGCACTGCGGTTGCCTGTTGTACTCGTAAGTATTGGTTGTGTTTGGCTGGCGTTGAAGTTCGAACCATTGGTGGGACGAAACGTTGCCAGAATAGCCGCGCTGGCCATGGCGATTTCTCCCAGCTTCGTTTTCTACGGACGCTATGCAATTCACGAAGTCTGGCTGGAACTCTTCTCGACCATGTTCATCCTGGGACTACTCGGTCTGTGGAGATTGGGCACGCTGAGTTACCTCTGGTATGCGGGCATGGGACTAGCGGGCATGATTCTGACGAAGGAAACCTATGCCATTCATGTCGCCTGCGCGGTGCTTGCCATTCCAGCACTGGCAGTTTCCATCGCCCTGAGCCGCGTTCCGGATGCCAAGCCGGCAAAGCAAACTTGGAGCTGGATCGATCTCGCAATCGTCCTCATTGTCGGCGCGGTCGCGATCATATTTTTCTATTCCGGAACTTTCTTTAACTGGAGTGGTGTTAAAGGGCTGTATCTAGCGTTCAAAGCGTGGACCGAGACTGGCGCCGCCGGCCACGGCCATGAAAAACCGTGGGATTATTGGTTCAGATTAATGGGCCCATCCTGGGAAGCGGGCGGAACTAATTTTTCTGGTTACGAATTGCCAATGTTGGCTGGATTAATTCTGTGCCTGTTTTGCCAAAAATTTAAGAACCTCAGTCTGCGTTATCTGGCGATTTACGGCGTGGGAAGCCTGATTGCTTACAGCTACGTCAAATACAAGACGCCGTGGTGCATTATCAGTTTTGGCTGGCCGTTCCTGTTTACCTTTGGCGCGGCGATCCTGTTGGTTCGCCCAAAAAACCTGCGGAAAGTGTACATCGCGATAGGTGTTCTTTTGTGCGTTTCGTTTGTTCGATCCATTTGGCTGAACTACTTCCGGTGCTCGTCGCCTACCGAGCCTTACGCGTACGTTCAGACTTACAACGACATCTTTAAGCTAACCAGGCCGCTGCTGAAGCTAGCAAAACGAGACCCGGCGTACTATCACCTCGTCGGCCACTTGATCCGCTCCAGTGTTTACCCGCTTCCGTGGATGCTGGGGGATTTCGATCGAGTCGGTTATTACGAAGGAGGGAACATGCCAGCAAACATCGACGGCGATTTTCTCCTGGTGCAGCAAGACAAAATCAAAGACGTCGAATCAAAGTTGAAAAACGCTTACTACACTGACACTCTCACGATTCGGAACTATCAGGATCCATCGAAGCTTTATTTGAGCGCCAAGGTTTTTAAGGAATTCTTCCCGGGTAAAGCACCGGATTTTGTCGGGAAACCACGAGGCTAGGCACAGCGCGTCTCGATGAAGTGGCTTTCGGCTGTTCTCACTTTCGTCAATCTGTCGGTGGTGTGCGGTCTGTTTCTGGGAATGGCTGGAAGGGGCTTAAACGTGGTGAGCGCGTGGCTCGCGCTGGTGTGCGGCGCCGCATTCGCAGTCGCAGCTTACCTGGGCACTTCTGACACGGCGATTCGAGAGAAGGCTGCGAATCAGCCGCCAGTACGAAAATCTCAAAAGGCTTCAGATCCGGACAGCACTCCGAATGCCGCCACCTGGTCGGCAATCATGCGCTATCGCCATGTATGGTTCTGGGCAGTGGCGGTGTGCTTCGCGATGTTTGCCGTTCGCTCCTTTTGCTGGTTGTTCTACATCGACGGCAGCGATTACAAGATCCAATCGCCCAATAACCTGGGAGATCTGTCGTTGCATCTCACATTGATAAAAAATTTTGCAAACGGCGTCGCGCTCTGGCCGGATAACCCGATCTATGTCTTTAGCAAACTGAGGTATCCGGCAGGGATCGATTTATTCAATGCGCTGCTTTCGCTTGTTCACGTCGACTTGATAACCGGATTGGTTTGGGTCGGTTTGGTCGGCTCGCTCGCAACGTTTTATGCATTCTACCGCTGGGGCGGCAGCTTTGCCGTTGCAGGCTTCCTGTTCAACGGCGGGATCGCCGGGTTCCAGTTCTTCAAGACCTGGAAGTTTTTGGATTATCAGGGCACCGCGGCAGATGTCGCCCACAGGCCGATCGCTTGGAAAAGCATTCCGCTGGCGATGTTCGTGACGCAGCGTGGATGGCTTTACGCGATCCCGGTAGGTTTGGTCCTGCTTTGGCATTGGCGAGAAAAGTTTTTCGGGCAAGGGGCAGCGGTTTTCAAACCATCGAGTGCGGCAACAGAAAGCGGTGGACTAGAGACCGCCGCTCCTCGTGCACGAGGACCTTTGCTCTTCTGGGTCGAGCTCTCGCTTTATGCGTCAATGCCACTTTTCAATCTTCATACGTTTATCGCCCTGACCATCGTCCTGGTATTTGTGCTGCTCCTTGAACGTCCCAGTGAAATCCAGTTTGTCGTGAATGCGGCTCGCAAAGATGGCAGCGCCGGAATCGGTCGGCTGATTTCGCACCCGACAATGTGGCCGGAAATTTTCCGCGGCGCGCCTATTCGCAGACACGCCGCGGCGATGCTGGCCATCGCGCTGATTCCAGCAACGTTTTTTGTCTGGCTTGTCACCGATCATTTTCGTGCAGCATCAATACTCCAATGGCATCCCGGCTGGGCGCAGGATTCGCCAGATTTGGCAGCGCCTTTTTTCCGGATGGGCGGAACTGCGAATTTTGGATCGTCCACCATGTTTGGGTTGCTGTTGCAAAAAACATGGAACGGCGTCATCGCTCCATTTTTTCAGTTTTGGTTAACAAACTTCGGCTTGTGGATTCCGCTTGCGCTGGCCCTCGTCGGCTTGGTCGGATGGCGTATTTGGAAATCGGGCTGGCGTTGGGGTGACAGACCTCCAGCGGACGTCGCCTTTGTCTTGCCGGCAATTGTTATCTTCGCCGCGGGGTACTTTTTCAAAACCGCCCCATGGGAATGGGACAACCTTAAGCTCATGGTCTGGGGCTACTTTCTTATTCTTCCCTTTCTTTGGAGCGACATCATCGGCCGCTGGGCCTTTCCGGAACGGGCGGCGATATGCATTGCACTTTTCGGATCCGGGTTTGTTACTTTGCTGGGTGGACTCTCTGCCGGACACCCGGGCTTTGGACTCATCGAGCGCGCGAGACTCGACTACGCCGGCGCGGCGCTTCGGCCTTTGCCGGTAGAAGCGCGATTCGCCAGTTACCCGACCTACAATCATCCGGTATTGCTGCAGGGCCGGAAAGTTGTGCTGGGATATCCGGGTCATCTCTGGACGGAAGGATTCAATTCCGGCGACGCAAGCAATCGGCTGACAGAGTTAATGAATGGAGCCGCCAACTGGCGCGAAGCCGCGAAAGCTTTGGGCGTCCGCTACGTCTTCTGGGGCCAAGACGAAAAGACCAACTACCAATCAAGCAGCCGGCCATGGGAAGCTACGGCGTTTCTCGTTGCATCCGGCGATTGGGGTGCAATCTACGACCTGGCGCAGCCAGCCCCTCAGCATTGAGGTGCTACGGTTTTCCTGCTAGATGACTATCTCGCGGAGCCGAACTTCCGTCGTACACGGAAAGGATGTGCAAGAAAAACAAAGTAAATCGCGCTCGCAAGATCGGTGAAACTGCAGGGGGGACTCGTTAAGCGCAGTGGGCCGTTGCGTAACGCCGCGAAAACATTTTCGACGGTAAGCGCAGGTGGCACTCGAATACTGGTGTAATGCCGCCCAAAGGCGTGCAGCCGATGCGCGTCAGAAGTGGCAATTAATGGTTTGCGAAACCGGGCTGCCACTCGTTTTGCGCGGCGATTTGGATTGAACAGGCCGACATGAAAATGACAGAACTCAATGGCGTCGAAACAATCGATTTCGGCAAGTAGTCGTGATCCAATTGAGCCTCCAAAAACGTAAAACGGATGCGCGGCAATTGTAAAGATAGAGTTCCCGCGTCGCGTCCGCAGCAGTCGCAGATCATCGAAATCCTTTAAGTCCGCAATTTCGTCGGCAGTAACGTTCAGCACGATCACATCCGCGCCCTGCAACCGCACTTCAGCGGCGGGAATCAGCAGAATGCCCATTGCCGCGGCATCGGCATACACTTCCTTCCGCTCAAACACGGCATCGTGAAGTGTTATCGCCAGCACCCGAAACCCCAGCGAGCGCGCGCGCTCCAGCAATTGATGGGCGGAATAATCCACCGCGTCTTTGGGATCATCGAGAGTGTGAATGTGCAGATCGATTTTGATCCATTCGCCTTGGCCACTCGTGGTTGTGCTCATGTTCGCGCTCGAATTCCTAAAACCTAATCGCGAATCATCGGGATTTCATACGCACCGGGGTTTTGCCAGGAGATAACGAGCGCGACCAAGAACACAAGCGCCACTTGCAAGCCCTTGCCGCATGCGGAAAGTTTGACGCTCGCGCGCTAAGCTCGGGTGGTGGAATGGCAGACACGTACGTTTGAGGGGCGTATGCCGAAAGGCATGCGGGTTCAAGTCCCGCCCCGAGCACTATTTTACTTTTAACGGTGGATCGGCTTTTCCGAAGACGATGACAGACGAAGCGGCGAAGCCGCGAATCTTACGCCGCTCGCCCACTTGGTTAGCGAACGCGTCGAGCACAACGCGTTCCAGCTTGTAAGCAATTAGACTTTTCGGGCTGTCTGTCTTCCGATAGTCTTTCACGCAATATGGACTCCCTTTATCTGGTCGGCATCGCAGTGCTGGCGCTATTCGCGTTCGTGCTGGCGGTGATTCTTTTTAATTTTTTCGGTCTCTGGCTCCGGGCACGGATCGCAAATGCGCCGGTGAGTCTTGGCAAGATGGTCGGGATGCGGCTGCGCAAAGTGCCGGTTGGATTGATCGTGGACAATCGCATTACGGCAGTGAAAGCCGGTATCGATGTTCGTAGCGATCCGCTGGAAGCCCATTACCTCGCGGGCGGCGACGTTAGCCATGTGGTCCTTGCCCTAATCGCCGCCGACAAGGCAGGCATCACGCTCGATTTCAACCGTGCTTGCGCCATCGACCTTGCTACGAAAGGCACCGGCAAGACGGTCTTAGAAGCAGTGCGAACGAGCATTAATCCGAAAGTGATCGACGCGCCTAACCCGACAATGGGCCGCACAACCATCGACGGCGTTGCACAGGACGGAATCGGCGTAAAAGTTAAGGCGCGTGTGACGGTGCGTTCGCATCTCGATCGATTCGTTGGCGGCGCGACTGAAGAAACAATCATCGCGCGCGTGGGCGAAGGAATTGTCAGCGCGATTGGCTCTGCCCATTCCTACAAGGAGGTGTTGGAGAATCCCGACCGCATTTCCAAGACAGTTTTAGCCAAAGGCTTGGACAGCAATACGGCATTTGAAATTCTTTCAATTGACATCGCCGATGTGGATGTAGGTGACAACATCGGCGCAAAATTACAGACCGAACAGGCCGAAGCAGACAAGCGCGTGGCGCAAGCGAAAGCCGAGGTGCGCCGCGCGGCAGCTGTGGCTGTGGAGCAGGAAATGCGCGCCAAGACGCAGGAGATGCGGGCGAAAGTCGTCGAGGCCGAAGCGCTTGTTCCACAAGCAATGGCAGACGCGTTTCGGTCGGGGAACCTCGGGATTATGGATTACGTCCGAATGAAAAATGTTCAGGCTGATACGTCCATGCGCGAATCAATCGCCGGCGGAGACAAACCGCGAACGGACGGAACGTGATTCCGTGGCGGGTGATACGAGTCTGGAATAACCGCTTTAGCGATTTGCCGATTTAAAGAGAATTCAGCCAATGCTCGCAGTTCATCTCGAAAATCTGCTTTTCCTTTTGCTTCTCGTTGTCGCGGGCCTGTTCCAGTTACTCGGGAGAGCGGCCCGTAAGGGAAGCGCAGACGAAGAAAAGCCAAAATCAACACCTTTGCCTAAAGCAAGGAAACCAATTCCGCGCGCACCGGTAGAGTCTGATCAAGAACGCATTCGCAAGTTTCTGGAAGCGCTTGGTCAACCTCCAGCCTCACGACCGCCTCCGCCTGTCGTCGCCCGCACAGATATTCCGCCTAGACGGCTGGCGCCGGTGCAGCCGCCTATTGCACCTCTATGGGAACTAACTCGAGCAGAGCAGCGCAAACGGCGTGTGATCCTGAGAGAAAGCCCGCCTCTTTCAACTGAGACGCGCACGAAAGAAATCGTTACCCGAGAAATCGCGGGCGCACAGACGTTCGAAATTCACGAAGGACCGTTGTCGGTTGAGCCGCCGCCGATCACCAAAACGCCTCCGGAAGCTTACGCGACAGCGACGCCCGGACTTGCCAAAAGCGAGGAACTGGAACCACACGTGCCTAGGTTGCTTGTCTCGACATCTGGTTTGCGGCAGGCAATTATTCTACGCGAAATTCTCGGGCCGCCACGTGGGCTGCGAATGCAAATGGAATTTGCCGACGGGATTTCGTGATCCAGCGCTTCAACCAGTTAACGTTTCAACGTGCTCAGCACGCTTGAGCTTATGCGCCGAGGCCGTATCGTCCCGTTCCTTTCCAAATCGCCGGCGTGGCGGAATTGGCAGACGCGCTGGACTCAAAATCCAGTGGCCGCGAGGCCGTGTGGGTTCGAGCCCCTCCGCCGGCAGTTCTCGAATTCGACGTTGAGCGTTGGACGTTCGGCATTCTTCGTACGCCGCTGAGTTCATTCGTTCGTACAAAGGAAATCCAGAGATGCCTCCAGCCTTTGCGTAAAGCTACGGCTTGCGAGGCGACTCTTCGCTCTGCCCGACAACAATCGCAGAACCGCGCGAGGCCCCCGTTGCGCCGCTCTTAAGATTGGAGGAATGTTTCCCCGTGGAAGGGAAAACCGGCGAGGAGAATGGGAGCGAGCCTCGCGAGTTTGTAACCACCCGCTGGAGCGTAATTCTTTCTGCCGCCAACTCGGGAACTGAAGAGCAAAAGGCGCGCGGCGCGCTCGCTGAGCTTTGCCGGACTTATTGGCGGCCCATTTTCTCGTTTGTTCGCGGACGCGGCTATTCGACTGAGGACGCGCAGGACCTCACGCAAGATTTCTTGGTGAGAATACTGAAGAACGACTGGTTGCAGCATGCAGATCGTAATCGCGGCCGGTTTCGCTCGCTCGTGCTCAGGTCGCTTGAGAATTTTCTCATTAATGCCGCGGCGAAAACACATGCCCGCAAGCGCGGCGGCGGTATGGAATTCATTTCCTGGCACGATTGGATGGCAGAAGCGCCTTCGCAATTATCCATCCCGCCGCAAGCGTTCGAGTCATTGCCGCCGGAGGAGTTGTTCGACTTCAATTGGGCTACGACTGTGGTGGAACACGCGCTTCAACGGCTTCGCGAAGAATGTGAAAGCAAAGGCAAGCTCTGGCTTTTCCAGGCACTAAGCCCTCACCTTATGGACGAACGCGATGAGGTGTCATACGCTCGGCTATCTGCGGACCTGGGAATAGCTGAGACTGCCGTGAAGAAACAACTGCACAGCATCCGGCTGCGCTACCGCAGCCTGCTGCGCACTGAAGTCTCCCAAACAGTCGAAAACCCCGCCGACATCGACGACGAGATTCGTTACCTGTGTGCGTCACTCGCAACAGGAACCGAGTAATTGCGATGACAGACTCAGATCCACGCTCCGATCCGCTCCCGAGCACTACCAAAGAGCACGCAAAATGCGAGAAGTGCGGAGCAACCACGCGACTCGACACCGGAGTTTGCGTGAGCTGCCTGCTGCGCGAGGGATTGGAAACTGGTGGCGAGGTATCGAAGGCGGTTTATGAAACCGTACTCGACGAGTTGGACGCGCGCGACAAGCCCTGGCAGCTGGGAAATTACGAAATTCTCGAGCAGATCGGTTGCGGCGGCATGGGCGTGATCTATCGCGCCAGGCAACGACATTCCCGGCGCATCGTCGCGGTAAAGCGCGTCCTTAGTTATCGCGCTGATTCACGCGGAGCGCTGCAGCGTTTCCGACGAGAAGCACAGGCGGTGGCCAGTCTGGATCACCCGAACATCCTTCCGATTTATGAAGTGAGCGAAAGCGAGGACGGCCTGCCGTTTTTCAGCATGAAACTCGCGGAGAAGGGAAGTTTGCGCGAGCACCTTGCTTCTCTCCGCGATGAACCGCGGAAGTGCGTGCAACTGATGGCAAAGGTCGCGCGCGCTGTCGAATACGCTCACAGCCGCGGAGTGCTCCATCGCGATATCAAACCGGGAAACATTCTGCTCGACGATCGTGGCGAACCACTGGTAAGCGACTTCGGTTTGGCGAAGCTGCTGGACGGAAACAACGACCTTACGAGATCGCTGACTACGTTCGGAACCGCAGGTTTTATTGCCCCGGAGCGGGCCGATGGCGCAGGCGCCGATTTTATCCCAGCGGCCGATGTTTACAGTCTCGGCGCAGTTCTGTTCAACGTGCTTGCCGGACGTCCACCATTCCTGGGTTCCAATCCGGTTTCCGTGATTCGCCAAGCGTCTGAAACGCAGGCGCCCAAACTACGCTCGCTGGCACCATCGCTGGATCGGGATTTGGAGACGATCTGTGCACGCTGTCTCGAACGTGATCCAAAAGCCCGCTACCAGTCCGCCGGAGACCTCGCAGCAGATCTGGAACGCTGGCTCGGCGGCCGTCCGATCGTCGCCCGCCCGGTTTCACCCCCAGCGCGGATCTGGCGCTGGTCGCAGCGTAACCCCAAACTGGTTGGAGCAGCTACTGCCGGTCTCCTTTTAGGTGCGGCTGCGGTTTGGTTATTTCGCGGCGAACTCTTCCGAGCGTCGCAGTTTAATCCCCCAGACAGGAGTATTGCCGTTCTACCATTTACCGATTCTAGCGAGACCAAAGATCAGGAATATTTGGCTGACGGCATAAGCGAGGAGATTCTCCATACGTTGGCGCAGGTTGACGGTTTGCGCGTGGTCGGCCGAACTTCGTCATTCTCATTGAAAGGAAAGAACACAAAGGAGGTTGGAGAAAAACTCAACGTTGGAAATGTGCTTGAAGGAAGTTTGCAGCGCCAAGGTAACCGTGTTCGTGTGACAGCCGAACTGATTGACGCGCGAAACGGTTTTCGCGTTTGGACGGAAACGTATGACCGCGAGTTGGCCGGCGCGTTTGCACTCCAAGACGAAATCGCCCGGTCCATCGTTGACGCGCTCAAGATCAAGCTCGCCGTTCGGCTTTCCGCCCACGAACAACCCGGCAATGGCGTATACGACCTTTATCTACAGCGACTTTTCACGGATGTAACTCATCCGACAGGAGTAACCAGTATCGGCATTAATGTGCCCGTACAGAATCCACTTAATCCATTCACAGTTCCGGATTACACATCTCCGGGAAATTTCGACCCGCGCCGCCCGGACACTCGAGTGACCGCAGCGCCTCCAGGGACGGGATTCACTACCAGTGTGCGTTATCGCGCATTGGAAGCCGACCTGCGAACGAGCAAAAGTACAGCGGACGTGACCCCTGCGCCTCTAGGGACAGGATTCGCTACCAGTGAGGGTTATCGCGCATCGGAAGCCGGCCTCCGAACGAACAAAACTACAGCGGACGGGCCAGCGTCCATTGAGGGGTTTGTAAAAGATGCAAAAGGCGAACCGATTAAAGGCGCAGGCGTTCGGATCGAATCGAAAGATGGCAAACAGGTGTTCAGCACAGTTAAGACCGATCCAAAGGGCCGCTATATTTCACAGGGACTGCAACCGGGCGTTTACCGGGTAACATTGCTTGTGAATGGCACGGTCAAGGCGTCGATCATGAACACGCAGACCAAGGCGAATCAACCGACTCAGCTGAATTTCGATTTCAAGCCACCGTCCCAAGCAGGTAACATTGCAAAGGGCGGAAAACACATGGTATGGGTGCCAAGTCGTACCGGGAGCCATATCGGCGGTAATTGGGTCGAAGTCGACGACAGCGGAAAGGCGCATTCCGGTTCCAACATTCAGACAATCACCGCTCGTAGTTGGTAATTTTGAAAACGGCTACGACGAAGCGACGACCAACATGAAGGGTCGCACTTGAGACTTCGCTTTGAGAAAACGCTTCTAGTCTGTAGCCACGGCCCTGTGGGCCGTGTGCGCGCCTCACAGAGGCGCGCCTAAAGCAACACTCATCAACGCCTTCGCTGTCGTTTAAAGCAAAATACTTGGGAACTTCGCT
>Ga0209057_1000458_pt1 | contig 37039 bp, 40 predicted proteins | sample GraSoiAngelo_146_FD_185903 | JGI IMG/M metagenome (GOLD analysis project Ga0209057, IMG submission 185903) | Grasslands soil microbial communities from the Angelo Coastal Reserve, California, USA - 14_1009_05_30cm (SPAdes) (version 2) | ecosystem: Environmental > Terrestrial > Soil > Grasslands ...
ACAGAGATGTCTCGACTTCGCTCGACATGACAAAGAAGCAAAAAGCTTACGCTCGTGCTGGGGTTGATGTCGATCTTGGCAATAAACTCAAGCGCGGTATCCAATCACTCGTTAGGCAAACGCATGGACCGCAAGTGTTAGGCGGGATTGGCGGTTTCGGCGGTTTGTTTCGAGCGAACTTCCCTGCGATGCGCGAGCCGGTGCTGGTTGCAAGCATCGACGGAGTGGGGACAAAATTAAAAATCGCGTTTGCTGTGAACAAGCACGATACCGTTGGCGCCGATCTGGTTAACCATTGCGTAAACGACATCGCCGTCCTGGGTGCACGTCCTCTATTCTTCCTGGATTACATTGGCTGCGGAAAACTCAAACCCCGCGTGTTCCAACAATTGCTCCGGGGTTTTTCGCGCGCCTGCCGATCGGCGAGGTGTGCTCTTCTCGGCGGCGAGACGGCGCAGATGCCAGGAATGTATCGCAACGGGGAATACGATCTCGCTGGTTGCATCATCGGTGTCGTGGACCGCGGCAATATCATCGACGGCAAGAAAATCCGGCCGGGCGACGTAATTCTAGGGCTGGAATCAAACGGTTTGCATACAAACGGCTACTCACTGGCTCGAGAGATTTTGTTCGGTAAAATGAACCTCAAAATTGGTTCGCGTCTGCCCGGCTCAGCAACGGCGGTCGGAAAGGAATTGCTGCGCGTACACAAAAATTATCAGCCGCTTCTGGCAAAAATTCCAACTGGCCCGATTAACGGTCTGGCTCATATCACAGGCGGCGGTCTCATTGATAATTTGCCGCGAATTTTGCCAGCAAATTGCGACGCGGTAATCGAAACGAGAAAGTGGCGTGCGCCACGCATCTTTCAGACCTTGCAGCAAAACGGAAATATCGATCTTCATGAGATGTATCAGGTATTCAATATGGGTATCGGAATGGTGGCGGTTGTTTCCGAACGCGATGCAGGGCGCGCGATGCGGATCTTGGAAGCAAAACGAATCGGCCAAATCGTACGCGGAAGCGGCACGGTGTGTTTGAAGTTCTGACCCCAAAGTCGAGCGCTATTCAGGAAGACTCGGCGAGACCTCGTCCACGGTACTCGCTGGAATCTCAACTTGGGGAATTGACTCGCTTCGGGCGACTTTGCCTCGGCGCGTCACTCGGTGCAGACCCGCCCGATGCGCTGCAAGATCAACAAGTTCGGCCACGCGCGACTTCAGCAAACGCGCTCTCGTCCAGAGGAAGCCGAGAAACAGCATATAAGGAACAAGGACCCAAAGATCCACGTGCGAAATGTTGAGCTGCCGATAGATCAACAAACTTAAGACAATGAGATTGAAAATAATGGTCGTCGTAACGAACCGGTTGCGAAGCCGGACGCGGGTCAAACACTTACCGCCGCCGTGATACTCAGTGACAGTCTGAAGCGCGATGCTCCACCAAAAATTCCCATAGATTTGAATGTCCCACTCATTCCATCCACTATCAGTGGAATAGCGCCAGCCTTCTTCATCCAGCAACTCGAAGATGGCGCCAAGCAAGTAGTGGCGGTCCCTTCCCTGTTCGCTCCAAAAAACTCGGCGACTTAGACTGCCCGTAATACGGCTGCGCTCCGGTAGATGTTCGTGTGCTCGAATCACGCCTGCGGGCGTACGCTTGAAATGCAGCCACGTGAAATAACGGGAGAATCCACGCACGAGCGGTTGGACGAAAGCTAGAAACATCACAAGCAGCCGCGCGCCCGCCGTATCGAATTTTGGCTCAATGGAAGCTCGCACCATGTAGGAAAGCGCGACACATAGCGTGCCTCCAAGCATGAGGTACGGAACAATGCGCAACGCCGGCAGAAAAATCCCAAGACCGAACAGAAAAATTGTCAGGGCAAACCACTCAATGCTGCTCAAGTAGGCGGCTACGTCTGACTGAGGTGCGGGATAAATCGATTGAAAAAAACCTTCACCGAACATTCCATGATAGATCACTGGCCGGTTAACGAACCAGCTGAATCGAGGTGTTCCGTAGATTTGCCCACGCCATTTTGCGGTCCCTGTTGGTCCGAAAAAGATCAAATGCTTAAAACGCAGCAGCGATTCCGCTTCGCCGTAACCGTCCTGCTGCCTCAAAAAAGCCCGAAGCGTAAAACGCCGATAGTGCCACACGATCGCAGTCGGACTGAAGGCAACGACCCACCCAGCCTGCTGAATTCGCCAGCAAAAATCGACGTCATCACCTGCTTTGCGGTATTCGGTGTCAAAGCCGCCCACGCCCTCAAACGCCCACCGATAAAAAGCCATGTTACAACCCGGAATATGCTCGGCGACCACATCGGTAAGCAATACATGGCTCGGTCCACCGGGTGCCGCCGCAACGCAGGCCTGAATCCAACTTTTGGCTGGCGGCGTGACATTCGGTCCACCCACTCCAGCGTAATCACCGCTTACAAGAGTGCCGATGAGATAATACAGCCAATCGGGATCAACCATGCAGTCAGAATCGGTGTAGGCGAAGACTTCACCCTTAGCTGCGGCCGCGCCGGTATTCCGGGCGTGGCTCAATCCTTGATTGCTTTGATGAATGTAACGCACCCATGGGAACTGCGCTGCGATATAAGATGTATCATCGGTCGATCCGTCATCGACCAGGATGATCTCATACTGGGGATAGTTAAGTTTACCTAACGAATCAAGGCAGGACGCAAGAGTCGGCCCACCGTTGTACGAGCAAACAATAACCGAAACGAACGGCGCCTTCGGCAAGGGACGATGCGGCAGGGTGGAATCGTTCCGCCCCAGTTTCTCCTCCAGCGTGTAGAACGCCTTCTTTGGCTGGCGTTCCCGCGTAACGATCCCAAACGCCCAATCGGTAATTTCCTGCCCGCCGGTAAACCATTCGTCCGTCCAGGTAAAAAAAATGGTTCCAGCAAGACCGCATTTTACGACGCTGTCGATGTGCCAACCGAGCATCTCGGCTTGCTCATCCTGTGAATGCCGGATCGTATCCATACCGAATTCCCCCAGGATAAGCGGATGCTCGCCCGTGAGATTTTGCAGTCGCAATAGATAGCCTTCGAAATCACGCTGATTGTGGAGGTAAACATTGAAACAGCAAAAATCGGCATTCTGCGGCAGCAGATATTCCGTCGGCGGGTACGTGGCATAGGAAAAGAGGGCATCCGGATCGATGGCACGCCCGATTCGAATCAGTTCCTCTACAAATTCAATCACTCGGCGAGCGCCAAGCCAGCGGGCCATCGTGCTGGAGATTTCGTTACCCACGAGATAACCGAGAATTGCTGGATGCCCGGGGTATTTGCTCACTGTTGTCCGGACTGCTGCGGCAATTTGCTTGCGAATCGATCTTTCGCGTAGGAACTCGATATGTTTTTCCCAGGGAAGTGTCACCAGCACCCGCATGCCAGCGTTAGTGCACCGGTCGAGAAACCAAGGCGGCGGTGCATGATAAATCCGCACAACATTCAGGCCGGCTTGTCGCATGAGCGCGAGATCGGCATCCACTTGCTCGGGCCGACCGAGATAGTTTCCTTCGGTATCCGGCTTGAAGGGACCGTACGTGACGCCTTTGACGAAAAACTTCTTGTCACCTTCCAAAAAGAATTTCGCCGCCGAGCGAATTCGCGAATCCTTAGTCGTTGTCATGTCGAGCGAAGTCGAGACATCTCTCGATCAATGTTTTCTTGTTGAGGGCAAGGCATTCCTCCCAGCCTTCGCATAAAGCTACGGCCGGGCAACCCCGAATACTCTCGGGATCGGGACAACAAAGAAGAAGGGATCGCGGCTTGCAGAGACGTCGTTTCTTGAATGGAATGATCTATAGCTCTCTTAATGCTTCGCGCATCGCACTGCTTGTGCGTTCCACATCTTCCGGCAAGTGTGCTGTGGATAAAAACCCGGTTTCAAACTGCGATGGCGCGAAGTAGATGCCGCGCTTTAAACAAGCATGAAAGAATCTCGCGAATATTTTTAAATCGCTCCGCCGTGCGCTCGCGAGATCGAGAATCGGTCCCGGGGCGAAGAACAAACAGAACATCGAACCGACCTGGTGAAAACTAATGTTGGCCTTGGTGTCATTGATGGCACTCCGCGTGAGCTGTTCGAATTGCGTGCCAATCTCTTCCAGCAATTTCCATCCATTGATGCGTTCGAGCTCACGAAGTTGCGCGAGACCCGCAGCCATGGCCAAAGGATTGCCAGATAAGGTGCCCGCCTGATAAACGGGGCCATCTGGCGAAAGCTGGTCCATGATTTCAGCCCGGCCGCCAAATGCGCCGACTGGTAATCCGCCGCCAATCACTTTCCCCAGCGCCGTAAGATCAGGTTTGATTCCGTAAATTTCCTGGGCGCCGCCGCGCGAGAGACGGAAACCAGTAATTACTTCGTCGAAGATCAAAAGCGCATCATTGAGCTTGCATTCCTTTCGCAGCATCGACAGAAAATCGTCGCCCGGGAGATAAAGACCAGCGTTCGCCGGGACAGGCTCCACAATTACTGCTGCGATCTCGCGCCTGTTCTCGGCAAACGCCTCCCGAACAAGGTTGGCATTGTTGAATGGAAGTGAGATGGTGAGATCGGTAAATGCTTGCGGCACGCCCGCGCTGTCGGGCCGCCCGTGAGTAAGCGCGCCACTCCCTGCTTTCACCAGTAACCCATCGGCATGCCCGTGATAACAACCGTCGAACTTGATGATCCTGTCGCGCCCGGTGAACGCACGGGCGAGACGAATACACGACATGGTCGCTTCCGTGCCGCTGTTCACCATCCGCACTTTTTCGATCGACGGAATCCAATCACAGATCAATTCCGCCATCTCGACTTCCAACGGATTCGGAATTCCAAAACTTAAGCCGCGCGTTGCAGCCTCCCGCACTGCGTCCACAACGACTTTCGGCGCGTGACCGAGAATCGCCGGTCCCCAGCTTCCCACGTAGTCGATGTATTCCTTCCCATCGACATCCCAAATCTTTGCGCCCTTCCCATGCGTCACAAAAAACGGCGCGCCATTCACGTTGCGAAACGCGCGTACGGGAGAGTTGACGCCGCCGGGGATATATTTTTGCGCAGCATGAAACAATTCGGAAGAACGGGAAGTCATTTTCAGTCAAAACGTCCAACGCCCAACGCCCAACGTCCAACGCTGAATTTCCGTGGATCGCACCATCACTCCACTGATCACCAATCACCGATCACGAATCACATTGATTGGTACGAATCGCTTCGCCGCGTTGACACGCTATGCTCCCACGTTACGCTCATTCCTCGCACAAATGGCGGGGTAGCCAAGTGGTAAGGTCGCGGTCTGCAAAACCGCTATTCGCGGGTTCGATTCCCGCCCCCGCCTCTCTTACTGAACACTACGTGCGAAACAGCACGACACTTCAGCGAGTTCTCTACCAAAGTTCGCGGTCAACGGGAGATGGCCTCTGCGCGCAGCAGTTTTCCGTAAAGGATGAAGCCTACGACGAGCAGAATTACGGAAAGCACCATTGAACAAAAGTGAATGCGCAATACTCCTGACTTGGGAAATGAGACGATGCCGATTGAACTCAAGGCGACATCGATGGCGAGCAACGCGATGTAAGTCCAAAAGATAAGCCCGCGGAAATCCAGTGTGATCCAATTGCCGCCTCCTTTTTCAGTGAGCGCCAGATCGAGCAAGTACATGGGAATCGCCAGCAGGCCAAGAAATAGACAAATGATCAGATGTTTACGCCAGATGGGCTGCATAGGGCTTACGTGCTACCGAAATAAGAAGATACGACGCTTCGCGTTTTCTGAAACAAAGAGCCGCCATGCGGTTAAGCGTGGCGGCTCATTCTTTCAGTTGGTTGACAGGTTAGGGATTATTCAGGACGGTCTGCGGTTCCAGTCCACCACCGCGGATTCGTCCCGTGGCGAATTTGTTCAGTTGAAGCTGGGCGCTCACTTTCTGAATTTGCGACGCCTGCTCTTTCAGTTCTTCTTTGAGAGTCTTCATTTCCTTTTGCTGCTGCGCGATGATCGCTCCCTGTTTCTGCACTGTGCGATGCTCTTTGAGGAACTCATTAAGTAACATCGAGTTTATTGCTTCATAGCGCACCGTGTAGGGCTTGCCGCCTTGGTCGCGAACCACCAGATCTGGGTTCACTTTTTCAACTTCCTCGGCAACGAGACCGAACTGCGCAGCGCTCTTCGGGTCGATCTCTTTTTTGTAAGGAACGTGACTGGTTTGAGCGCGAGGATCGTTTCACTCTCGCTATCCATCGGTTTAATCGCCTCCTTGAAACGCTTGGAACAGGGTGCTACTCCAAGTTGACCGCTGCCATCGACCACAACTGCTGTTCCTGTAACTGGTACGCCGCTGATACCGGCGATAAAAGTCTTTGTCTGGACATCACTGATGCGGATCGTAGCCGAGTCGCCAGTGACGCCTACCAAGTTGCCAATATCGATATTGTTATTGCCTTGAGTAATAAGGATTCCCGCCCCTGCACCCAAGGCGACATTGCCGTTGCCAGTGAGGTTGGCTTGGAGCGCATCAGAACCGATGGCTGTATTATTGACACCGGTGGTGTTGATCGAGAGCGCGGCGTCCCCGACGGCGGTGTTGGTATTGCCAGTGGTGTTGTTCTGAAGCTCCTCATTGCCAATGGCCGTGTTGAAATCGCCGTCCGTGTTGCTAAAGAGCTCGAACGCTCCATTAGCCGTGTTCTCCTTCCCGGTGGTGTTGTTTAAGAGCGCGCCGGCGCCAGTGGCCGTGTTATTGTCCGCGACGTTGAATACCAGCGTTCCAGCGCCAACGGCCGCGTTGAACTTGCCTTCTCTGTCACTCGCAAGCGAATCCCAGCCAAGGGCAGTATTGTAACTGCCGGTCGTGAGGCTAAAAAGGGGCGTCCCGACCTTCTGCGGTGTTACCGCCAGGATAATCGCCATCCGGCGGCGGGCTAACCGCCTCAACTTTTGCGAAAGGGCCGACGCAGACGAGGTAAAGTACGGCGAGAACTAATGATGTTGTTATCTTCATGGGCGTGGAGTCTCAGACAAATCTCGTACGTCTGTCGAGATCAAAACTGAGAGGCAACTCCACTTATGAGGCAAACCAGCTTTCGCTGCCTTGGTTTACTCATGCAATCGAATCGGCCGCGATCTGAGATCGAGTTTGCCCGATGACATGACTCGCTCGATGAATCCGGTATCGTAATTTCCGCTGCGAAATTCGCCGTTGCGCATGATAGCGGCGTGAAACGGCACGGTGGTTTTGATGCCGGTGATGTAATACTCGTCGAGGGCGCGCCGCATCCGCTCGATGGCATTGATCCGCGTCGCGCCCACCGTGATGATTTTTGCGATCAACGAATCGTAATAAGACGGCACAGTGTAACCGGTATAAACGTGCGAATCGATTCGAACGCCACGACCGCCTGGCGCATAATAGAAGTCGATACGTCCCGGCGTTGGCTGAAAATCTCTCGCCGGATCCTCCGCGTTGATACGGCATTCAATTGCGTGGAGCCGAGGCGTTGCATGCGCGACGTGTTCCGAAAGCGGCTCGCCTGCGGCAATACGAATTTGTTCTTTTACCAGATCGCATCCGTAAACCTCTTCGGTGATCGTGTGTTCAACCTGGATGCGTGTGTTCATTTCCATGAAGTAGAAATGGCGGTCCTTGTCGACAAGGAACTCGATTGTGCCCGCGTTCTCGTAGCCGACAGATTTGGCCAGTTTCACCGCAGCGTGTCCCATCTTCTTGCGAAGTCCTGGCGTCATCAGCGGTGACGGACATTCCTCGATCATCTTCTGGTTGCGTCGCTGAATGGAACAGTCACGATCGCCCAGATGGATAATGTGACCGTGGCTATCGGCGACAATCTGAAATTCGACATGATGCGGATTGACGATGAGCTTCTCGAGATAGACCTGATCGTTTCCGAAAGCTTTCTCCGCTTCGTGACGCGCGCTGTGAAAGGCTGATTGCAGGCTTGGTTCGTTGTGCGCCATGCGCATTCCGCGTCCGCCCCCGCCAGCAGCCGCTTTTATCATTACCGGATAACCGATCTTCTTCGCGATTTTGATCGCGTCGCCCTCTGTCTCGACAATTCCATCGCTTCCTGGCGTGACTGGCACGCCGGCTTTTCGCGCGGCGCCCCGCGCTACATTCTTATCGCCCATCGCCTGCATGGCCTGCGACGAAGGCCCGATGAACTTGATATTGCAGCTTTCACAGACTTCCGCGAAATGCGGGTTCTCGGCGAGAAAACCGTAACCGGGATGTATCGCATCGACATCGCCAATCTCGGCTGCGCTCATGATTCGATCGATTTTGAGATAGCTTTCCGCGCTAGGCGGCGCGCCGATGCAAATGGATTCGTCTGCAAGCTGAACGTGCAACGAATCCACGTCGGCTTCAGAATAAACCGCGAGCGTTCGAATGCCGAGCTCCTTGCAGGCGCGAATCACCCGCAGCGCGATCTCACCGCGATTGGCAACTAGGACTTTTTCGAACATTGGGACGCCCGATCCGGCGCGCCCGGCGGTCGCGCCCTACCTGTCTAACGAACTTTGAACAGCACCTGGCCAAACTGGACTGGCTTACTGTTTTCAGCCACAACTTCGGCGATGACACCGCTCGTCTCTGCCTTGATTTCGTTCATCACTTTCATCGCCTCGATAATGCAAACCACTGTTTCCTCCGTAACGGTTTTTCCAACATCAACAAAGGGCGCGGCGTCCGGCGATGCAGCGCGATAGAACGTTCCCACCATGGGCGAAACGATTTCTTTCAGCTGTACGCTTTCGATTGTTTTCGGAATAGCTGGTGCAGCTTCAGCGGTTGTTGCGGCCGTTTTGGATTGACCTGCCACAGGCGGCGGAGCGACTGGCGCGGCCTGAGCCGAAGGACCTCTTTGAAGTTTTAAGCGAAACCCCTCCTTTTCGATTTCGAAGACCGAAAGATCGTTCTTCTTCATCAAATCGATGATGGTTTTGATTTCTTTGATGTCTTTGGGCTCCACCACGTGCTCCTGTCAAAAGTTAAAGAGGCTAGGTAAAGCAGTTTTGGGAATGAGGTCAAGGCAATCGTGGTTATTGTTGCGATGAATGATTGAGTCGCCGCTGTTACTCGATTTCAAAATCATTGATGAAACTGACGATTATGCTGTGGTCGATAAACCGCCGTTTCTTCTGATTCATCCCACGAAACCGGATGGCACGCGAACATTGTGGCAGGAATTGCGCGGTCTTTTCGCGTTCGAAATTGCTGCCGGCGGCCAGGTATCCATTGTGAATCGCCTCGATCGCGAGACAAGCGGCCTGGTCTTAATTGCCAAGAAAGCCGAAAGCGCACGCCGATTTGGGCTCTTGATGCAACGGCGACAACTAAAGAAAGAGTATCTGGCGATTGTGTACGGTTGGCCCGAGTGGGAAAACACGCTCGTTGATGCCGCTTTGGATCGACAAGGCAAACACCGAGACTCTGCGATCTGGCTCAAACAAATGATTCACCCATCTGGCGCTCCGGCGCAGAGTGAGTTTAAGGTTGAACGGCGATTCATTCGATCAATTGGTAGCGCGCGACCGCTGGGCGCGCCGTTGGAGAACGCGCAGAAAAGCGACAAATTCAGCTTAATCCGCGCGATTCCACACACAGGACGCACGCACCAAATTCGAGTGCACCTCTCCTCGATTGGTCATCCCATTGTGGGCGACAAAATTTACGGACCTGACGAACAGCTTTACCTCCATTTTATTGAGACCGGATGGACCCCTGAGCTCGAATGTGAGCTGTTCCTTCCGCGACATGCCTTGCACTCGGCGCGACTTACAATCGAAGGCGACCGTGAATGGAACAGCCCATTGCCTCAGGATCTCGCGGAATTTATGACATAGGGATACAACGCGCTGCGCTGTCCTAGCAATTGCAATCCAATCAGGCGTCCATATCGTAGGCGCGCCGAATGAAAACGCTTTGCGCTTTCGCTGCCTGTGTGATCGTTCTCGCGTGCTCGCAAATATTCGCCGGCACTGAACAGACCCGCACCGAGGCAACGACGGAAGAACTTAACCCGCAACGCTTCGAGTTGGCCGTCGAGTCCGGGTTTTTGTTTGGCGCGTTTAACCCGCCTGCCGATTACGACATTGGTGCTGAATTCATAACCGCGCGCGTTCGATGGGGAGTTATGCGGCGCGACACCTGGCTTCGCGGCTACAACCAATTCTATGTCAGCGCGATCGCGGAGCCGATCTTCCGCGGAATCGAGAACCATTATTTCGGGCTGAATCTCGGAATGCGTTACAACTTTGTTCGGCCGGGCAGCCGTTTCATTCCCTACTTTTCAGGCGGGCTCGGTTTAGGATCGATCGACAGTCACCCAGAAGTTCCCGGTGGCCAGGGTCAGGATTTTACGTTCAATATTTTATCGGCAGCCGGGATTTCCTATCTCGTGGACGATCACTGGAAGATAAGCGTGGGCGCGCTTTATCAGCATCTCTCGAATGGCGGGCAAACAGATCCCAATCCCAGCCTGAACCTTTTCGGCCCGCAGGTCGGAGTGAGCTATTCGTTTTAGCACACGTCTTTGTCATGTTGAGCGAGGCGAAACAGCTCTGATCATTCCTTTAGTACCGAGTGTGCAAATGCCCAAAGATTCTTCGCTCCGCTCAGAATGACAGCACAAAGTAAGTTTTAAAGATGAACGCGGCGACGGAAAACGTCTTGGTCATCAGGCGCAGCTTGTTTGACGAGCTCGGCAGTTTTCAAGGACTAAATTTCGAGCCCGAAAAATACTTGAAGGCGATTCTGTCGCGCGGAAGCAATTTTTACATTCCGCGGCCCGAAGCCGAGACCAATCCCGGCTACAAGCAAATCATCCCTTATGCACTGATTGCCTTTGAAAAGACGGTGCTTCATTATGTGCGTGGTAAAAAAGCAGGCGAACAGCGGTTAGTGGCGAAAGGTTCTATTGGCATTGGCGGCCATATGAACGAGACGGATGAATCGCTCTTTGCCATGGATGAGGAGGCTTACCGCGCAGGCGTGGAGCGCGAAGTGAGCGAGGAAGTCAAGATCGAGACTCCGTTTGAAGATCGAATCGTTGCGCTCTTGAATGACGATTCAACCGAAGTGGGGCGCGTTCACCTGGGGATCGTGCACATCTTCAAATTGAAAGAGCCGCAAGTGCAAAAACGCGAAGCAATGATCACCGGCCTGACGTTTCTGACAATGCAAGAATTAATGGCCCGCCGCGAATCATTGGAGACCTGGTCGCAAATCTGCGTGGACGCGATCGACCAATTGTTGGCGTAACCCATCGACAGGCACCGTTATCGTGCCTGTTCTGCCGTAAATCCGATCTCATCAATTTGCCAACGACCGACTGGATGGGAAACAGCCACGTTGATATCAGCTCCCCTGGTTGGATAATCAATGTGCGCGTGGAAGTTGCCGTTTGGCTCGAAAAAATGTGACTGAAACACAATATCACCGTCCACCTTTGGCGGAGACAGTGGCGATCCGAGCTTGGCCACCTGAGTCATGAGATCCTGTTGCGCTGACGGCGGATACTGAAGACGCATTGCGGGACTCAAATGGTCCGCAAAAAATTTCACATTGTGTTGCATGATGAGCTCTTGGATCACTTGCCTCCCGAATTGGTCCCCTTCCCGCGCCATTTGCCGTTTGTTGGAATCAAGCCACCAGTATGCAATGCCGAGTAATACCAGCAAAATGATTACGATAACCAGAATTTGTCCTGATGATTTCGACTGAGACTTTATTTTCATTTTGTTTAAGATTATTTGTTAATAGCCGAAACCCATGCCTTTAATCACTTCACCATTACGGATCAACGCGCCGTGGCTTTGCATTCCCGTGTAAGCGCCAAAACGATTTCGGGCGTTCACCTTGAAATTGACCAAATAACCGTAGAGAGGCTTGTCTTTCGTCCCCAGATCCGCGGGTTTGGGATCGCCATTCCATTCGATGCGTGCACTCCCCGCGTCGATTAGCTGCGTGTCTAGCCATTTCATCACGATCTCCTTGTAATTAGTGGGATACGGTCCATAGCGCTCCGCATCGGCCGGCTGGGTTTCCGCGCGTAAATTGCCGACTGCGCACATTCCCATAAAGGACACGCAGACCAATGACACAAGCTTTTTCATACTTGCATTTTCTATTGGGCGAGGCGGGTAGTCCAGCTTATTGAACGTCTGGTCCAATCTGGTCATATCGATTCGCCTGGCATGCGATGTTGCAAACCGGATCAATGATCTCAACGCGATCAAGATCGCACTAACGCTGCTTCCCTTTCGATTCCGGCTTATCATGAGCGCATGATGCCCCAGCCTTCGATGCTGATCTTGCTGGTTGTTACGTCGGCAATGACTTTGATGCCTGCCTCGGCGCAAGACGGACCGATGCAAACTGCCTCGCCCGCGATCTCTGACAAAGTTAGCTCGTTCGAACGCGCTGCCCGAGTCAACAATGCCGGCTTCAGTTCGACCGCGACCGGGCGTGACGTAAACTCGTTCGATCCGGCTGCGGCGACACTGGCATGGCTGGACAGCGTCCCGAGGAATCAACGAGAAAAGTCCGATGCCTATTTTGAAGGCGGTTACTGGCTAATCCTCTGGAACTTTCTCCTCGCCGCCGCAATTTCGGTCTTTCTTCTGGCCTCACGGTTTTCCGCGCGACTGCGTGATTTTTCCGAACGTGTTACAAAGGTCAAGAATTTCCAAATCGTCTGCTATGCGATCCCATATCTGCTTTTCGTTTACGCACTGAGTTTTCCGCTCAACCTGTACGAAAACTTTTTTCGCGAACATCAATACGGTCTAGCGACCCAGAGTTTCGCCCCATGGTTTCGGGAACAGTTACTCGGGTTAGCACTAGCTTTAGTCGGCGGAACCTTACTGGTGGTCGTTCTCTACGCCGTCTTTCGGCGCGCATCGCGTACATGGTGGATTTGGGGAGGTATCGTCATGATTATTTACTCGGGGATCCTTGTCCTTATCGCGCCGGTTTATATCGAACCGCTCTTTAACACCTATAAACCGCTAACCGATCCAAAAATTCGAGATCCAATTCTTGCGATGGCTCGAGCGAACGAAATTCCGGTGAAACACGTTTTCGAAGTCGATGCCTCACGTCAGACGTCGCGTGTAAGCGCCAATGTCTCAGGGTTACTTGGCACGACCCGCGTAGCGCTCAATGACAATCTGCTTAAGCAATGCACGCTTCCGGAAATTCGCGCCGTCATGGCGCACGAGATGGGTCACTACGTCCTCAATCATGGTGCAAAACTGCTCACCTATTTTGGAATTCTTATTCTCATCGGCTTCGCGCTTACTCGGATTCTCTTCGATGCCGCAGTGACGCGTTGGGGGCACAAATGTCGCGTGCGCGGTATCGCCGACCCTGCGGGTCTTCCATTGCTCGCGCTGATTTTTTGCACCTTAGTCTTTTTTGCCACGCCGGTGCTCAATACGATCGTACGCATCACAGAACGAGAAGCAGACGCTTTCGGAATCAACACTTCACGCGAGCCCGACGGCATGGCAAAAGTCGCGCTGAAACTCGGCGCCTATCGCAAACTCGATCCGACACCCCTGGAAGAGTTCATCTTTTTCGATCATCCCAGCGGTCGCGCACGCATCCGAATGGCAATGGATTGGAAAGCAGCAGCTTTACCGGCTGGGGAATCGCGCGAACCCGACAACCAATCCGCGACTCACTAACGAGCTATCCAGTTCGAAGCTGTCTGCCCACTATTCCGTCTCACGCGGGTGCTGCGAAGGCGCCGCAGCAGTGAAAGCGAACTTGCGCTTCCGAATCAGCATTAAATTTCGAATGTAAATCATCGAGTTGGGGAGGTACGCGAGAATTCCAACCGGATCGCGCCGGAAGATGAAGTAAATGCACATGAGAACGCTTCCGGCAATACTCCAGTACCAGAACGAGACTGGAATTATGCTTTCGCCCTGTCGCTCGGAGGCGAGCCATTGAACGAGAAAACGCATCGAGAAAAGAGCGTTTCCAATGAAACCAAGGACCATGAGATAACTCCAATCCAGTCCAAAAAAGCGGTATTCTTTTCCGATCCAGGTAATAGCGATGAGGGCTAGTGTATTCATAATCAATCTTCGTTTTGAAACGTGGAGATAAAAAAAGGACGGCTCAGGCTCACGCTTTCATTCGCGCGATCAATGTGTCAGCGATAGCCGCCGGAGTCTCGGCAACGGCGATGCCTGCTTCTTTAAGTGTTTCGATCTTGCCTGCCGCAGTTCCTTTGCCGCCCGAAACAATTGCTCCGGCGTGACCCATGCGTCGCCCTGGTGGGGCTGTCATCCCCGCGATGAAAGCCGCGACCGGTTTCTCGCAGTTCTTCTTGATCCACTCGGCGGCTTCTTCTTCTGCCGAGCCGCCGATTTCACCGATCAAGATGATCGCATCCGTGCCGGGATCTTCGTTGAACAGTTTCACGCAATCGAGGTGCGCTAGTCCGCCGATGGGATCGCCACCGATCCCGATGCAAGTCGATTGGCCGTAACCGCGCGAAGTGAGTTGCCAGACTGCTTCGTAAGTGAGCGTGCCGGAGCGCGAGATCACACCGATGTTGCCGGGCTTGTGAATGTACCCCGGCATGATGCCGATTTTGCATGCGCCCGGAGTAATGATCCCCGGGCAATTCGGCCCGATCAGTCGCGATTGCTTTCCGCGCATCAGGGCTTTTACCCGCATCATGTCCATCACTGGAATTCCCTCCGTGATACAAACGACCAGTTCTACTCCTGTATCCACGGCTTCAAGAATTGAATCAGCAGCCGCCGGAGCGGGCACAAAAACCATCGAGGCGTTGCAGCTAGTTTCTCGTCGCGCTTCCGAGACTGTATCAAACACTGGCACCTTGCCATCGAACATCTGCCCGCCTTTGCCTGGAGTAACACCGGCGACAACGTTGGTCCCGTAATCCATGCATTGCCGTGTATGAAATGCCCCTGCGCCTCCAGTGATGCCCTGCACGACGAGGCGGGCGCTCTTATCGACCAGAATAGACATGATGAAAATGACGAATGACGAATGATGAAGGAATTACGAATGACGAAATCCGAATAACAAAACGAAACTCGCAGACCTTCGTCATTTGAGCATTCCGATTTCCTTCGGCATTCGTCATTCGTGCTTCGTCATTTCTTTCGCTTGTGAATGACCAGCTTGTTTCCGTCTGGATCGCGAAATTGCGCCATCCAGCACACAGGCGTTTCAGTCTTTTCAATATCGAAGCTGACACCGCGTCCTTTAAGTTTATCGATCGCGGCGTCGATATCTTCGACCTCAAAGGCGACCGTTGTTCCATCGCGTGATGGGTTCCAGGCCGGATGACAGCCGACACCGATTGTGACGGGGCCAAGATCATACTCGACCCATGCACCATCCATCTGAGTGGACGTAGGCTTGAGTTCGAGTGTCTCCTGATAAAATTTCCGCGCGCGTTCTTTGTCAGAAACCGCGATGGCGACGAAAGCTACTTCGTTCGTAATCATTTGCAGATTCCTTTCTCGTTTTTCGGTTTGAGTTTGTGAATTATAATCTTGTTACCGTCCGGATCCTGCACGACGGCCATCCAGCACACCGGACTCTCGATTCCTTCGACGGCAAATCGAGCCTTCGCTTGTTTGAGGCTCTTGATGGCAGCGTCAAAGTCTTCGACTTCAATAGCGACGCTGGTGCCATCTTCGGATGGCTTCCATTGATCGCCCACGCTGCCGATGGCCAGCGTATCGGGACCAATCTCGTATTCGGTCCAAACACCCTCGCCAAATTCACCCGAAACCGTGAGCCCGAGCACTCCTTCGTAAAAGGCTCGTGCGCGTTTTATGTCCGTTACCGGAATTCCAGTAAATGCAATCTTCTTCGCTTTCATTTCTTTCCTGCTGCCGCTTTCACGGCCTTCTGCGCGGCATCGGCCAAATCGTCGGCTGCAATGACGGCCAGACCCGAATCCGCGATCAATTTTTTTCCTGCTTCGACATTCGTTCCCTCGAGGCGAACCACCAGCAGCACCGATAACTTTAGTGTTTTTGCTGCGTTGATGATTCCCTGCGCAATGATGTCGCATTTCATGATACCGCCAAAAATGTTGACCAGAATCGCTTTTACTTTTTTATCGGCGATCAGAATCTTGAAGGCTTCGGTCACCTGCTCTTCCGTCGCGCCACCGCCTACATCGAGGAAGTTGGCCGGCTCGCCGCCATAAAACTTGATGATGTCCATCGTGGCCATCGCCAGCCCGGCGCCGTTCACCAGGCAGGCGATATTTCCGTCGAGACCAATATAATTAAGACCATGCTTCGAAGCTTCGACTTCGCGCGGATCTTCCTCTGCGATATCACGCAGCGCCGCGATTTCTGGATGACGATAAAGCGCGTTATCATCGAAGTTAAACTTCGCGTCGAGCGCGAGGACCTCGCCTTTGGTTGTCACGACGAGCGGGTTCACTTCGACCATCGAACAATCGTAGGCAACAAACATGCGGTAGAGGCCTTCGAATAATTTCGAAGCGCTTTTCAATTGTGAAGGCTCAAAGCTAAGTTGTTTCGCCAATTTCCGAGTCTGAAATGGCTGCAGACCTGCCAATGGATCGATTGGTTCACGAATGATTTTTTCCGGCGATTTAGCCGCGACGGCTTCGATTTCAACCCCGCCTTCGGTGCTGGCGACAATTACAGGTGCGGCTGTGGCTCGATCGAGCAAGACGGCAAAGTAAATCTCGCGCGCAATGTCGGCGGATTCCGCTACGAGCAGTTTGTTTACCTTGCGGCCGGCTGGTCCCGTCTGGTGCGTAACCAGGATTTGACCAAGCATCTTCAAGGCGACGTCGCGTACTTGGTCTGGCGTCCTGCGAATATGCACACCACCCTTGAATCCATTCTTGAAGGTGCCCTTGCCCCGTCCACCGGCGTGAATTTGCGCCTTAACAACGATATCGACATCGCCGAGTTCACGCGCGATTTGCTCAGCGTCGTCAAGACTCGATGCAACCCTCCCTCGCGTGGTCGCTACATCGAATTTTTGCAACAGCTCTTTGGCTTGGTATTCGTGAATGTTCATAACAAGGAGCGGCGGCCTGCTCGCGAAACCTTTCGGAGTCTCTAGTCCGCCGCCTTTGAATTCCAGAAGGCAACTGCAATAGCCTGCAGAAGACCAATCGGCAAAGATTTTTCTGTCCCCGAATTGGCTTGCCTCTTGAAAACCAAACCCACTACGGTTGCGCCATGAACACCTCGATCAAACTCCTTAGTCTGCTTTGCGCATTGCTTGTCACGATGACCTTGCTGATTTTCGCTGGCACGTCGCCGCAAGAGAAGGCCTTTACCGACAAATACAAAACCGCGTTCGAGGGGAAGGACAGCGCCACATTGGAATCGTTCCTTTACACGCAAGGGGCCGACCCGGCGATTCTCGGTTTCTACAAAATGATGCAGTCAGGAGAAGCCGGAGAGAAGATAGCCAACATCGAGCTTGTCGATCTTACGCCCGAGGACGCAAAGAAAGCCGCGACGCCAATGGATTCGCCGACGGGTGGCAAAGTTTGCCTGACACTTAAGCCGACCAAAAAGCTCATCATCAAGGTCGAGAAAAAAGACGCCAACGGCAGCTCAACCAGCACCAGCGAAAACTTCATAGCCGAGAAAGACGGCAAATTTGTTATTCCTGTGCCCGGGCCGTGTAAGTAACAACCCTGGGTAGGTTTGTAGTGCGCTAAAAAAAGCAATGCGGGGACGCATCGCACTCCAAAAGCACTTCATGCGACATCGACAGGAGATCTGCGCGCTGTTTCGCGAAAGCTTTGGGAGTGCGCACGCGTCCTCGCGCCAGTTTCAATGTATCGCAGCCACTAGTGTGTTATTTCTGAAACAAGGAAGCGGCCCATTATTTTCGTTCCTCACCAAAAAGAGTTCCCACGGTGCGTTGCTCTGTCGGGGGTTCGAGCGAGTTAACAAAATTTCGAAACCGCTCGGAGAAAACTTCAGGGCGAAGATTCCAGTACTGAGCCATCCCGGGCGCAGCAATGTAATGCCGAAGCAGTCCGTGCCAGCCTTCCCAAAGCTGCTTGTCCATCAATCCGTAAACGTAATGAAAATGAATTGTCTCGAACGCTTTTAAGAATTGATAGGCAGCGTGGAAAAAGCGAGCCCGCTCTTCAACAGAGAGCGAGCCGATATCTTCCAGGCCTATCCGCCAGATGCGTTCCAGTTCCGCGTTCTCCATCAAAGGTGCAGTCACCTCGCGCAAAGCGGTGGCCGCGGCGTCTTGGGTAGCGAGTCTGGCAACCCGTGTGCTTTGATGCACTTGCAACGCGAGGTATAACACCGACAAAACCACAGCGATCGAACCCACTAATTGTGAGATGGCACTAATCGCGTCCCAGTTCATCGCTTCTCCTATACCACGGGCAACTCGCAGGCTATGACAATCGACCTCATAATGTCATTCTGATCCCGCAGTCGCGGGAGAAGAATCTCTGATCATTGCCGGGGCCGACTCCAATACCACAGCTTTAGGTGTATCGCTTCACTCAACATGACAGCAGCATCTAGGAATGGGTTCTACTTCGGCTCGTCAGCAACTTTGAGAACAACCTTGCCGCGCGTGTGACCAGTCGCCACCTGTTCCTGGGCTTTCGTTGCTTCAGAAAGCGGAAACGTTTGCGACACAATCACTTTGATTTTCTTCTGGTCGATCAATTTGCCGATTTGCGCCAGCTCATCTGAATTTGGCTCCACACTGAGTGCTGCACCGCGGATACCGTGTTTGTCGAGCCCAGCCCGCTCTGGGCGCGCCACTAGCGACACAATAAATCCGCCTCTCTTTACTACCCCGTAGGAACGCGCCAGCGTATCTTCCCCGACTGAATCGAGCACTACATCGACATCTTTCGCGACGTCCTCGAACTTTTGCTTGGTATAATCGATCGCCACATCAGCCCCGAGTTCTTTGAGGAGATCCTGATTGGCGGTCGATGCAGTCGCGATTACCTTCGCCCCGCGCGCTTTGCCTATTTGGATCGCGAAACTTCCAACTCCGCCCGATCCACCATGAATAAGAACTGTCTGGCCTGCGGCGAGCTTGGCGGTGTCAACTAGCGCCTGCCAGGCAGTCAATGCCACGATCGGCACTGCTGCAGCCTCGACGTAACTGAGCGATTTGGGCTTGGCTGCCGTGTCACGTTCAGTACCCAACGCGTACTCTGCATAGCCGCCGCCTCCCTTTAGGCTCACGTACGCAAACACAGGATCGCCTGCTTCAAATTTCGTGATCTTGCTTCCAACCTTGTCAATGACTCCAGCAATGTCCGCGCCCGGAATGATTGGGAAAACGTCCTTTTCATATTTCGCAAACATTCCCGATCGGATCAGGGCATCGACAGGATTCACACCCGCCGCCATTACGCGCACGAGAATCTGATCTTCTTTTGGCTCGGGTCGCGGCACCTCTTCGTATTTCAATACCTCAGGACCACCGTACTCATGCACAACAACTGCCTTCATCGTTAGGTTGGATGATTGCGCAAACAAAGCGCCCACAAATATTGTCACAGAGACCGCGAGAGGGAGTCTTAAAGATTTCATCCGAGAGTCAGAACGAAATAGGATAGCCGCAAATAAGTAGAATAATGGTCTTTCCGACTGGTCATCTTACTGCGCTTTAACAAGAGTGTGCAAAACAGCTAGCCACTTTGCGCCACGTTTGTTCCACACTGTAGCCGCGTAATAGGTACCTGATGTGTCCCGCCCGGATGAGGTGGATTGGGTAGTGACTTTGTAGGTAGCTACCGCCATTTTGGGACTTAGAAGCGCCACTTTCATATCGGCGAACGAGTAGTTACTTAGATCAGTCTTCTGCATGTCCGCGATTTCGGCATCCGCATCTTTGACTCCTTCCGCGTCGATCGCGCTAAACTCGGGCGCCAAATAATCCCTAAACGCCTTCGCCTGTTTGTTCTTAAACGCGTCGGTGACCGACTTTTCCAACTTCGTAATTGTGGCCTCTTTAGTTGCTGATCTGATCGTCTTGAACGGAGTCGGACTTGGGCTTGGACTTGGACTCCGACTTTCCTGACCAAAGCAAATGGAAGCAGCTGCAACCAAGCTGAAACAACAAGGGATAAATTCTCTTTTCATAAGAGATTCTTAGGACAGTCGACTAATACGGTCGAATCTTTTTTGGACTTCAGACTTTGCCTGTCCTCTTTCACATGGCTGGAGGCAATGGTGGCTCAGGCGGCGGATTCGGCTCAGGGGTCGTTGGTGGTGGCGCAGGCAGCGGTCCTGACAAGATAGGCAGAAATTCCGGTGGCATGAAACTCGCCCAGACATCGTAATCCGGACCGAACTGGCGAAGAAACAGGAGCCCGAACGCGCGCAAGCATACGAATAATGGTAGCAATATAACTGTCCCGAGGTAGGGAAGCGCAGCCAGGCAACAGGTCGCGCATGTCACGATCGCGCCAATCATTAGCACAGCCAGAATCAAAACCATCCCAAACAAGCAAAGCAAAAAGAAAGAGCCCAGGTGATGCCATATCAGACGCGTTACATCGCGAAACGCCTCTACTGCTCGACATCGCCTCCGGTACATCACCGGCACCATGAAATAGGTGGCGATACTGACAAAAATGACAATCGAAACCCAAAACAGACCAAGGAAAACGAGAAGTCCAATGAGAGTAATCGATCCCGTTTCACCCGCGCCTTGTTTCAACCAGGCCAGCCCGATAAAGCTTGCCAGGATTAGCCCTGCCAATAGCAATACGGCAAACATGACTGCGAGCTGGAATAAAAAGTAACTGTTCCCTTCTTTCCGATATTCGCGCCATGGTTCCACGATTGCCGCCCGATTTCGAACAACACAGTCTGTAAAGATGAAATTACCGCGCGCTTTCAACCACGTCAGCGCGATTACCAACGCGAAAAAAAACAGCGCAAGCACAACGACGGCCACCACGAGCCACGGTTTCCATTGTTCAAAGTGAGGTGAAATCACTTCCGGAGTCGTCCGATGCGATTGAAAATTGCCGAATGGCGATGGGAAATTGAAGCCAACCCCTGCCAAATGTCCGGACAAGAACGCCGCGAAACCAATTACAAGCCATTTTTTCAGGTCGAACGGTTGAAATAGAATCTTGTTCGTCAGGTCGAACGCTTCGCCAAAAGGTCTGAAGATTTCGATCCTGGGTCTGACTCCGTTCATGGCGCGTATTCTGAAACAGTTCGACCCAGGCGATCAACCCCGAAAGCATTTGGGATCCTTGGTTGCTTCGTACGCAAGCGCTCGCATCTTTGATGACCCATGCTTTACAGCACGCGAGAAACTCGCCGGGTGCGGCGTCGCTACCCAATTGGCGCAGAACTAATCGGGCCTGACCAAGCCCACTTCCGCGTCTGGGCGCCAAAGGCCCAGCGTGTGGACCTGATTCTGGAAGGCAGCGCAGCGAAAACTTCAGGGCAAACATTTCAAGGACTCGAAGCCGAAGAAAACGGATACTTTTTCGGAGCTGTCAAAGCTGGTGCAGGCGATCGCTATCGATTCCGCGTAAACAAGAATTTTTACCCGGATCCTGCGTCGCGGTTTCAACCTGATGGACCTCACGGGTCGTCCTGCATTGTCGATCCGACGCGGTTTCAGTGGAACGATTCGCAGTGGCCCGGCGTCCCGGCCGCGGGGCTCAAAGGACAGGTCATTTATGAAATGCACGTCGGCACGTTTACAAAGGAGGGAACGTGGCCCGCAGCTTCGCAACAGTTGGAGGAGCTGGCGCGCATCGGAATCACCGTGATCGAAATGATGCCGGTCGCCGATTTCCCAGGGAAGTTCGGCTGGGGATACGATGGCGTTGATCTGTTCGCGCCTTCACATTTGTACGGAACGCCGGATGATTTGCGTGCATTCGTCGATCGCGCGCACTCGTTAGGCCTCGGTGTGATCCTCGACGTCGTCTATAACCACTTTGGACCTGACGGAAATTATCTCAGCGCTTTTTCCGACGATTATCTAATCCGCGGAAACGAAAATGAATGGGGCGACTCGATCAATTTCGATGACCGGAATTCGGGACCGGTCCGCGAGTTCTTCATCACCAATGGGCGTTACTGGGTTGAGGAATTTCATTTCGATGGGTTTCGCTTCGATGCGTTACACGCCATTCGCGATCGATCGACTGAGTACATTATTAGCGAAGTCGGGCGCGCGGCGCGCAAGGCGGCTGGCGCGCGCTCAATTCTTCTGATCGCCGAGAACGATTTGCAGGAAGCGAAAATGGTACGCCCGCGTACCGAAGGTGGTGACGATCTAGATGGAATGTGGAACGACGATTTTCATCATAGCGCAGTAGTCGCGTTGACCGGTCGCAAGCAAGCGTACTTTTGCGATTACCGCGGTACGCCACAGGAATTCATTTCCGCGGCGAAATACGGTTTCCTTTATCAAGGTCAGGCGCTCTCATGGCAAAAAGCATTGCGTGGATCGTCCGCGTTCGACATTCCCCCTGAGGCTTTCGTCTGTTTTATCGAAAACCACGATCAAATCGCGAATACCGGACCGGGCGAACGAGTGCGTCTTCAAACTTCACCCGCGCGTTATCGCGCGATGACGGCGCTTCTCTTGCTTGGACCCTGGACACCGCTGTTGTTTCAGGGAGAGGAGTTCGGCGCGTCGAGCCCGTTCATGTTTTTTGCCGACATAGGCGATGCATCCGTGCGCGACGCCATTCGGAAAGGCCGCGCCGAGTGGCTGGCGCCCTTCCTGTCACTTCCTGAGCAAGAAGCTTTAACAACTTTGCCGACGCCGGACGATCCGGAAGTATTCGTCCGCTGCAAACTCGATTTTTCCGAGCGCGAAAAAAATCGACAGCTTTACGATATGCATACCGACCTTTTGAAATTGCGACGGGAAGATCCGCGCTTTCGCCAGCAAATTCCTGGCGGCATCGATGGCGCAGTCTTGGGTACGACGAGTTTCGTCCTCAGATATTTTTCCAAGACCAATGACGATCGTCTGCTTTTAGTCAATTTCGGAGAGCGCCAGGTGTTGCATCCTGCTTCAGAGCCTCTCCTCGCGCCGCCATTGGGCTGCACTTGGGAAACACTTTGGACGAGCGAGTCTTCCCGCTACGGCGGCGCAGGTTCGCCCATAACCGCCAGTCCGGAGCAGTGGATGCTGCCAGGCGAAGCTACAGTGGCGCTGCGACCTGGGTTGGAAAAATAACGAAGTCAGAATTTAGGCGCAGCTGATGTTTCCTCATTCGATGATTGAGGCTTCGTTCGTTATTAGTCAGGGTTCGCAACGTTGAGGCAAGAATTGACGTATAATCATATCTTGCGACCGAATTTTTTCTCCAATTCCGTCAGCGAAATCTGAATCATGGTAGGTCGTCCGTGGGGACAGCAATAAGGCAAATCACACTCAAGCAGATCACGAATCAGTTTCTCTATCTCGGGGTAACGCAGCGGATCATTGGCTTTGACGGCGTGCCGACAAACTGTCTTGGCAATCATCTCCTCACCTAACCGCATCGGTGAGGTGCTGCTGCCAGCGCTTTTTAAGTCGTCAATCACTTTGCGCATGAATTGGGCTGGATCCGAGACGCTCAAGAAACCAGGGAGACTATCGATCTTGAACGTGCCCGGCCCGAAACTCTCAATGCCGATCCCCATCTTTTGCAGGATCGATAGGTTGCGTTCAATCCAGTCGCCATCGCGCGGCGGCACATCAAATGTGTGAGGTAAGAGCAGCTTTTGCGTTGGGACCCCGTGTTCCTCCATTCTTCGCCGCAACTCTTCAAAGAGAATTCGCTCGTGCGCAGCATGCTGATCGACGAGGACGAGCCCATCGGCGTTTTCCATCAAGACGTAAAGCTTGTTTAACACACCGATGATCTGAAACTGCTGCTGGACAGCGAGCTGTTGCGATCGTTGTGCGGCAAGCGCATCGTCCGTCGAATCGACGCGGGGAGTTGGCAGGCGGCCGGATTCAACGACTCCGGCTACAGTCACGATCCCGGCCACAGCCGGAGCTAGATGTGGCAATTCACGATGGGATTCTTCTGGAACTGGTATTTCGGGCCGTAACTTCAAGTCGGAGGTTCGTTTTTCTGGAACAGCTGCGGGTCTGGTCAAAGGCGAGCGAAATTTTTCCTGCCATCCGCCCCGGCCGCGTTCCAAAGTTTGCTGGATCGAGCGAACGACTGCTTCACGGACTGCGATCGGATCGCGAAAACGTACTTCGCGTTTTGCTGGGTGAACGTTTACGTCAACAGACCCGGGATCGATTTTGAGAAAGAGGAACGTTACCGGATACTGGCCTTTCATCAGAGCGGTATGATAACCCTCACGAAGTGCTGCCGTGAGAAGCCCGCTCTCAGTGGCGCGGCCATTTACAAAGACGAGCTGTTGCGACCTTGTCTGCCGGCTTAGTCCTGCCTGCCCGATAAATCCGGCTACGCGAATATTTCGCGAAGGTGTGCCGTTTACTTCAACAAGGCGCTGCAGTAACTCGATACCATATAAGTCTCGGATTCGATCGCCCAGTGTCGCCGCCGACGGCACCTGGAATAACATGCGGTCGTCTCGTAACAAAGAAAAACCGATCCGGGAATGACCGATCGCCTGCAAATGAATCTGGTGTTCAATGTTACGGCTTTCCGTGTTTTCAGAGCGAAGAAATTTTCGGCGCGCAGGCAAGTTATAAAAAAGCGAGCGCACCTCGACTTGAGTTCCTGGCGCTTCGCCGCCATCTCGCACGATGTCGATCTTACCACCGTTGACGACGATCTCGGTTCCTGCGACTGCGCCGGCCTCTCGCGTGGTCAGACGAAATCGCGACACGCTGGCGATACTCGGCAATGCTTCGCCGCGAAATCCCAATGTGGCCACCGCTTGCAGATCGGCAGCCGATCTAATCTTGCTCGTGGCATGCCGCTCCAGCGACAGTAACGCGTCATCGCGATCCATCCCGCAGCCGTCATCGACGACTCGGACCAGCGAGATTCCGCCACGACGAATGAGAATATCGATCTTACGGGCGCCGGCGTCGATGCTGTTTTCAATCAGCTCCTTTACTACTGACGCCGGACGTTCCACGACTTCGCCCGCGGCCACCTGACTAGCCACCGCCTCTGGTAACAATCGGATCCGGCTCATTTTGTATTCAAACTGTAGATTCCTGATCGCCGATTGCGAAGAAAAACGAGAAATAGAAAATTCTAAATCTGATCCGCCTAAAGCGAAGTTTGTGTTTCGCGCCAAAGGCGCCAGCATTCAATCTTGAGTCTGGGGCTACGCCCTAGGATTTATGGGGGCTTAAAATGCTGAAAGCGCGATTCATCACCAGCAGGAGTTCGATTGACTCGCCCAATTGAACCGCGCTTTCAGCGCTTGTTTACACGGCGATTCGAATTCCTGGGGCGATGCCCTCAAGCTAAAAGTGAAATAGCGCCGCTGGCGCTAGACACAGATGGACGCAGGCACACCGTCCGTACCCATGATTCGACGGTTTTTGACTTGGTTACGCTGCAGCCGTATTTTGTGGAGTTATGATTAACGTCACGGACAACGCTGTTCGACAGCTGCAAAGTCTGCTTCCGGCGCTAGGAGAGAATGCGCAAAAAGGTCTGCGCGTCCAGGTTGCGAAGGGCGGTTGTTCAGGTCTGCATTATGAAATGACTCTCGATGAAAAAAAAGACGGCGACGCTGTGTTGGAGCGCGATGGAATGCACTTTTTTGTCGACGCGGAAAGCGTTCCATACCTGCGTGGCGCAACCCTGGATTTCAGCGGTGGCTTGACTGGCGCCGGTTTTCGGGTCGTCAATCCAAACGCATCGCGCACCTGCGGATGTGGTTCGTCGTTTGAAACGACACAATCAGCTTGAAACCAGGTAATCTTCTCGCGCTGGCCTGATGGACTATGGTGTTTATCCATATGACGAGCCGTACGCTCGTCCGCGACGACGTATCAATTATTTTGCCTGGACGGTTGCCATTCTGCTTCTGATTGGGTTCGCGTTAGCCGCGTGGCTCGGTAGTTTTTATATCTTCAATCAACCGGAACGCCCTGACAGCTACCGGATTTTACAAAGGCTGCACAAGATCGAGCCGCCGAAGCGCTTTGAGCTGACCGCGGCACCGGCAGGTGAATTTCTAAACCCGAAGGACCTCTACGAGCGTTATTCGGAGATGGGCAACGCCGAGCTCGCTAGGACGAACGCCGAGCTGGCGCGTAATTATATTCGGAATTATCAGATGGTGCGCGGCTTGGTTCCGTACGTGGTAGGCAGGTACAAAATTGTTGCGGCGCGAGAGCTTGGACCCGGCGACGTGTTTACGTCTGGCATGGTGGCGCTGACCAATGCTGTCGATAACGGCGAGTTGCTCATGGAACATCTTTACCCGGCGAATCCGGAGGCATTGCCACTGATGAAACAGACGCTTAATGTCGGATTGGAAATCAAGCTGGAGCGCTCACATGACATTTCATCGGTGATCCACGCCGAGCGATTGGTCGATGGCCGCATGATGATTACTGCCGTGCCATTGCTTTATGGAAGCTATACGGTCACACGTGGTCTGGGAACATTTCGCCTTGAGCCACCGCTCAGTCTTAACCTCGCCGCGGGCTGGCCATTGTTTAAGGCGCCAGAACGCAATTCAATCGAACAGCGTTACGCAGAGTACCAGAAAAAAGCGGCAGTAGCGCAAGGAAGGCCGATATCCATACCAGGCATCAGCCCCAGTGCGACGCCTCCACCCGCTGCGAATGAATTGGTGCGCGTTGAACAAGCGATCCCTCTTGGAACACCGCCGACCGGCCGAGTCGTAGCTAAGAATGAAAAGCTGGCTAACCCCACGCCGCCACCAAAGGGCAGAAGATGGGGTAAGAAACAGAAGCTCGAATCTCCTCCTCCGGCAGTGACTCCGGCACCAGTGATTGCCCAGAAACCAAGTGCACCAAAAGCGACGCCGTTCACCGTTGCGTCTGCAGCGACGCCGCCAAACATTCCTGCGGCCACACCAGCGCCAGCCGCGACCGCCTCCAATGCTCAACCTGCGGCGGTCGCCCAAGCCCCGTCTGTTCCAACAGCGACGCCAGTGCCAGTTCTGCCCGCTCAGCCCGTTCCAGCGGACGCTTCCAACGTAGCTCTGGCCTCAAACGCGGGCGGTGGCAGTTGGAAGACATTTCCGCCAGGCAGAATGCCACTTGGCCGCCTCATAGGAACAGGCGATCTGCGTGACGTTGCTGAACACGGGCTTGCGGGCGAACGGGTCTATTTGAAGGGACAGTTCGTCGTGAATTTTTCCGATGCTAACAAGGCAGTGCTACGTCCCCGCACAAAGTTGACGGAGAAAATGCTGCACTTCGGTGGGGGTTCTTCTACGCGTATCATTGTCGAATTTCCAGCCGGTTACGTGCCACCGCGGCAAGGAGCGGAAGTGAGCCGCGATGAACAGCGGCCCTACGAGATCACCGAAGTGCGCAAACAGGCAGACGGACAGCTTAACGTCTTTGTGCGCGAAATCATGCAGTAGGAACGGCGCGCCCGGCGGTCGCGCCCTACCAAATCCTCGTGTCACTCGGTCCGCGATCGTAGAATCAACTTGCCATCTCTGATCTCAATTGTGCCTACGCCGGATTCGTTCCGGTAATCGGCGAGATAATCTCGCAATCGCTTCGAACGATATTTCCAATTCAATAGATCCGTCGGGACGGGCTCGCCGTTTACCGTGATTCCGGTTAGCTGCGGATTCTCGATTGATCCCGCATTCCTTAGTTCGACTGCGACGTCACCGTTAAAATAATAACCAGCTCTGCCGATAAACTCTCCAAGCGGCACGCTCGCCTGACAACGCAGTCGATCCTTGTCAATCGACACAAATACCTTGCCGCGCGCATCCTGGTTGGTGGCGACCAAAGTATTGATGTCATCCGGCGCCAGCTCCAGTTCGGCCGGCTGACCGGCGCGCGCTTTTTGCTCAAAATCCTCACACCGCTCGTGGACCGATTGAATTTGCGCGTCCGAAACGGTGAACTGAGGTACTGGCACGGGCGTTTGAGCAAGGGCTCGCGCTTTCGTCAGCCAATAAAGCCCGTGAAAAATCGCCGAGTGCCGGTGCAGCCCCCAATACATGCCAGCAACGCAAGCTATCCCCAGCACGAACGCAAATACAACAAGAATAAGACAGCCTCGCCCGAAACAACCCGATCCCTTTCTTGGTGGCGGCGCGTCAACCCAACCGTTCATATCGTCTGAGGCGCCTCCGCATCGATCTTCGCCTGTGCTTCCATCAACTTGTCATAAAGCGCGCGCAGCCCTTCACCAAGCACACGCGTTCCAGCGAGGATCGGCATGAAGTTCGTGTCACCATTCCAGCGCGGGACGATGTGAATGTGCAAATGATCCGTCACACCTGCGCCTGCGCATTCGCCAAGGTTCAAACCAATGTTAAACCCCTGCGCCTTTGTCGTGGCGCGCAAAAGCGCCTGCGCATGCGCAACCAAATTCCATAACTCGACAATTTCATTCTCCCCGAGCGCGGAGAGCTCCGGCGTTTTTCGATATGGCACTGCCATCAAATGACCGACCGCATACGGATACCGGTTCATCATCAGGAACGCATTCTTTCGCCGTGTGATCACCAAATGCGCGGCGTCATCGCTCGTCCGTGCCGCCTCGGAAAGAAAGTTCAGGTCGCGCGGTTCTTTCTCGAAATACTCCACCCGCCACGGCGCCCAGAGGGTCTCCAATTCTTTCTTTGGGAATTCGGACATGTCAGCCCCGTATCTTAAACAACAGCTGGCCCGAGATGCGATGCAAATTTACAGCATTACAGTTGCTGTGGCCGAGGGCGCTGACCTCAGCTGCCCGCGGCGTCGACCCAAGTTTCTATGCGTTCATTCATCCCTGGATTTGACTCACAAATCGAATTACAAGGTCGGAACATGCGAACATTGATAAAGCTGATCTTGATCGTGGTGTTGGCGCTGGGCTGTGCAAGCAAACTGAACGCCTCTCCGGAAGAGGACGCGAAAACTGTTGCCGCTTTAGACACAAAATACCAAGCCGCAGTGAAGGCTAACGATGCCACGACCATGGACCAGATTTTAGCCGACGACTTCGTCCTGGTAACCGGGCGCGGCAAGGTTTACAGCAAAGCGGATCTAATTGCCTCTGCTCGAAAGAAAGAAGTCGCTTACGAACGTCAGGACGAGGAACCTGCCTCACAGAAGGTCAGAGTGTGGGGCGACACGGCGGTAGTAACTGCGCTCCTATGGATAAGGTCGGTTCAAGGAGGCAAGCCAGCCGATTACAAACTATGGTTCAGCGACACGTACGTTCGCACTCCTACAGGCTGGCGTTACATCTTCGGCCAGGCTTCCTTGCCATTACCTAAAACGGAGTCCAAGTAAACTTAGCGGTGCAAAGTTCCAGCAGGAACTGCGTCCCATGTCATTCCGAGCGAAGTCGAGGAATGGAGCGAGCCTGGGAAACTGCGACATAGACGGGAAGGCCGGAGGCCGAGCGAGCGGGAGCGAGCGAGTCAATCTCGGATTGATCTCCTCAAATCCCATCTTCGCTCCTCGAGCGAGATTCGCGCATCTGATTGAGCATTTCTATTTGCTCTCTTCGTTTGGTCCTTGATAAAAGGAACCGTGCTTTTCTTTTGTCAGCAGTCTCTCCTGAGTAAAGTCCGAAATAGAACGAAATTCTATTTCGTCCAGTTGTAGCTAAACCAAATCACTTATGCTTCGCGCCCACGCCGTTATCCTGACGTTTATCTCACTCTTCTTTTTCCACGCTGCTTTCGCCGGCTCCGACGGATTCAGTGCCATTCGATGTGACGCTCATGACATTGCGAAAACGCTCATTGGCAAAAAAATGTCCAATGAAAGAATTGTCGATCTTGAGAAGCGACATGAAGACCTGGGTCTAAAAGATCTGGGAGCACAAGAGATTTCGGAACGCTTATCCTGTATATCGTGGCTGATTTGTGGATCGGAGTTTATGCTGCTCCAGGATAAGTTGACTGTTCGCGACGTTCTTAAAGTTCCCGCGCATTCAAAAAAATCGCCGCTATTCATCGGCACATGCGATACTAACGGGAAAGAAGCGAAGGCGATCGTGGTCGCCATTTTGGATGCTGAAACCGAAAGCGGCGCGCCGACGCTTCCAGCAAAAATCGCGTGGAAGATCGACGAGAAACAAGGAAAATTTGTCAGCCTATCCGCCGAAGGACTTCGCTGTCCGCGCAGCGGTATCAGTAGCGTTGATGGCGGTCTCTAGCGCCATTATGGGTATCGCGATTCTCGACTTGCTTTTGTGCAGGCACTTCCGAAGGGGTTCGCGAGCAGCGGCGGTAGCGACGATGAAGCATCACGGTCAAAACGAGCCGCCGATTAGACGAACCGGCGGCTGATAATAGGCCCAATGCATTGGCCATTTTGCCGTGGCATAAAATTGCGGCAAAAAAATCTTGAAAAAAGGACTTGCACGTGAATTAGTGTTATAGTTGACTATATCACTAATGAGGTTCAGTGATCAAATTGAAGCCGGGCGCCGAAGAGCTTTCACAGGGATTATCTGGAGCACAGGATGAATCGTGAATGGAATGACAGTCAACCGATTTATCGCCAGCTTCGTGATCGTGTCGTCCATATGATACTCGACGGCGTGCTCAAAGAAGGCGATTCCCTGCCCTCAGTGCGCAACGTTGCGTCCGAATATCTGGTCAATCCCCTCACCGTCCTGAAAGCTTACCAGGAATTGGTCGACGAGGAATTGGTCGAGAAGCGGCGTGGTCTCGGCATGTTCGTCAAAGAGGGCGCGCACAAGTCGCTACTCAAGGGCGAGCGGCAGAAATTTCTTTCCGAACATTGGCCCAGGGTGCACGCAACCATTCAACGGCTCGGACTGAATCCAAAGGAACTGCTCGATGCCGCAGCCCGCAGTTCAAATAGAAAGGAGCATCGCTAAGGTCATGGCAACAATAGAAGCACGCGGCCTCTGGAAAACTTTCGGCACAACCGTCGCGCTCGACAGCATCGATCTGCGCGTTGAAGAAGGGCGCATCCTCGGATTGATCGGCCCCAATGGCGCAGGCAAAACGACCGCGCTCAATGCGATTCTCGGCCTCACGCCATACCAGGGAGAACTAAAGGTGCTCGGACGCGATCCTTGGAACGAGCGCAACCAGCTGATGCGCGATGTCTCTTTCATTGCCGATGTGGCTGTGCTCCCGCGTTGGATTCGCGTCACGCACCTGCTCGACTACATCGCGGGTGTGCATCCGCGATTCAATCGGACTAAAGCGGAGAGTTTCCTGTCGAAGACCACGATCAAACGCACGAGCAAGGTAAGAGAATTATCGAAAGGAATGGTAGCTCAACTGCATCTCGCGCTTGTTATGGCCATTGACGCGAAATTGCTGGTGCTAGACGAGCCGACGCTTGGGCTGGACATCCTTTATCGCAAACAATTCTACGATTCGCTGCTGAACGATTACTTCGATCACAGCCGCACGATCGTCGTAACGACGCACCAGGTCGAGGAGGTCCAGGACGTCCTTACCGATCTCATGTTCATCGACCGGGGTCGGATCGCGCTGCAATGCAGCATGGAAGAATTCGACTCGCGTTATGTGGAAGTAATGGTGAATCCGGAGCATGTCGCCGCAGCACGCGCCCTAAAGCCGATTCACGAACGCCCCGTCTTTGGCCGCAGCGTTCTGCTATTCGACCATGTGGACCGTGATCAACTTGCTGTACTTGGTGAAGTACGCAGGCCCAGCATCGCCGACTTGTTCGTAGCCGTGATGAGTAATAACGCCAATCAGCCCCAGCTTTCGCACGAGGTTGCGGCGCACGAAGGAACAACAGCGAGATGAATACCTCACCGAATAACACGCCTGAGCCTGCCGGGGGCAGCTTATCCCCCGAAGCCTTGGCGAAGGCGGACGACCCCGGCTACAGCAGCGCGACGACGCGGCCATTGTATTGGTCGGCACGGCGCGAGTTGTGGGAGAACCGTTCGATTTACATTGCACCATTGATTGTCGCCGCGGTGGTACTGTTTGGCTTCCTGGTTAGCACAATAGGAATGCCAGAGCGGAGACAAGGCGTGCTCCTGCTCGACCCCGCGCACCAGCGAGCTGCAATCGGAATGCCATATGACGTAGCCGCGATGATGTTAATCTTCACCGCGTTTATTGTCGGCGTATTCTACTGTCTGGATGCGCTGCATGGCGAACGTCGCGATCGCAGCATTCTGTTCTGGAAATCGCTTCCGGTTTCGGATCTCACAACCGTTCTCTCGAAGGCGAGCGTTCCGTTGGTCATTCTGCCACTGACCATCTTCGGCGTTATTGTTCTTGTGCAGTTCTTCATGTTGCTATGGAGCAGCGCGATCCTGCTGCCGAGCGGTCTGGCCGCGACGACGTGGACACGTTTTAATTTGCTTAAACAATCAGTGATACTGCTCTACAGCCTGATCGTGATCGTGCTCTGGCATGCCCCGATCTACGGCTGGGCACTGCTGATTTCCGGATGGGCCCGGCGCGCGACGTTTCTTTGGGCAGTGTTACCACTGCTCGCGATCGGCGTTCTTGAGAAGTTTGCGTTCGATACTTCGCACTTCGCATCAATGTTGAAAGATCGCCTCTTCGGAGCCGGCGACACAGCCTTTGCCTTCCAGCCGCACCACGGCATCGCAATCAACTCCCTAATTCAACTTACACCCGGTAGATACCTGACAACGCCGGGTCTCTGGATCGGACTGGCATTCGCTGCCGCATTTGTCGCCGTAGCAGTCCGACAACGCCGCTATCGAGGACCTATCTGATTCAGTATGACCACGAATTTCGTTTCTTTCAGACTGACGGGCGATTGGGGTCAATCGCCCCTACCTGACTAGACTTATGCATCCGACTGATAAAGCCGCGCGTATCGCTGGTGCCGTGTACTTATCAATGGTAGTGACAGGGCCGTTCAGTCTGATTTACGCTCCCACAAGACTCATCGTCAGCGGCAATGGGGCGGCAACCGCCAACAACATACTAAATCACGAAACCCTATTCCGGCTCTGGATCATTGGTGATCTGTGGACACACATTATTTTCATTTGCCTGGGAGTTACTCTCTATCACCTACTTAACAGGGTAAGTAAGCCATGGGCCGTGGCGATGATTGGATTCGTCCTGGTTTCCGCGGCGGTCGGTTTTCTAAATACCCTGAACAACATCGCCGCTTTTATCCTTTTCCGGGGCGCCGATTTTCTAAATGCCTTCGAGCAGCCGCAGCGTAACGCCTTGGGCATGTTTTTCCTTCGTCTGCACTCCCAAGGAAATTTCATCAACGAGATCTTCTGGGGGCTATGGCTGTTTCCGTTCGGGTTACTCGTCTTTCGTTCCGGCTTCCTGCCACGTATCATCGGCGCCTGGCTGATGATTAACTGTTTCGCCTGGCTGGTCTTGAGTCCGATCGCATTGTTTGCTCCTTCCTATTACGATGCGGCTTTTCGTTACGCGCAGCCATTTCTGTTTGGCGAACTGGCAATCATGCTCTGGCTTCTAATCAAAGGCGCAAAGGTAACATCGCCTGCTGGCGCTACAGCACAATTGAAGACCGCGTGACCAGAATCGAAAATTCACAACGGATCGCTGCAAAAATCGCAGGTGTCAGCGGCCTTTTGGCTGTGGTGATCGTCGTGGTCGGAAACTATGCGTTGCTCGGCCCCTTAGTCGTCCCGGGCAACGCGGCGGAGACCGCTCGCAATATTCTGGCGCACCAGACTCAACTGCGGGTAGCGCTCACTTGCTTTCTTACTTACGGCGTAATCGTTGTCGTCTTACTTTCCGCGCTCTATGTGATCCTCAAACCAGTAGATCGGCTACTCGCCTTGATCGGAGCGCTCTTTCGACTTGTGTTCGCGTTGTTGTGGCTTCTTACAACACTTAATCTTCTTGGTACGCTGCGACTTTTAGGCAACGCGGGCTACTTGCAAGTCTTAGGTGCCGAGCAGTTGCAAGCATTAGCCAGAGTAAACCTCGCAGCGAGTTTCGACGATTATTACATAGGTCTGCCATTTTTCGGATTGGCCGCAACCGTCTGCGCCTTTTTATGGCTTAGGTCGGGGTATATCCCAAAAACGCTGGCTACTTTCGGTGTAATCGCGTCTGCGTGGTGCGTTTTCTGCGGCTTTGTTTTCCTGATTTTCCCTCAGTTCAACAAGATCGTTAACGACTACTGGTTCGACTCGCCGATGGCCATTTTTGAACTGATCTTAAGCGTCTGGCTGTTATCTAAAGGGGTCCGAACGCCAAATCCTGGGGAAGCGCACCATATTGCCGACCCCTCGAGGAAATCCGTTTCCCTGCGCTTACCTGCGTTTCTTTAGCTGTATGAGGCTAAAGCGCATATTGAAATGGACTGCAAGCGCCGTTCCACTCGCATTGATCCTATGGGGTTTCGTCGCCTACTGGATGTCCACTAACGACTGCACTCGCGACGTTTCAGCTCCGAATAATCCCATGAAAGCTATACGTTACTGCGAATACGGCTCGCCGGATGTCGTCAAGCTCGATGAAATTGAAAAGCCGGCCCCGGAAGACAATCAAGTCTTGATCAAAGTTCGGGCCGCTTCACTCAACGCGTTCGATGCGTACGTGATCCGCGACTCGTGGCTTGGTCGCTTGATCTTCGGGTTGCGCAAACCAAGAGACGCGCGCCTTGGGCAGGACGTCGCCGGCCAGGTGGAAGCCGTCGGCAAAAACGAGACGCAATTCAAACCAGGTGACGAAGTATTCGGCATCTCTCGCGGCGCTCTGGCGGAGTATGCATGTACTCCCGAGCGAGCATTGGCCGCGAAGCCGGCGAACGTCTCGTTTGAGCAAGTCGCCTCTCTCCCATTGGCCGGACTTACTGCGCTGCAGGGCCTGCGCGAGGGAAAGATTCAGGCCGGGCAGAAGGTGTTGATCAACGGCGCGACCGGCGGTGTAGGAACCTTTGCCGTGCAAATCGCCAAATCTCTTGGCGCAGAGGTCACGGCTGTTTGCAGCACACGGAATCTCGATCTTGTTCGATCAATTGGCGCCGACCACGTCATCGATTACACAAAAGACGATTTCACCAAGAGCGACGAGCGCTACGACGTGATCTTCGATAACGTTTGCAACCATTCCTTCGCCGAACGTCGTCACGTGTTAAACCCCAAAGGCATCTGCGTTTTGGCCGGCATGGGCGGAGCCGGGGTAAAGGCAAGCGAGGCCATCGGACGCATCGCTGGTAATATTTTCACAGCGCGCGCATCGTCATTATTCACCGATCAAAAGTTCGCCCAGTACCGTACCAAATCCAGCAAACAGGATCTCACCCTGCTGGCAGATCTCATCCGGACGGGAAAAATAACGCCGGTCATCGATCGGCGTTACAAATTAGGCGAAGCTCCTGAAGCTCTCCGCTATCTCAATGAAGGTCACGTGCGAGGAAAAGTAGTAATCACTGTGGAACAGGGCAACAACATCTAACAATGCACGAGATGAAGCGAACGGCTGGTATCTCAGGCGACAGTGAAAGGCGTGAACGTTCAACAATGGAAGGAGCAAGCCTCGTTAGGCATATGAAAAGAAAACGAATACTAAAGTGGACTGCGCGCGCGCTTTTGTTCGCCTTAATCTTGGCGTTCCTAATCGGGTTCATCGCTTACTGGAGATCGACTAACGAATGCGATCGCAACGCCGGCGCTCCGGCCAATCCGATGAAAGCTATCCTTCATTGCGAGTATGGTGGACCTGAGGTTCTCAAGCTCGAAGACGTCGAAAAACCGACTCCGACGGACAATCAAATCTTGGTGAGAGTTCGCGCGGCCTCAGTTAATCCACTCGATCTCACGATTCGCGGCCCGTGGCCCCTGCGCCCAATTTTTGGAATGCGCAAACCAAAAGATACCCGGCTGGGTGTCGATTACGCGGGGACGGTCGAAGCGGTTGGCAAGAACGTAACTCAGTTTAAACCGGGCGAGGAGGTATTCGGCGGAAAAGACGGTGCATTGGCTGAGTACGTGTGCGCCTTGGCCGATCGCTCAGTTGTATTGAAACCTGCCAACATGACGTTTGAACAAGCCGCTGCCGTCCCGGTCGCCGCGATCACCGCGCTGCAGGGACTTCGCGACAAAGGCAAGATCCAGGCTGGGCAAAAGGTTTTGGTTAACGGTGCGTCCGGAGGCGTTGGCACATTCGCGGTACAAATAGCGAAATCGTTCGGGACCGAAGTGACGGGCGTCTGCAGCACGCGAAATGTCGATCTTGTCCGATCAATCGGCGCCGATCACGTCATTGACTACACCAAGGAAGATTTCACCAAAACTGATCAACGTTACGACCTAATCTTCGATCTCGTTGGAAACCATTCGTTCTCAGAGCGACGGCGCGTTCTAAATCCCAACGGCATCTGCGTTATGGCGGGTGTTGGAGGAGCAGGATGGCACGACGGTATGGGGATGCGTCTGGCTGGTGAGCTCAATTCGTTGGCCTGGTCCCGGTTCACGAGCCAGAAATTCGTCGCCTACATTGCTGCATTTAACAAAGCGGATATGACGATTCTGGCGGATCTCATGCAGTCCGGAAAGATCACACCGGTCATCGACCGGACTTATAAATTGAGTGAATTACCGGCTGCGCTGGCATATCTGGAACAAGGACACGCTCGAGGCAAAGTTGTAATAACTGTTGAATGAGAACAAACCTAATCACGATTTTCAATTAACATGAATGGATGGCGGCAAATCTATGAATGATGAAACAAAAACAAAGCTTCCACGTAAACGATGGAAGCGTGCACTGAAGTGGACTATAGGCGTAGTTCTAATTGCGCTGCTAGTCTGGTTTGAGATTGCCTACTGGACATCGACCAATGACTGCCAGCTCTACTCCGCTGCTCCTACCAATCCTATGAAGGCTGTTGTGTATTGTAACTATGGTGTGCCGAATCTTAAGTTTCAGGAGAT
>Ga0209057_1000460_pt1 | contig 36972 bp, 45 predicted proteins | sample GraSoiAngelo_146_FD_185903 | JGI IMG/M metagenome (GOLD analysis project Ga0209057, IMG submission 185903) | Grasslands soil microbial communities from the Angelo Coastal Reserve, California, USA - 14_1009_05_30cm (SPAdes) (version 2) | ecosystem: Environmental > Terrestrial > Soil > Grasslands ...
GGATCAGGAATAAGACCGTCCAAGATTGTATCTAGGTCGAGCTTGTAGTAGGTCACCTTGGCGAGCGAGTCCCGGCTCGGGATCACTGGCTTGGCCAGGGGTGAAGTCTCAGTAGTGATGTCTGTGGGCGCACCTACGATACTTGTTGGCGCAGGGATAATGTCAGTGTCTTCCGATTCTGACATTGTTATGCTACCTGGAGCTTCAGGCCCTCAATCCGGGTAGTTACGCACTTCGTCGGGCCCCGCCATATCGGATTCAGAAAGAAATCCGTCCCGGACTTGGCCGATAGTATTCAAAGATCGCGATGGGTCCGGGCCGATCAGAGCGAAACTATTCCGCGGAGACGGGGGGGTCCATAATTCTCCTCTGGTCTTTGACTCATTACGACGAATGATAGACATCGCTTAATTCTCTCGAACGACACTACACAGCTTAGTATCGGCAACAAGAAACGATCCCACACCCTGCGCTAGCCTGTAGCCGCAAGAAACGATCACCCGTTATCACGGGTGTTCTGGAAAACTCTTGGACTACGGGACGGGACGCGCGGTGCAGGAACATTTCGTTGCCAAGAAAAAGATAGTGTTAGAGATTGGTTGAAGAGATTAGGGAAATCGGCCAGCGCGATGAGTTACTGGCCAACATCCGACGGCTAAGCCGTATCGTCCTGGATCGCCTGGAAGAAGGATCCAAAGAAGGAACCCTAGACCAGGCACAGATCAGGTTGCTGGGAAGCATAGCCACAAGATCCCTTGGGCTCTGGCAAGATGCGCTGAGTCCCAGACAGAGACGGGGTCTGAGAAGAGAAGTGCTAGCAATGGAAGAGCGACTTCCCAACCAAGCAATCAAGAAGAGTGTGGAAGAGTAATGGAAGCGTCAGAGCGTGACGAGAACGAGCTTCGATCCCAGATAATCTACCAGCTTGAACAGAGCCTTGCAATGTCTCGTGAGATGATGATGAATCAGAAGCTTGATCCAAAAACTCGCGAAAAATGGACCCAGCTGCATACGAACACGGCCCAAGTATTAAACACAGTCTTGCGGGACAAGCAGTACCAGGAGTGGGAGAAACGGCTGAAAGAGCTGGAAGCCGCAGGGCATCTTCCCCGAAAGACCGACTGGTCCCGAGACCCGTCGAGTCACGATAGTCGCCCAAGCGTGAGCTTCTAGGAGTTGAGATAGAGAGATGATAACATCGCCTGGAAGAAAGATCAACCGATACTACGATAATTTTCAGAGTGAGCGAGAACGAGACGAAGCTAGCAGCAAGCCGTTGATCGAACAGACTCATGTGGTTGAGTTTTTCAAACATCTAGGCTTCCAAGCCACCGTCTATCAGGAGAAGCTTCTGCGGGACAAGAGCCAGTTCATCCTTGCTCGTTGGTCGAGGCAGAGCGGCAAAAGCCTCGCCATGGCAGTCGCAGTACTCTTCAACGCTCTGACCCGTCAAGGGTTCAGGGCGGCGATTGTTGGTCCGAGCAAGCGGCAGAGCTTGAAGATGGTCGACAAGATCTCCAGACTCTTGTCGAGGCTCGGACGGGACGTGCTTGAGGGTCCGCCGAGGAAAGGGAGGCTCGCGTTTCGGAACGGGTCCGTGATAGAGGCTCTGCCGAACAATCCTGACACGATCCGGGGTGAGACCCTGAACGTGGTCGTGCTCGACGAGTTTGCTTACATCGAGCATGACAAGGAGTTGTATGACGCCATCATCTTCGCATTGAGCACTACCAATGGAAGCTTCTACGGGACCAGCACTCCAGGGTCCAGGGACACTCTCTTCTACGACATAGCGACAAACGATGAAAAGTTCGCGGACTTTTCACGCCACCACGTCAGCTACAAAGACGCGCTGAAGCCGAATGGACCTATCGATCCAGAGTTTCTAGAAAAGATTCGTAGACAGTATCAGACAGACCCGGGGCGTTGGAAGCGTGAGATGGAGGCAGATTTCGCGGACGATGAGGATGCATACTTGTCTCTCGATCTCATCGAGAGCTGTGTAACCGAGGGTCCAGAGACCTTCACCAAGGACGACGTGATCAGCGGCCGACTGTCGAGGACCGGGAAGTTCTTCGTAGGTGCTGACCTAGGTCTGAAGATTGATCGCTCCGCTGTTGCCGTTGTCGAAAAGATTGGGCAGGACCTGTACTTGGTAAACGACACGGCCTTCCCGCCAAGCACTGTCTTCTCCGCGGTAACGGGATACCTGAATCTCGTGAACCAGAGGCTGCAGACCGTCTCGCGAATCTACATTGATGAGACAGGTCTCGGTGGATTCTTTGTCCAAGACGCTATCAAGTCAGGACTGAAGAACGCGCACGGAGTCTTTCTCTCCCTACCGAAGAAGCAGGAGATAATGGACTCTTTCAAACGGCTGATGCAAGACGGTCATCTGCACTTCCGACGCGACCCTGAACTGACGAACGAGATGAGCGCAGAACGATTCCAACTATCAAAAACAGGCCAGCTACAATTCTCACACCCTGCCGGGACGCATGACGATCGACTGTGGGCATTCGCCCTCGCGGTCAACGCGTCAAGATTCGAAACCCCCACCTACCACCCTGTCGCCGCCATAGGTAGAAACCCGAACAGTCTCATGCCAAACATAGACCGCCGACTCCTAATCCCAGGCGCGAACACTCCGAGGCCCGGGGACCCGCCAGGAGTCATAATCCACGGCCAACTATGGTGCTGGGCATGCGGGAAAGCAGTGATCACTCGCCCACACATCTGCGACAAACAGCCGACAATCAACGGGAACTGAGTGAGCAATAATGGGGCGCTTCCTCTTCCCCGACCAACCAGCACCAAGAAAGCCGTACGATAATGAACCCGCCGGACCACCTAGACGAATCTGCCCAGTCTGCGGACGAAAATATCTACCCGAACCGGGAAAAGACAGCCCATGCGGACACACAAAGAAAGACGGCACACTAGTACTGAGCGGCTCAGCCACCGCAAGATCGAACGATACATGGTCTGACGCTAAACATCTTTGAGTTTCTTGATCATTGACTTTAGCTCTATGACTTCAAGATTGGGAGGGCAATCACTCCAGTCATGCTCCCAACAAACGATGATGTCGCACTTTGCTGGGTCATGACCGTGTTTGGTGAAATTCGAGCTAACAAATTCGAACTCGATATATTTTTTCACTCCGCGGTCGCGGTTAGCTCTGTAGTCAACTACGAGCGCGTCAGGGAATGCATCTGCGATAGACTCAACGGAAAATCCAAGTTCATCGTTTGAGTTCATGGTCGCGAAAAGGAGGATTACTCCTCCCTCATTTATGGGGGCGTAGGTGAGTCCGGGATAATCGATTTTTCGCCCCACGTGACGGCCGCCCTCGGTAAGAGGTACGGTGGCGCTCAGAAGCGGCCTCCCTTGATTATTTCGGAAGTAGTCTCGAAACATTTGAGGACGCACATTTCCACCGAGGACGCCTGCCTTTTCTGCGTACTTTCGTGCGATCTGTTCGGCTCGAGAAACGGACATCTCAAAGATTCTACCTTGAGTTCGTCTTCCGATGAGTTTTCGTAGTTCGGCTATGTGCTCAGGCTTGAGCGGTATAAGTTCCGTAGGCCCGCCCATCTTTCGACGGACTAAGACGCCATCTTTGCTGAGGTCTTGAATTTGCAGACCTTTCAAATTGGGCTCGGCTGCTATCCATTGCTCCGTTTGCTTCTCCCATCTACGCGGTGCAGTTCCCACGATTTCTCCTATACTCAGGCCGTACCCGGCCATAAGTTTCAGAAGCAACGTGTCGCGAAAACTTTCTTTCTCGGCCGATGTCGCTGCAGCTGAGATTATCCTCTGGACATCGTCTAGGGTTAGAGACAAGAGCTACGATTAATTTTTCGAGCTTGTTCTTAGAAAGGGTTCGCTTCATGGAAATAGGATCGAGTTATGGGGCGATCAGTTCGAATTTCCCGAGAAACCCTTAGTTTTATCAGCCCAACGGAATATCAAAGCACATGACAACAGTCCAGTCGAAGCCGCAGAGACCTGTCGGTGTCACGATAATAGCAATTGTTGCTGCCGCAGGAGGCTTGCTCTCCCTCTTTGGAGGCGCTTCGGTTCTTGCCGGGATGGCCTCGGGACCCTTCGCCCTCGCAATCATAGTCATCATATTCGGAATCCTAGGCCTCACACTTGGCGCCGGATTCTTTACAGGGGCAAGATGGGCTTGGATGGCGGGCATCATAATCTACATCGTCTCCATAGGGCTCGGAATTGCTGAGATCCTCTACGGCGGCAACGTGGGTCTCATCGGCGGCATCATCAGAACTATCGCTGGAATACTCATCCCAGTCTATCTGACTAGACAGAAGCCGAAGAGCTTCTTCGGCAAAGGCGCTAGCTCACCCGGCAAATAGTCTACTTTGCGGTCCTCTCTATCACGCCGAGGATCCGGCGACCTTTCCAATCGAACTCTCTGAGAGTATACTATTCCCTTTGGGTTTGTGGAGCGATCCTAGAATCCCTCTCCAGAGGATTAGTGTTGGCTAACTCTCCTACATTATTCATCTCAATTTTTCGCATCGTCGAGTTGAGAAAGACAGTTGGAAGTGCGAGTGATCACTATGACTGAAATAGGTAAAACTCGGTCAGCAAATACGGCGTTTTCGTGGAAGGAGTTTGGAGACCTTGGAACAGATTGACGAAGGCACCGCACAGGCCACTCAACACGTGCGTCTCATCTTCGCTCTAATCATTATGGCCTCTTTTCTCGACATCATCGATTTCTCAATCGTCCAAGTCGCGCTTCCTACGATTCGAACGCAGTTCTTGGCCACACTGGCCGACAGCCAGTGGATCATTGGCGCCTATGGGCTAACCCTCGCCGGCTTTCTCATGCTCATGGGAAGAGCAGGCGACGTCTACGGTCAGAAGAAAATCTTCACTGCGGGGATTGTCCTTTTCACCATTGCTTCGATGGCGGGCGGTCTTGCCCCATCACTCCTAGTTCTGATCATCTTCAGGGCGTTGCAAGGAATCGGAGCAGCCATGTCAACGGTTACGGCCTTTGCGATTTTCATACGAATATTCCCCGAAGGACCCCAAAGGAATCGTGCGCTCGGGGTTCTCGTCGCAGTGCTTTCCGCCGGATTCGCTGCTTTTGGGTGGCGTTCAGTTATGTTCGTCAACGTTCCAATTGGGATTGTAGCGGCGGTTCTTAGCCAGAGGTTTCTCCCGAAAACCGAGGGCTGGCTCAAGAATCAACGTCTCGATGTGCCCGGCGCCATAACCGTGACCCTTGGAACGATCCTCCTAGTCTTCGGACTGACCAACGCGGCGACCTCGGGCTTCGACTCATTAGATACAATCGTCCCGCTGGGCCTATCGGTGCTCGTGCTCGCATCATTTCTAGCCATTGAATCACGGTCTAAATCGCCGTTGATACCCCCAGCATTCCTCAAGCGCGGGTCCGTACTCACGGCGAACACCCTTGCCCTTGTCCTCACTTCGACTGTAGGAGGAGTCTCGTTCATAATCACGATCTATCTCCAGAACATCCTTGGCTATTCACCCCTCTACGCGGGTCTCGGAACCCTTCCTAGCGCAGTAATCTTCTTCCTCGTGGGTGGATGGGGTGCCTCCCGAATCATGAATCGAATCGGTGCCAGACGTACCCTTCTAGTGTCAACAGGTCTTGCGACGGTAGGAATTGCCCTTCTTACTATGATATCAGCGCAAGGGAGCTATCTTCTGGTACTACCTGGCATGATAGTCTGGACCCTCGGCGCGAGCATCGGGTTCCCCGCTGTCAACCTCGCAGCAGTTGCAGGAACGAAGCCTGGTGAAGAGGGCCTCGCTTCAGGAGTAGTCAGCACATCTTTCCGGATAGGCTTTCCCCTCGGCTTGGCTGTGCTCTTGACGATCGCCGGAGCTTTTGATCCTCCTGCCGCTGCCGGCGTCGGGTCCTATGCCGCTTTGGAAGGCGTAGTGACTGGGTTCCGCTACGCCCTATTTGCTGCAGTGCTATTGAGCTTGCTGGGCTTGGCACTTGCCTCCCGCATCAAGGACGTAAAGCCGCCCTGGCAGAAGTGATCATCCCGGTGCATCTCATATCATCCAGGCGGAATGAAGTTTGTTGGTCTGAATTACTTGTTGTCGAGTTTCGTTCGACGAATAGATCGACTATAGTCTGTAGGGACTAGCGTCCGTTCCTCGATGACCCCGACTAGGTCACCATGCTGGGTGTTCGTAAGCTTCTTGATGTTCTTCCATTCTTCATCGGCCCTAAACTGTCCCCAAGCTCGAAGCATCGCCTGCTCATCGGGCCACGCCAATAGATATACAAACTCTGTGCGGTCATCCGTTTTTGATTCCCACATTGCGATGATGTCAAAGCCGTAGGACTTCATAATCCGCGCCGCGTGGTCGCGAAATCGGTCATGAAACGCAGCCTTGCTCTGCTCGAAAATTTCGTAAATTCTGAGTTGATGGATCATCTCGGCACCCTCGTTACGATTCATGCTTGGCCTCATTAATGAAGCGTGCACCGCACTTCCCTTCTGGAGAATAGCATTTATATGCACCATCATGCATATGTATCCACATGCATACTGGCGTGTTCGAGATACTGGCCGACCCGACACGCCGGCGCATCGTCGAGGTGCTCCGGAACGGCGAACACGCGGTGAACGACATCGTTGAAGAAGTCGGCATCGACCAATCGGGCGTCTCCCGCCACCTACACATCCTACAAAAAGCAGGCTTCGTACAAGTCCACCCCGACGGCCCCAAACGCCTCTACTCGCTTCGTCCAGAACCCTTCTACGAGCTGGAAGCCTGGTTAGGATCGTACAAGCAGAACATGCAGGAGAGCTTCAGCAGACTCGACGCCCACCTCGAACGGATGAAGAAGAAGGAGGTGAAATAATGCAGAAAGAGAAAGTCCAAAACAAAGACGATATGACCGTAACACTCCCCTCCGACAGAGAAGTCCTCATCACCCGCACCCTCCACGCACCGCGTAAACTCGTCTTCGAAGCCATGACCGAACCCCGACACCTCAAACAATGGCTGGGCCCACGAGTTATGACAGTGACGGTCGCCGAAGCCGACTTACGCAAAGGCGGCGCATGGCGCTTCGTCCACCGTGCCCCTGACGGCACGGACCACGTCTTCAGCGGAGTAATCCGTGAGTTCCGACCGCCAGAACGTGCCGTACGGACAAATAGCTACGAGAATATCCCAGGCGCGGAATCGCTAGAGACAATGACGCTAGAGGAGCACGGCGCAACAACAAAGGTGACGATTCGAGTCCTCTTCAAGAGCCGCGAGCAACGCGACGGCTATGTCGCCTCAGGCGCTGAGGGAGGAATGAGGGAATCCTACCAACGTCTCGACGAACACCTAGCCAAAACGTAGGCTCAGTTTCCAGCACGTCGAGACAACTCCCTTTTTTCCGTGACAAAGTTAGGGTATATCGAAGGATACATTTTTGATATATCGCGTTTCGAAATGTTCGAATTTCGAAATTATCGCCGCGCGGAACAATGATTATCTTTCCATTGACAGCGCTGGGTTTTCGATGAAACCTATTCTCGAACTATCGAAGAAAGCTACGACAATCTTGCTCTCGATTCTAATGCTAACCAGCACCGCGGCAATAGTCGGTACAGTTTTCCATCCTGCCAATGCCGCCAGCCCCGCCACTCCAACATTCACCAACTATGAGCTCGCAGGCAACCCATTCAGACATGGCTTTAGCGTCGGAGTCACTTGTCCAAACGGCGATGGCACATGCCAGAACACTGAAGGCGAGCCGGCAATAAGAGCCGACCCAGCAGGCAACTTCTATGGATCTTCGGAGAACGTCTTCTGCGTCATAGGCGGCCTCTGCGGCGGAACCTTCGCCTGGAAATCCACGGACAACGGAAACCACTTCACAACCTTACCATTGCCTGACAGCGTCTCAAGCGGGAGTGTTGGCTTCTCGCCAGCGGGAGGAGACACTGACATCGCAGTAGCACCCGCGCTGAACACCAACGGCTTCTACAACATCTATGTGGCCAGCCTTGCCACGACCCCGCCCCTCGCAAACGTATACGTCAGCACCAGCCACGACGGAGGAGCCTCTTTCATCCTCAACCCCACAGGAGCAACCATTCCGGTCGACGACAGGGAATGGATCGCAGCGGACGGCGCCAACAAGGTATGCGTCTCCTACCATGCATATGCCACCACTAACAACCTCTTCGTAACTTGCAGCTACGACGGCGGCACAACATTCGCCCAAGTCGCGAACGCATTCGACGCTAACCATCCATGGCATGCGGCATACCAGAACGAAATCGGAAACCTAGCGATCGACCCTAGCAATCACCTGATCTACCAATCCTTCAGCAGCATCGCCAACGCGGGCGAAGTCTCCTGCCTAGGCTGTAGCACCCACGCCGTCTGGATAGCAGTCTCGATAGACGGTGGCCTCAGCTTCACCGACTATCCCGTCTACGTCAATCCCAACACCGCAGTCGGATACGGACACCAGTTCGTCAACGTCAGCGTCGACCAGGCCGGCAACGTCTACCTCGTCTATACGGACGACCACAACATGTTCTACAGCTTCAGCACCACTTTCGGACAGACTTGGTCTGGACCATACCAGATCAACAAGACACCGTCTAACACTGCTATCTTTCCATGGAGTAGCGCTCTCGGAAACGGAGCCCTAGACGTAGTCTGGTACGGCACAAGCTACTACGATGGCGTCAACACGCCGGATAGCTATCCAATGACTGCTTCCTGGCAAGTATACTTCGCCCAGAACCTAGCCGCAACGACCCCAGGCAGCAAGTTCACCCAGAACACAGCCTCAGGAATAATCCATTACGGTGGTGTATGCGAATCAGGCGTCACATGCACGGGCAACAGGGACCTTCTAGACGACTTCGGAATAGCAGCCAGCCCGACAACGGGATTGGCCACCATCATTTACACCAACGACCAATACCTAAACACAGCAGCGGAGCCAGCTACGACCCGGACAAGCGGCAGCGGGGTCTGCACTCAAGCTCTCAGCAACAATGTAGACTGCTCCCACACGGATATCGCCATCCAAACAGGCGGCTCAACCCTCCTTGCCACAAAACACCATGTCAGAGGGAGCATAAACTTTGAACAGCTAAGCCAGACGCCCAGCCTCAACATTCAGATTTCGAACATTGGAGACGGAGCGATCGCATCCCTTTCAATCCAGCTCTCCGGGCAACCGCTAACACTATCCTGGAACCCGGCCATGCCACTCCAGTCGGGACAGACTACATCAACCACAACGACGAACACTCCGTTGGGACTAGTCCTAACGGTTGGAGGAATCTACCAAGTGACCATTACCGCCACACTATCCGATGGATCAATAGATAGTCAGACTCTGAACGCAATCTATACTCTCGGAGCAGGAATCGGACTCTAGGAGGTCAATCCTCCTTCCCCCTCTTTTTCCAACAGTGATCAAATAGTCCGAACAGTATCTGCCAAGATTCAGTTTCTGAGACCTCACTAGCTTGAAGTAGTGGCCTTACGCGCCCGACGGCTAAGAATAACTCGAACCTAATCGAACTTTAAGCGTCCAAAATAGTGTCCATAACTTGACCGAACTTACCCAAGAACCACCAAGAGTAGAAACGTTAACCAGAACTGGAGCCAGCAGAGCCGCCCTCGCCTTCATATTTGCCACAGTCCTCTTTGACACCCTCGGATTCGGTATCATAATTCCCGTACTTCCCGGTCTGGTTGTCAGTTTCGCTGGAGGAGATCCAGCTAGAGGGGCAGAGATCTTCGGGCTCTTCACCACAACTTGGGCGCTAATGCAGTTCCTATTCGCCCCGTTGCTAGGTGCACTATCCGACCGCTACGGTCGACGACCCGTCCTCATCCTTTCAGCATTCGGCCTCGGAATCGACTACATGATCATGGCCCTAGCACCCAACCTAACATGGCTCTTCATCGGACGAGTCGTCAGCGGCATCACCAGCGCCAGCTTCACCGTAAGCTTCGCCTACGTAGCCGATACTACCCCAGGTGAGAAGAGAGCCGGTGCGTATGGTATGATCGGCTCTATCTGGGGCGTAGGATTCATCATCGGACCCCTCGTCGGAGGACTATTAGCCGGAATTGGCCCACGCTTCCCATTCTGGGGCGCAGCCGCACTCTCGCTCGCAAGCGCCGCTTACGGATTGGTAGTACTGCCTGAGTCACTCTCCCTAGAGCACAGAAGCCCCGTCTCACTTCGGAGAGCCAACCCTATCGGTTCCCTGTCCATGATACGAGCGCGAAAAGGACTAGCAGGCTTCGTTACAGTCAACTTCCTGAACTTCCTCGCATTCCAAGTCCTTCCCAGCGTCTACGTACTCTACGCTGCCTACAGGTACGGCTGGGGATACGCCTTAGTCGGAGCAGCACTCGCACTGGTCGGCGCGTGCAACATTATCGTTCAGGGACTCCTAGTCAGACGAGTCGTCGGCCGGTTCGGCGAACGCATAGCCCTGCTTATCGGAATAATCTCAGGCACAGTAGGGTTCGTGATCTGGGGCCTCGCACCAAACAGCCTCCTATTCCTGCTAGCAATTATCTTCTACGCACCAATTGGCTTCGTACAGCCTGCATTGCAAGGGCTAATGACTCGACGGGTCGGCCCGTCCGAACAAGGAGCACTGCAAGGGATCAACGGCAGCCTCATGGGCCTCACCGGCGTAATCGGACCCACGCTATTCACACTAATATTTGCATTCTTCATCGGTAGCCAGGCACCAGTCAATCTTCCAGGCGCACCATTCCTGCTCTCTGCGTTCTTGATGATCGCATCGCTCCTGTTGGCGTTAAAGGTCACTCGCGCCATAGAACGAGTCTCGCCTAGTGAGCAGTTCCAGACTGTAACTGAATGAAAGCAACACTGTCCAACACTTTACGCTACATTAGGAGTTCGGTAACGAGACAATAGCAGACGAAACCCTGCAAGAGTAGCAAGTACTGCACCGCCGGTGAGTGTGGCCCAGATCGGCAGAGATGCGACCAGCAAAAGACAGCCGAGCAACCCAAGCCAGGAGAACAATGGGGTCGTCAGTCGCTGTTCTTTGCGCAACTGTAGGGCAGAGAAATGAGTGATAATGTACCAGGTAAGCGTGAAGATGCTGGCAACGGCCAACAATCTTCGAAGGTCGAAGCTCATAGCTAAGACTAGAACAATCAGGCCTATGGTCAGAACAGCATTTCGAGGAATGCGAAATTTCGGGTGGACCGAGCCTAGCCAGTGCGGAAGTTCTTTTGCCTCGCCCATCGTGTACGCGACTCGCGATGCGGTTAGAAGATCGCCAATTAGCTCGCTTAGAGATGCTGTCCAAGCCGCTGCCAGAATCACTAATCCTCCCCAGGTCCCGACAGCCTGTATTGCTGCTCTGAAGAGCGGCACATCGTCTGTCCCCATCGACTGAGCCCCTAGAACTCCAAGGGTTGTTGCTGCGACAGCGAGGAAAACCACTGCTGCAACTGCAATACCACCGACGATGGCGACTGGAATGGTCTGTCGTGGATTCTTGATTTCGCCAGCCATGATGGCGGTTCGCATGAAGCCATCCCAAGTCCAGAAGAATATGGCTGCTCCAGCAAGTACGCCGAAAGGTCCGTTATCTCCTAGGAGATTCGAGAAATGGCCGGGGTTTACGGCGGGGGTCGAAAATGCGACAAAGAGTCCCAGTAGAGATACGTTCACAATCATGAGAGTGATCAATACTTTGGTTGTGAGTTGAACATGGAAGAGGTTGAGGACTACGACGGCAAGGATCGCAACGCCGGCGAACAATTGTAGAGGTAGATTTGGTATTATTTGGACGGAATAGGTTGCAAATGCGAGCGAAATCACGCTCAGAGAAAAGATTCCCTTTCCGAGGTATGCGCAACCGGCAATGAATCCGATAGTCTTATGGTTGAACTCGCGCGCCCATGTAAAAGCTCCTCCTTCCTTCGGATAGTTCACTCCTAGTTGTGCGGCACTGATTCCTGTTGCCAGCGCAATGAGACCTCCTAGAACCATTGCAATGAGAATACCGCTACCGGCCTTTGCTGTCGCTGACCCTACCGCTCCAAAAATGCCTGTGCCAATAATCATCGCGGCTGTCATTAGCGTCGCCGTGCTACGCCCGAGGGTGCGGGCTAGCGACGTTCGTGACTCAGCCTTTCCAGACTGTTGGCCTGATGCGACTTCCGCACGAGTTGGTTCCTTGCTCATTCTCGAGCCACGGTCCAGAGCTTCATCAAACAAAGAGGAACTATCGAACACTTGAGCCCAGCGACACCAGATCTTTGTGCATTGATCCTTATACCACTGGCAACTTCCCGAAAACCTTCGTAAACTTTTCGTCGTCGAATTCCAAGCGCAATGCCTTTGTAATTTTCGCCACGTTTTTGTAGGCGATGCCGAGGGATCCGGACGCGCCGGGAGACGGCGCCATGTTTGCGCAGATATTTACTCCATCTCTAGGAACCTCTGGGAGAGTAAACTCACCGAGCTTCACCTCTCGTGTTCTTTTGTTGATGCCCACGGTGCGTACTCCTCCGAATTCCGGCGCTGGTTTCAAATCAGAGTATGGTATCGAGGGCACGATCTTTCTTGCCTCGTATTTCCAGAAGAGATGCCTTCCTCCTCCTGGTAGTGAATATGCGATATTCTTGATCATGATGTTTCGGATTGCTTTCTTTGATATGACGGTATCGAGAAGTACGGGGTCAAGGTTGTCGATGAATTCTTTGATATCTGGCCTGTTCTTTTCAAACATCAAAGTCGGCGTCGCTGTGGGTCCATATCGGGTAACCGCGCCGTCCCACTCTCTGTCGGCATGCGTGGCTGCGAAAGGCACGCCTTCTTCTTGAAACGTGTACACCTTCCCATTAATTACTGAAGGGGAGGTGTAGAATTTGCCTTCTACGGGAAAGGCAACGTAGTCGCCGCCTAAGCCAAGTTGTTTCGCGAATGAGAGAGTGTACGAGCCGGCGGAGACGACGAGATATCGGGCCGAGAAACTTCCGCCGTTACGAATGCGGAGGTCATAGCCGTCAGAGACTTCTTGTATTCGTTTCACTTTCGTGTTGAACTTGACATGGATTTTCTTGTCTTGATGCTCGAGTGCGTTTTCTTCAAACGATCTCGCCAACTCGCCAAAATCAACGATGTCTGCCTGCAGTTTGATTATTCCTATCTCTTCGTCCGACTTCCGCCCTCTCACAATGTACGGTTCTAGTTTCGCGATCTCTTCTTTATCTTCCATTAATTCTGCATTAGGGAAGACTGGCTTTACGGTGTCGTGGAATTTTTTCCTTAGGTAGTCTTTCTCGCTCTTTCCCACTGCAAGGACCATGCCGCTTTTCGTGTGCCTGAGAATGTCGTACCCACGCCCGTACTTGCTGTTCGCGTAAGACGGGATCATGTCAGAATATCGTTTGATTGCCTTCATCACGTCCGGCGTGTAGTTGAGCTCGCCCCCGAAGGGATGGCGAGTCTGACTGTTTGTTCTCCTATCGGATGCGATCTGGCCCGCACTGCTTTCCTTTTCAAGAAACAATACACTTTGCACGTTAGTGAATTCTGTGAGCAAGAATCCGGTGGCGGTCCCTACCGCCCCCATTCCTACGATTGCGACGTCGTAGACATCTCTCATCATTCATCACGAGACATGAGTCTTCTCATATTCTCATACTGAAATTCACATAGCCGGTCATATTGAAAGCATTATTTTCGTAAGCTCACTGAAAACCAAGAGAATCCTGCCGGTAATTGGGTTGACCCAGCAAATTCGCGTAATTTGGAAGTAAGCATTGTCTGATGGGATGGTCAGAGGAAGAAGAGGTCGACTAGTGTAGAGAGTAATCCGGCGATCCCCGCTGCAGCTATGACCCTCCAAGCTTTCTCATCTCTGTCGGTCAACAGACCTAGAGCGATGACTGTCGCTACAAACGCCACTACACCGCTACCTACGTCAGACCAACTCACAGGGAGGATTTGCCAGTCAATATTTAGCACGGAGTCGGCACCTGTCGCGTTTTGCAACAGGTTCCATGCTGTATAGCCTAGAAACGTGCTAAGGGCGGTGACTGCGAACCGGAAATGAATTTTGGACCATTTCCAGCCGAAGAAGAGGACAATGAACACGAGTACTGCCGAACCGAGTGCTGACAATAGAATATTGCTTAACTGAAACATATCACATCACTCCCGCAGATCCGAAAGACCCGGACGACCTTGAAGACAAACAAGGTAGATGGTTATGCGTCCTGATAGACTGTGGCCCGATGACTTGCCGGAGTGAATGCGTATACTTTGTCTGTCTCTGGGTTGTAGGCAATAGTATGTCCTCCCAGATCCGTCTTCACTGTCTGAATGAGCTTCATTGCGCTGGTGTCGAAGACATCGATCGTCCCGGGCTCTCCGATAGCCACATAGAGGTGGTTGAGCCGGGAATTGTAGAATATCACATCAGGAGGACCGGTCAAGCCTGAAGCGCGCGAAACTCTTCCCGACTGCAAATCGACGGTGAATAGGCCACCTTGGTCACAGGCGCAGAAGAGCCTTCGATTCTCCGAGTCAATCTCGAGCCCATGGGGACCCGTCGCCGGAATATCGTAGCTGGTTGCTATTCCGTCGGGATCTTTACTATCGATAGCGACTATCTGGGGCGGATTGGAAACGTTGACGTAAAAACGGTCCATCTTGCTATCGAAGACAGTCCACCGAGTTCTTCCAGGCACAACGATGTCGGCAGTTAGAATCTTCTTCTTGGTCTCAACCATAGAGACGGTGATTGGAGCCGGGTCATCCTGTTTGGATACGTTTGCTGCGAGAAGAGTGTTCCTTGAAGGGTCGAACGCCAATCCGTTGGGAAAACCTCCCACCCTCACCTTCTCCAGCTTCTCCTCTCGACCATAAGGGAATACACCCACAGTCTTCTCGCCACGGTTAGACGTGAATACCAAATCCTTCTCGTTAGAGACGAGTACGCCAGCCACGCCAAGAAGGCCCGGAATTGAGCGGAGATATTTGTCGTGACGGGAGTCGATCACATCTACCGCGTCATTCGAGGTATGAGCAACGTATAGCGTCCCTGATTTGACGTGGACGGCGGCGTGGTCGAAGCCGCCGTTTTTCTTGTGTGTTGGTAGTTCTATGTAGCCTACTTTCTTGAGGCTGAAATAGGGGACCTACCGCGCGGGTTGCGCTACGTTGTACTCTAGCTTCTGAGTTCCTTCAGTCTTGAGCTGACAGTACTTGTACAAGGCATCGTAGGTGGGAAATTGTAGTCGCATATTGTCAAAGTCATCCTTTGCAAGGTTTCGGAAACCATGCGCTGCTGCCTCTAGGCCCGCAGACTCAGGCGGCGCGTTCGGAATCTTCGCGTCAGCACCTCTCACGATTTTTGCTAGTTCTAGTAGGGCCGGGTCAGTCAGTTTGTACTTCTTGATGATAGCGTCGAAGCTTACACGCTCTTCGCCGTTCTCTTTGTAGTGCGTTAGTTCTACTCCCTTCGCGTCATAGGCTATTGCTCCGGTGTCCTTGACGACTTGCGGAATTGTCTCGGGCGGAACGAACAGAAATTCCGGGTTCTTGTCTACGAACTTCTTGATCAGCCAGGGACACGCGATGCGGTCGACTTTCGCCTTTTCTCGTGTAACCCATTTCATAGGGTTCCCCGCAACGGGTTCTCTATGTAAACTGTTACCTTATGGTTTAGCGGATCGGATGATTGCGCCTTGGCTGAATCCCTCCGAGGCTCTAAATCCATTAGCACTGTGCGTGAAATCAAAGGCTCCTAAGCTCTCTAGAGAGACCGTAGCCATCATTCAAGTCTAGCGAGTTGCTCTGCTAGCATAGTAGAAGAGGAGAGAACGGGAGATGCAGCTGCGAATGCTCAAGGGCAAGATCCACAGAGCAAGACTTACGGGCGCGGACATCAACTATGAGGGCAGTATCGAGATAGACTCCTCTCTGATGGAGGCTGCGGGAATCATACCCTTCGAGCAAGTGGACATCTGGAACATTACGAATGGAGAGCGATTCTCGACATACGCACTCTCGGCTCCCAGAGGAAGCGGGACCGTAGCGGTCAACGGGGCTGCCGCCCGAAAGGTTCAGCCCGGTGACGAGGTCATTGTCACAGCATTCGGCTGGATGAGCGAGAAACAGGCACAACACTGGAAGCCCCACGTTGTCTTCGTCGACCGTGAAAACAGGCTGAAACCCGGCCCGCACGTCCGGCGCATGCTTGCCAAACGAGAAGTCCTCCGCTAGATCCTACAACTACAGTTTTCGGCCGCTTGCTAAGAACATCGGAATCTTCACCTGTCCATGCTCTACTGTAGTTGAACAACAAGATTCCAGTCCCTCGACCCTTACGTCTGCGAAACCGGCTTGGTCCAAAATAGTTCTAACACGCGAGATTTCGAAACCAAGCCATCTGTCTGCCTGTTCATTTCGCAGAAACTCGAAATTGTGTTGCTGAAGATCAGAAAGAGCGAGTCTTCCGCCAGGTACTAGCACGCGGGCCATGTCCTTGACGGCAACATCAGGGTTCAGACAATGGTGCAAAATCATGTTGCCGATTACTGCATCTACAGATGCATCGGGTAACGGAATTTTCTCGACATTTCCAATCTTGAATTCGACATTACTGCCGCCGAGCTTGACCCTCGATTCGCCGGTCATTGCCTCCGAGAAATCGAGAGCAATCACTTTTCGAGCAATCTTGGCCGCGCCCTCAGTAAGAAATCCAGTACCGGCACCCACATCCAGAACTGTGTCGCTTGGCAGGACTTTGGCCGCTGCGAGAACTGCGTCCCGAACCTCGTCACCATAGAAGCTCTTTCTGAGGACGTCCCAACTTCTCGAGACCTCTTCGAAGTACTTCTCAGCCTTCCGAGACATATCCCACTGAGATACAGTCGTTGGAATCAGGTTAATGAACGCATTCTGCGAATATCATAGCGAGAGGCTGGCAAGCTCGTGGTAAAGGTGGATCGCTATCGTGTCGTAGCTAGATTTGCCCGATTGTTTCCGGACCCAGCCGTCTTCGAAGATCAGGACCACCTGGTCGAAAGATACCTAGTACAGAGCGGTCTTCCGCAAGAAAAGGCTCCGAATCTCTACCAGAATCAGGATGAAATAAGTCCCGTTGATGATTCTGGAAAACCGGCCGTCGCATCAGGCACCGCAAGTTTTCGCTTTCAGGGCAAGAGCGTAATGGCTGAGTTCATGCCCAACGCCAGCGTGACGCTGGAATACTATGATTTTGGGACTGGACTCTCGCCTGAGGATCACTCGAGATTATGGAAGAAACAGCGCATCGGTGAGATGGGGTTCCAAATCAGGGACTTTGTTCACGAGACTCGGACGCTTAATGTTACGAATGTCTCAGAGCTTTACGAGATCGTGAAGAAGCAGGGTCAAGCGACAAGTCTGTCGAGCATTGAGCTTGCCAAGATGCCTGAGGACGCATTCCAGGCAACAGTCGCGTACCTGAGGAGCCAGTTGAGAAAGAGTGCAGGAGAAGATGCGCTTGAGGTCGAGGTCTACGCCGCAAGAGACCTCTCAGAAAGTGAGAAGAACTCGCTGGAAAAGAGATTGACGAGAGAGTCTACAAGCTCGACAGTGTATGTGATACTCTCGAAGCCTTCGCAACTGATGAAAATTGAGACTCGCTAGGTTTGTCGATCTACGCGATCTGTTTGTAGGATTCTACGAATTCGGGATCGATGACTCCCGAGATCACCGTCTCTGAACCGTCGGGCAGAATTACCGGGGTCCCTGCGGCGTGGTAAGGCAAGTCGAACCGCTCCAGTTTTTCTGGACTATCTACCTCGTAGAGTTTCCGACAAGCACCTTCAGCATAATGGAAACAGTAGAGTTTCGATAGCCGTCTCTCGCCAAAGCCTCCGGCGCGACCTCCAGCTGCAGAAGACCCTTCAGGAAGTTGAAGAATGAAGACAGAATTCTCTCCCTGTAGCGAACGTAAGTCGACGGGGTTCTCAGCGACGAGGATCTTTCGGCCTTTCTCGGAGATCAGCTTGGCAAGTTCGTCGAGCGGCGTCATGGTAGTCATGTTTGGACACTGTCCGTGTAGAAATGTCTATTCTTGCGATTTGTTTCAGAGATGATTGATGAGTGCGTCCTTGTGGCTGCCGCGCAAGTATCTTTCGATTTCGCCCTTCTCCTCATCGGTCAACGGGGTGTAAAGCCTTGCGTCCCCTTCGACTCCGAAGTAGCGTCCGGCGATCAGATAGATATCTTTGGCAGTTTCTTTGAGAACGGTTACGCGGTTCAGGCTGTCTTTTTCAGTGTAAAGATAGAGGGGCGTTGAATCGTATTTCGAGAGGTCTGGTTTTGGAATTCTTTTCTTTGGAGAGGCCATTTGGCTAGCCCGACTTGTAATTCGTGGTGCTACATAAAATCCGAAGTCATGAGGATTCTGACATGATGTGAAGCCCAGCCGCTCCAACTCTACTGAGTTTACTCTAAAGGGTAAGAAAAAGGGAGGGGATAGAATTCTTGTAGACTGCCGCTACTTTTTGGGTCTTACGAAAGCAGCTGCTACGCCGACCAGGATCGCCACCAAGTAGATGGCGCCACCTACGATCAAAGTAACTGCGGCTGCTAGGGTCTGGGTTGTTTGTAGCGGTGGAGCGACGTTGAACAGCAGGAAGTAGCCGATAGCGTATGCGATAGCTCCTACGATGAATGTCCTGAAGTGGTCTATGACTCCTGGAAAGCTCTCGGACAGGGTGCTGTTCTCCGTGAGAGTTGCAGAGACTAGGTAGACGGCTCCGATGAACAGGTAGCCTGAAACGACGAGGATTACCCATCCTTCGAGGCTCTGAGTGGACTTGCTGATCATGTCGTTGCCTATGCTCAGCAGGAAGACGTTGACGGCGTAGAGTACTGCGGCCAGCGCTAGGCTATGCCAGTTCTTGAAGGCTGTCGACATTGCGTGTCGATACATTGTTTCTGTCATTTTTCTTCGAAGTCGCGGCGGGTCGAAACCGGGTCTAAAAGCATGTTTTTGTTCTAAACTTGAACAGTGAATTACGCATCCGAACGTCGAAAAGCGACACTTGCATACGTATTTCTGCGGATTGTCGCCAATTATCTGGAGCTCAGCAGAAAAAGTACACGATCTGGCGGGTTTGCCTTCATGACCAAACGGAAAACTCGAACTCAGGATCTTCGATATAGCTTAAGAACCGGCTGAAGTGTCCTTCACACTCGATACGCATGAAGCGATCGTTCCTTGTGATAGGAATAATATTGCTGGCCTTGGGGATAGCCGCATACTACATCACGTCTCAAACTAACCTCATCGGAGGCCGCACTCACAGCACCTACCCGCTGGGTGGCATCGGTCTAGCGGTCCTCGGAGCCCTAATCGCAGCTGGAGGAGTAATGATGGGGAAGGCGGGAGCAAAGACGGCGGGCCAGTTCAAATGCTCCAAATGTGGAATGACGTTCGGATCTCAGATAGCGTTGGATCAGCACTCCAAAGACAAGCACGGAATGTAAGCCGTTTAGAAGGTTCGAACTGGGAGAATTCCGTTTTTCGCATGTCGATGGAATACTTCCCATTCCAACTAGGCAGACTGCTCAACTAGGAAGCGTTAGTTTTCAGGCTTGAGGAGCGGTCTGAGAAACGGGCCGGTATCCAGCTTGGAGAATTCATCGAGGTCGATGTTGGCTCCAGGGCTCATTATCTGCTTCAGATAGTCTCCGGCCTTTGTGGAGTCCCACCAATTCTCTCCGAGTCGGTTTCGTAGCTTCTTGATCAGTTCTGATTTTCTGACAGCGGCTATGAGGTAGCTGGGTGAATAGAGATCATAGTCAGGCATTACGTGATGGAGCTGCCAGTATTCTCCTGGTATGTCGAATCCGACGTATTCCTTGTATAGCTTCGCATACAATTCCGATGCCTCATCCATCGTCAGCATTTTCTCTTGGAAGCTGATTTTCATGAGAGAGTTTGCAGCGTAGAAGGCTACGAAAAAGAGTTCCATGAACCTGCGTCGTTCTTGAACCTGGGCGACCTGTTCCTCTGATAGCCCGAACTTCTTTCTAAGATACACACCGTCTTCGACAAGACTCTCCAGAAATGTGGAAAATATCTCCGCCACTCCGTGAGATAATGATTCTCGATCCCATAGGGAGAGATTCGGGTCCACGGAGGTAGCGTGCATAGCATGGCCGAATTCGTGATAGGATGCTTCCATGTCAGTGTAAGGACTGATGGGTTTCACGAGAACCCTGGCGTCGTTCGGAATCTGGACGAAGAATGCGACCGCGGAAGGAGTCTTCTTCGGTCGATCCTCGACATCAACATGAATCTTCTTCGTATTGAAACCCAGGCGCTTCAACTGTCGAATAGGCATCTCCGCTGGATTAAACTTGGCAAAAATCTTGTCCAAGGGTCGGAATATTCTTCCTCGGAAATAGTAGAAGTCGTCGTAGTACTCTGGAGGAGCTTTCTTTATCTCACGCGAATAATCCTGCAATGCAACCCTGAATGGCTTCCTAACCGCGGACCCTAGTTTCTGAACCAGCTCCTTTAGTTCCGGCAGAGTGATTCGTTCGCTCTCCAGATAACTTCGCAACGGGGTTACGCCGTATTTCTTGTGAGTATTCCAAGACTGTTGGAACATGGCCTTGATGAGAGGCCTTATTGTGGGTGTTTTCTTCACGAGATCGTCGTAGACCTGCTTTCTGCTCTTCGGGTCCGCCTTTGCATTGAACTGTCGCCAGCTCTTCCAGTTTACAGGTCTTCCGTGGAATCGGCCCTTCTTCGACACAACCTTCTCCGATCTAGCCTTGTCGAGTTCGAGGGCGATCGGGGTCTTCTTAGACTCGGAAACATCGCTAACACACTTGAGGAAGAGCCTCCTCGGACGACGAGAGGATGAGAGGAACAGCTCAGCGTGTCTGGCTTTCTGTTCAGCAATATTCTTCATGAAATTCTCGTCAAACTCAAGCCCATTGTACATCTTCCAATTCTCGTGGCCGTATAGAATACTGTAAGATTCGTCTACTATCGCCCAGGCACTGAGTGGATACGGGAGGGCCTTCATGGAAAGGCTAGTGCCGAAGGGCTCGCGGGATAAATTATTCGGCTACATCTTGAGCTGGCCGGAACGTCTCAGGGACTCGACCTGTCCTTGAGTATATCTGAACATAATGTCTCCTCGTTCCTGCTGGAAATCCCATGGAGCAACCAACACGGTGTCTCCCATCTTGATCCAGACTCTCCGCTTCATCTTGCCGCGTATTCGACAGACACGCGTTACGCCATCAGCGCATTCGACTAGGACCCTATCGTAGCCGAGTAGGTTCTTGACTGTCCCGTACATCTGGCCGGGACCCGGAGTAAGCATTTCACTGAGGTTGGCTTCGCTGAGAACCTTGCGCTTTCCCATTTTCTCACTCTAATAGTGGTTACGGGGAATATTAAGCCTCTCAGATACTAGCGAGCTAGAAATTCTTAGGTCCGCTACTGCTTCCATTTTATCGAGCAACCGAACGGTCGAGTCTCCGGGACAGCCGGAGTCTTGCCCGATAGGACAGCGTCTATCGCATTTCTCAAGTCGTGACTCTTCACATCGGTCGGATTTCGATTGTCGTCGATGCGTCCCTTGTAGCTGAGGACTCTCTGCTGGTTGAAGAGGAAGATGTGCGGAGTGCAAATTGCACCGTATTTCCGCGCAGTCTCCTGAGTTTCGTCCCGGAGGTATGGGAAGTTGAAACCCTTTTCCTTGGATCGTGTTACCATGTTTTCAAAACTGTCTTCAGGGTACCCTTCATCATCATTGCTGTTGATAGCAACCAGAGTAGCATCCTTGGGCAGATAGTCTCTTTGCAACTGAACCATTCGGGCCTCGTAAGCTTGCACGTAGGGACAGTGATTGCAGCTGAAGACGATTGCCAGGGCTTTCTTATCGACGAAGCTCTTGAGAGAATGTATTTTGCCGTCTACTCCCTTCAATTGGAAGTCTACCGCGGTGCTTCCCAGAGGAAGTCCCACGGAGCCGACAGCGACTGGTGATGAAGACATTATTTCCTGAGTTGAGGGAAGACCTTAGAAACCTTTCGATTCGATCCGAACCAATCCGGTTTGGAGGACTATAGATTAGAATGAAATTCTTTGTTGGAGTGTCTGGATTCAGCTATACCAGTTGGAAGGGAAACTTCTACCCCAAAGATTTGAAGAGCGAAGATTTTCTTGGATCCTACTCTCAGAAGCTAAACAGCGTCGAGATTAACAGTTCCTTCTACGCCCCACCGAGCGCAACGACGGTCAAGTCTTGGTCTGCAAAAGCCCAGGACGACTTCCGGTTTTCGATAAAGGCGCCTCGCCAGATAACCCACATCCTCAAATTGGGTAAAGGATCATCCGATTCAGCGAAGCGGTTGGGCAAGACGCTTGATATGCTAGGGCCGAAGCGAGGTCCGATCCTTTTCCAGCTTCCCCCCTTTTTGCGACAGGATCTGAAACTCCTAGAATCGTTCCTAGGGGAAACGTCAATGTTGAAGGAGAGCGTTTTCGAATTTCGCCACGAGTCCTGGTTGTCAGACCCGACCTATGCTCTGCTGGACAAGTACCAGGCTGGATGGTGTATTGCTGAGACAGAAGACATGAAACCAATTCTGAAAGTCATTGGAGGTGTCGCCTATTTCAGGTTGCGAAAGGACATGTACGACGGTAAAAGCATCGACGAGTGGTCGACCCGAATCAGAGGACTCGCCAAGGAAGCCAAAGGGGCCTATGTGTACTTAAGGCATGACGAGACTGGAGATAATGCGGGGCACGCCGTCCGTTTAAAGGAAAAACTCCTGCAAAAGAGCTAGACTGAATTCCTGCATTGGCACTTTCGACAACGAACGTCCCAGGAATCTTCGCATTTACCCCGTATCCAAACTACAATCTTACTCTGCAGTCGGGAGGGACAGGTGGTTATACGCAGTACTGGGCTGCAAGCTGTAATGCTAGCGTCGGACTTTATCCCAATGCCCTCATCGTTACTGGAACCTTCAGTGGGCTTTCCTCACGCGTAGTGACACTATCGATCAACGTGACTCCCAGCTCGGTGTGCAACCCAGGTGGTGGCGGTGGAGGGGGAAGCGTTGCGACAGGCACCTTCATAACGCTGGCGAACAATTCTCTGGTTCTAGTCCAGTATCTTCAGCCGGGTATGCAGCTGCGCGCCTATGACTGGACATCCCACAGTTTTGTGGTCTCGGAGATTACAAGTTTCTCCAGCGTGACGATTGACAACTATATGGTTATCAGCACAGCTTCTGGGGTGCCGCTCATCACGGACCAGAACCCGGCCCAACATATCTATGTCATATTCCCCAACGGGACCTGGGCGGAGCTCCCGGTGACACAGCTTCAGGTAGGCGACCTCATCTTCAAAGCATCAACAAGTACCTGGGTACGTGTAACAAGCATCTACTACCACACAGGAGGAAGCTACACAATGTACGACATTTACGACTCATACCCCCACAACTATATTGCAAACGACTACCTAGACCCACTCAAGATGTAACTCTAGCTTCGATTATTCTCATCACCTAGCGTCCACCTGAAACTACCTAGGGACCATTGTAGTGCATGATACCACCGTCAACACAGAACGCGAAGCGATCTCTTGACAACCGAGAGGCAGAATGTAGACTTCATCGTGAGCACGATTGGTGTCAACTACCAAATCCGCACCACCGTCAGTCCTATGTTCCCAAAGTTTGGGCGACTTCCGCTATGGGAAAAGCATTCTGATCTCCTACACTGGGGGAAGTTAAGCAGAGAGGCCTCTCTTGGATATTTGGAGAACGAGTATTCCGAAAGTTGACACGCTATTCTTATCTGAAAGTCTTAGCCACACTATGGCTGAGGCGTAGTCGTGTCAAGGCAGAGCCGCGGCATGATCGTAGCTGGCACATTGATCTTCGCTCTATTATTCTCGCTTACTATCCGGTCTGCATCGGCCGAGAGAGTGGTTGGGGTTACCTGGGACCGGACCTACGTGTCTGCAATCCCTGGGACGAGCTCCGTCGAGCAGGTGAGTGATGGCGGGTTCATCATATCGGCCGAGGGTCGGGGTCAGGAGATTATGAAGGCAAACACCGTCGGTCTGCCTGAGTGGCAGAAAGAATACACGCCGGTGGGGTTTGTAGTATGTTGCGATAGCGTGACGCGTACGGTGATGCAGACAAGCGACGGTGGCTACATAATCGTCGGAACAGTTCTCTCAAACGGTTATGTGACAGGCTTCGACGGTTGGGTACTCAAGCTCAACAGTAGGGGCAGCGTGGAATGGAGCAAGACCTATGGTGGAGCCAACGACGACACCTTCGTCTCAGGCCTCCAGACATCTGATGGAGGATACATCGTGGCAGGCAATACACAATCCTTCGGATCGCCCTACCACATCAGTAACGGCTGGGTCTTGAGGCTGGGCGAAGAAGGGAACATAGTCTGGCAGGAGACATTCGAAGGCCAAGAAGTTCATTCAATAGACCAAACTAGTGATGGTGGATTCATAGTTGCAGGGTCAGTAGGAGTCGCTGGCCTAGCAGATGCTTGGCTACTGAAGATGGGGCGAGGCGGAACTGTGGAATGGCAGAAAGCTTACGATTTCCGTGTCGATGACAATACAGGATCGATTCAGGGGGCTTTCTCAGCTCACCAGACCACTGACGGAGGATACATTGCGGTGGCGGAGAAAATGATTTTTCGACCATACGGAGGCTCTCTCACTTCTGAAGCGTTGATTCTTAGACTGGATCCTAACGGCGACACTCTCTGGCTAGATTCGTACAATGGAGGCGGATTCACGACGGCGTATTCAGTCCAACAGTTCTCTGACATGGGGTTCATTATCGCTGGCAGGTTTCAACCAAGTTTCGCCAGTCTGGGTGGCTCGTACGTCGGTAGCTCTGGTCCCTGGCTCTTAAGGCTCGACTCCAGTGGAGATATGATTTGGCAAAATATCTATGGTGGGGAAAACGATCTTCTAATTCAAGCTCAGGAGACAAGGGACGGCGGTATCATAGCCGTAGGCAGTAAAGATGGCAATTGTTGTGCCAACCTTGCGTGGGCTCTAAAGCTTGACTCTGCCGGTAGTATTCGCGGATGTCCCGTGGGTGTTAAGTCAAACGCGACGCTCACAGATACTTCGGCCGTCGTTACCAGCACCACGGTTGCTGGTGTGCCCACCAATGCTACCGGAACATCTACTGATGTGACCGTCACAGCACCACTCCTCCTGGTTCAGAACCAGTGCGATCTTCAAAACCAGCAGGCCCGGGACGAGAACAAGCATACTGTTCAGACTCCTCTCCCTTCTATAACGCATATGTGATAGGGACCGGTATCAACGGTCTGCTGGTTGGCTTCTGAGGAGCACCTAGATTCGTCAGGCTGTCTTCGCGACGGCCTTCTTCAGCTCTTCGTAGTTAGGCTCCTTGCTCGGATCCTCTGTGACCCACTTGTAGGTCACGACCCCGTTCTGGTCGAGAATGAAAACGCTCCTCTTCGCTACTGTATAGCCCTTCAAGTTTCCAAAATTCTCATGGAACACATTGTACTGATGGACAATATCCCTGCCATAGTCGCTGAGGATCGGAAAGTTTAGACTGTTCTTTTCCACGAACGCCTTGTTTGTCCAGGGATCATTCACGTCGATGCCCACAATCTGGGCGTTGAACTTGTTGAACTCCGCGAGGCTATCCCTGAGCGCACACATTTCCTTGGTACAGACGCTAGTGAAGGCGCCTGGGAAGAATGCCAGCAACGTTGCGCCTCTAGGTTTCAATAGTTCTGGGAGGCTGCGCGGCTTTCTTTCGTAATCTGGAAGCGTGAAGATCGGAGCTTTTTCTCCCTGATTGACCATTCTGTAACGCCTGCCTTCCACGGTCTGCTCGGTGTTTCTAAACCTTACACCGAATAAGTAAATTGTCCACCGCTCTCAGAAAAAAAGAAGGAGTGGAACCTAGAAAAAAGTTTGGGATGTAGGTGTGATTCGGACCCGGTCTAGTTTTGGTCGTGCTGTTCTTCGCCCGTGGCGCAGGAAGAGTCATGATCGCCCGGATCATGGATGGCAATTGAATGGTGTGTTTTGTCATTTTCGGTGTCTGTGTCGTGGTGTAAGTGGAAGGCTGGGTTAGACTTGCCCATAGCTTTCATCAAGGCTACTGTGGTGTCCATCTTGTTCTTGACGAGTCCGAAAGCGTTGCCGTTGTCTTTGCCGTTTCCTTTGTCATGGCCGGGGTCGGGGGATATGGCCTCTCCACAGTTCCCGTTACCGTCACCGTTGCCATTGCCGTTACCGTTCCCTGTGTGCGTAGCAATGACTACCGTGGAACTACCTGAACTGCCGTTGTGACTAGAGTCACCCCCGTAGGTGCCAGTGATGGTAGCCGTACCGATTGCGACACTGGTGAAGTCAGCGGTACACTTGCCAGCTGATAGCGAGCAGCTAGCAGATACGGTGCCCACTCCCGGATTCGACGACGCGAAACTCACAGTACCAGTCGGAACATTCGAGGCAGTCGTAGTATCAGGAACGGATGCGGTACAACTCGAAGTCCCACCCATGGCAATCGTGCTAGGACTACACGCAATACTTGAAGACGTATTGTCCTTTGCGCCCGTAGGTGTAGGACTTGTACCCTGGGGAGATGGCGAGTGTAGCAGGAACGGCACGAGGAATGCGCCTAATCCCGCCACGATCAGCGCTACTGCTCCTAGTCTGCGTCTGGTTGGAAGTATCATTCTTTTTTTGCCTGCCCTTTTCCTTGGGGACGCCTTTTTCCCCGACGGGTATATTATTCAACGAATTGATCACCAAGAAACTTGTCAATCCCTGATGATGCGCCCCCGAAATCTTTCAGGAACCGTTGATGAGTATCGGAACCCGATATACTGTCACAGGATTCGAAGGAATAGGTAGAGAATCAGAACGTTCGGAATAGTCACTAGGAGTCCAATCTTCGAGAATTCTGCGGAGCTGAACCCTGAGCCTCTACTCTCAGCCGCTTCCAGAATGATGACATTGCTAGCGGCCCCCAGAATACTGAGCCCGCCCGCCAGAGTGCTCGCACCGGCCAACGCGACCCAGGCCTTGACATTACTGCCTGTGAATCCTGCGGCTTGCATCGCCTTGATGTAGACCGCGACGAAAGGGACGTTGCTTAGTAACTGGCTGAAAATCAGACTGGTCAGAATTATGACACTGAGGGAGACGACTATGTCTGAGGGATTGAGTGCGGGCAGGTAGAGTAGCAATGTTTGGAGAGCATTCGAATCCCAGAAGCCCTGAACTACGATGAAGAGAGACATGAAGAAAATAATGATCCCCCAATCCACAGATGCGAGGATCTCCCTCCGCCTCGTACTTAGCAAATAGACGATCGTCGCACCGAGGAGCGAGACCGTCCCAAGGTTTACGTTTCCCTGCACCCCAAACAGTTGAGCGACTCCAACAAGAAAGAACCCGACGACTACGATGCCCGCCACATACGCTGACAGTCTTGCTAGTCTTCCATCTTTGATTGATGGCAGTGGAATTGTCCCAAAGTTTTCCGCGGATTTTGCAAGATCCTTTCGATAGTAGAATCTTAGGATGAGAAATGTGACGGCGAGTCCGAGGATAGTTGGTGGGGCTAGAAAGTAGAGAAAGTCGAGCATCGGGTTTTGAATTCCACTGGACAGGGCGATGAGCAGGTTCTGGGGATTCCCCACCGGAGTCATAACGCTACCAATTGTTACACCGAGTGCGAGTGTCATCAACAGAACACTCGGTTTGATTCGCATCTGCTTGGAAAGCCCCAGCATTATCGGGGTTGCTGTCAGGGCTAATGTGTCGTTGACTAGAAAGGCTGAGAGAAGACCCATTCCGAACAGGACCAGTGCCAGAGCTCGTTGTGGAGTCCTGGCGAGCCTAATCATTCTCGCCGTGAGATATTCGAGGAGTCCTGACAGCTCCATTGCTGCGACGATCGAGAACATTCCGAGGAGGAAGAATATCACGTCCAGGTTGATGGCAGAATAGGCGGCCTGCAGAGGAATGGCTCCGGAGAAGATCATGGCCACCGCTCCTGTGAGCATGATGGTCCAGATGGGAATCTTGAACCGGCGGAAATTTCTCAGAGCGATTAGCGCGTAGACGACTGCGAAGATGCCTATCGGGAGATAGTGAAGTGGAGGCATCTAGTGCAAATCCTAGGGATAGCGTGTACGCTCTGTTAGCGCGTTTGCAGCTTGTCTTGTGAAGGTCTCTGGGTTTGAACTCAGGTCAGAGTTCTTCCAGCATCTTCTTCGACCATAATAGTGAGGCTTCGGGCTTCTTCAAAAGCTTCGTGGGCTTGGTCTTCTTCGGAGCCGAAGCGGCTTTCGTTACTCCTGGAATGAGACCCTTGTTGTGGAGGACTGGATGTGGTCCGGCGGGGTCCTGTCCTAGGCCTACTACCATGCCTTCAGGATCTCGCAATACACCATTCTCATAGAAGCCCCGGTGGCGTCCCTCATAGTCGATGATGTTTCCGTGTTCGTCTAGCCAGGCTATGTTGTGGCCGTCAAAGTCTACGATTCTAGTATCTTTCAGAATTCTGTACCTTGCGGCTCCGTTCTCATCCCAGATAACATCGATCTCTTCCTCCTCGGCCTCTCTTGCAGGTTCTGATTCCATTCTAGTCCGCTCCCCTGAAGATGTATCAAGCTAAGAAGGTTATCTACACTCTTACGAGTCAATGAAGTATGATTCGACGAAACAAAAAGACCTTTTCCTTAAAATAGCAGGAAGGCGGTATACTCCTCGATTATGTCGCGGGTTCCGGCGACAACTCATACTTGTCCCGTATGCGGCCACACGGGCCCATGCACACAGTCCGCCGGCGAAACAGGCCAGTTCAGATATCATAACTGTCACGTTTGCGGTTCTACCTGGAAGGAGGTGAAGGTTCAGGATCCAGCTGACAAAGACTCGAAGCCTCTACAGACAGCATAAGTCCGATCCCATTTTCAACCCAGAAATACTAGTGAATGCTGCGTCTCTCGACAGCGTTGCCTCGACCCAACCAGCGTTCAAAGGTTAATCGTCGACAGAGAACGAAGAACAAGAAAAGACATCTAGCACTTAACAGTAGGAAGCCAAGTAGACGCCGCTTGCATAGGCGCTTGTCAAAGACGTTCGCTGGCTAGGCCTCTAGACATAGAAACCTAACCTCTGTTGCTTCCCCCTTCTACAACAGGCTGGACGTGAACCTGTAGGACTGATGCAGCAGTCTGGTTAAGGCCGGAAGATCGCTGTTCTGTCCCAGCTTCATGGACACCCAACCTTCCCTATCGTGGGGTTCAGGGGACCGGGAGGCCATGCCTCGGGCGAGAACATTCTCCTTGACATCTTGGGGAAGACGGACATCAATTCTGTCGGGCCGGTGAATATGGGCAAAGGCCTTGCCTCCTACTCGTAGCTCGACGCTATCTCGACCGCTGTCATAGGCCTCTACGCCGGGCACTAGGAGCATCTCTCCGGTGATGATATCCAGTAATCCCATTGGTTTCAGTCCAGAAGCCGTGGACTTATTTCGCTTCCCCACCAGGGGCGATATCTATCATTTTTGAGAGTTTGACCGAGAGGAGGTGCGACCTCATCTAACTCTATCCGTCACCGTCTAGGGTCCGATGGTGCTTGGCGAAGGTGAATGTATCTCTTCAAGCGGGGCCAGCCAGTCTTTGCATACTTTAGTCGTGTCCGATCGTTCTTGACCCATCGGAGCATGTGAAAGAAGCTTCCAGCTCTCTTGTCATCTCTATCTGGCAAAGGCTCGTAGCCTAGATTCCTAATCTCGTCAAGATAGGCCGTCTCCACGTTATGTTGTGCCTCTCCGGAGATGATCGCGGTCTTGACCTTCTCTTTCCCGAACTTTCTGAAAAGCTCCTCTCGGGTCTCATCGAAGACGAAGCTACGGCAGATCTCGACTTCCTCTTCAGCTCCCAGATTCATCTCCTGTAGGAGACGGAGGGTTACTTCTGTTGCTTTCTTGAGATACAGTTTCTTCCGGAAATGTGGGGTCTGGAAATAGTTGACTGGAATGATATCGTAGTGAAACTCTCCAGTCTCCTTCCTGTGAGCCCCGATGATGGCCCCGAAGAGAAGGTCTCCGACACCAGCATCATCCACCTGGACTGTCACTTGTTCGACACGATACCTCGCTTTAGCTGCAAGTACTACCTCACTGGTTGACGATAAGGATATGCTGATAGTCCTTGGACAAAATCCCGAGTCAGAACTGTTCTAAGGTCTTCAACCCGGACCCCGTTGCTATCACGACTACGCTATCCTTTCTGTCGACTGTTCCTGTCTCGTGTAGCTTAGGTATGGCCGCGAAAGCCGCGGCACTGGAAGGCTCTACCAATAATCCATCCCGTTTTGCAACGTTAAGCATGGCTCTGTGAATCCCCACGTCCGAAACCTTCAACGCTAGTCCTCTTGACTCTCGAAGACTCTTGAGAATCCAAGCTCCGGCCAGAGGTTTTGGAATCTTTAGTCCTTTTGCAATTGTCTTTGGTGATTTCCACTCGGCGACTTCCATCCTACCCTTGTTGTACGCGTCTACCACCGGAGCGCATCCGGTTGGTTGGACTGCGATGATTCGAGGCCGTCTGCGTATCCATCCGAGTCTATGGAGGATCTTGAACATCTTCCACATCCCTACTAGCCCAACTCCTCCTCCGACAGGATAGACGATGTAGTCGGGGCTCTCCCATCCCTGTTGCTGGCAGATCTCGAGGGCCATAGTTCCCTTGCCATCATGTCGGAACGGCGTCACGAAAGTTGAAGCATTGTAGGCTCCTGTCTTTTCAGCAACTTCGGCCGCATGTCGTCCTGCCTCTGAGATCGTGCCTTTGACCTTAGTGACCTGAGCGCCTAGTTTTTTCGAAAGCTCAACCTTTGCATGGTTAGCGTCGCTTGGAAGGTATAGGTGACAATTGATTCCAGCCATTTGCGAGTAGAGGGCAAAGGAGCAGCCAGCGTTTCCCTCCGAGGCTAGTACGAGTTTTCTGACTCTTAGTTGCGAGAGACGCGTAACCGCAAGAGAGGCACCTCGGTCCTTGAAGGTTCCACTTGGATTCCGAGTCTCGTCTTTCAGCCAGACGCTGTGAAGTTGTGGATACGATCTTACTGGTCTGATGGGCGTGTTTCCTTCCCCTGCTGTCACGGGAATCGTTCCGGCTTTTACCGGTAGAAACATGTTGAACTTCCACATGGACTGAACGTCGTTTCCCGGCTGTAGCTTTGAGTAATGAGACAGGACTGTCTCGTCAAGCACTGTGTCTAGTAGACCATGGCATTTCGGGCAAGTGCCTAGAGGTGCTTCCTCATGGAAGAAACGGTGGCACTGTGTGCATTGGAGGCCAGTGTAGGGCTGCTTAGATCGTTTCAACGAGCTCCATGCGGTAAGGGATCGGCTTCCAGAATAGTTTTAGGTGGGGTTTATATCGAGACACGAGAATATCGTATTTCGATATATTGGTGCGACGATGAGCAAGGTCGTTACGGAACGCATGGTGAAGAGCTTCCTCGACCTCTTCGTCCTTGACCTGCTCGACGACAGCCCAAAGCACGGCTATGAAATCATGAGAGAATTGAAGACTAGAACTGGGGCTAGGATCGGGGCGGGCACCTTGTATCCGCTACTCTATGAGCTCGAGGAGCGGAAACTGGTGGCTGGAGAATGGAATTCTCCGAACAGGCGAAGCAGAAGAGTCTACAAGATTACGGAACCGGGTGCGAAGTACAAGAAGAACGGATTCAAAGGCATAGATCTACTGATACGATCATCAAACTCCGACTCTGGCTCCTGAGTCAGCTCAGGGTCTCGTATCGGCGAGACGGCTAATCTCCCTCGGCTCACCTATAATGGCTTCACAGAAACTGTCGCCCTTCCCCTGACAAGATACCTCGATAGACTCACATCGACTTCCAAAAATCTCTCCCACCGCACCAGTGAGAATCCCGCGCCCGAAATGGCAGACGGGCGTCTTACCCTTCCTGTTTCGAACCGACACACCGTTCTTCCATCTAATCCTCGCGAACTTTCTCGTGGGATCAAAATCGATTATCTCCAATTTTCCCCACCCGTCAAGGGTCCCCAGACTACTCGCGATTCGCTGTATATCGCTAGGCGTCTTGATGTTGAAGCCCGCTTTCTGGGCGAGGTGGATGTACTGGGCGCCTCCCTCTCTTCCGATCTCGTATTGGAAGCTTGTCGCAGTAACTGGTCCGAAACTCTCTGTCAGTCGATCCTCGATCGAATGAATGAGTTTGACAGGTATGAGAAGAAATCTAGCGCCATAGGCACTAAGGGTGCCTTGTTTTTCATTCATAACGAGTTCCCTGCCAGCGCCTGACTTGCTTTTCTTGCTCATTCTTTTGGACAAGGAGACTCTCAATTTAGGCGCTGGAGGCATCCTACTAATAGTCTAGTTGTTATCCAAGGGAAATCCAATAAGAATTCGTGGATATTTCCGCCTCTTACTAGCTGTTTACAGTCGCTGTGCTCGTCCCGCCTTGCTCCTTCGAAAAATAGTTTCTAATCCTTGCTATGATCCGGTTCCGAAGCGTGTTCTTGCGACCCAACAGTCTGTTCTCCCAGTCGACCATGATCAGGAAGTATGCTGTCGGAATCAGGAGTGCGATGGAAAGAATAGTGGTGTACAAGTCTCCACCAAATGTTTGCGGGATCAGCTGACTTGACTGTCGTGCGACATAGAGGACGGTCAGTATCCAGATGAACTTACCCGTGTAAAGAGAGAGCATTGTCTTCGGTAGACTGTAACGAATCATGCCTAAGGGAATGAATGCCGTATCGACCAGAGGAGACGCTGCAAACACAACGCCTACTAGAAATGTGCTTCCGCCGAGATATTTCCGCAGAGAGTCAAATCTCTCAGGTTTCCCAATCGCACGCCTCGCGCCGTAACCCAGCGCATAACTTGCAAGTTTGCCGATGCAAGCGCCGAGAGCGGCTATCGACGCGATTTCTATGATTCCAACCCCCTGGAACGCTGATCCGGGAGTTGCAACCAGCAAGACGATGAATAGGAGCGAGGGGGTTGGTACGAATGGTATGACATTCCCAATTATGCCGAGGAAGAAGACTAGGAGGAGAGGATTGCCGGCGAAGAGTGTTGCAACCCAATTAATCCAGTCGTAGACGAAGAACATGATGCCAGTGGCAGTTTCTGTCGATGGCGATGTTTGAAAAGCTATCTGAACCCAGGCAGTTTTGGCAAAACCTGTAGGCATATGCTTCAAAAACCCGAAGCTAGAACGGCGCTTTGGACCCGAATGCCTCAGAAGGATGTCTACTCGAAGAAAATAACCTCGGAGGAAGAACAGAAGAATTTCGTCCTAGTTCTGAAAGACCGGCTCTCGTTCTTCCCGGAGCAAGGGGAGACATTCAAGCTCATCCACAACGGCCAGCCTAGAAAGGCAAAGATCGAATCTTACCTATGCTCCTGCAGAGGGCCGGACCAGCCACACTCTCACTACTTTGTCAAGTCAAAGGGTCTAAGAGCGGGAGATAGAATCACGATTCAGCGCGACGTCAAGGGCGGCGGCCGCTACTTCCTTCAAATCCAACATCACCCCCGCAGAACCTAGGTTAATACCAAGTCCCGATCGACTGGCGAACTGGCTGAGCCGATGGTTCAGATCGATCTCCTGGGTGGGATTGGAGAAATCGGAGGAAACAAGTTTCTAGTTGAAGACTCCGACTCTCGAATACTCCTAGACTTCGGAATGAGCCTAGGCGCTAGAGGCCAGTTCTTCTCGGAACCCTTCCTCTCACCCAGAGACAGACAAGGCCTCGTGACACTCGGAATTCTGCCGGACATCCACGGACTCTATAGAGAAGAGGAGAATCCACCAATCGACGCCGTAGTTCTCAGTCATGCTCACATCGATCACTCGATGTGTATCTCTCTGCTGAACAGGAAGATTCCGGTTTATTGCGGCGAAACGACACTATCGATTCTGAAGACGCTGTCCGAGATGCGTCCGAGAGGCTTCGAGAACGACCTCGAAGGAATAGAATTCAAGATCTTCCGAACAGGCGATAATCTCAGTTTCGGAAAAATCCAGCTGGAACCGATCCACGTGGACCACAGCATTCCCGGCTCCTATGCTTTCCTAGTTCATACCTCGAGAGGAACGATAGCCTATAGCGGGGATTTCAGATCCCATGGACCAAAGTCAAACATGACAAGGGACTTTTCGGATGCGGCCGAACGATCTGAGCCCGAGCTTTTCCTCTGCGAGGGAACCAATTTGGTCAGAGGAGACCTGCGGACCGAGCAAGAGGTACTGGAAAAATCAGAGCATGTGGTCAAGAAAACGAAGGGCGCAGTACTCGCCAGCTTCTCCTCGGCGGACATCGACAGACTGAGGACCTTTCATGAGATTGCCGAAAAAAACGACCGGCTTCTTGTAGTGTCGATGAAACAAGCCTATCTTCTCAGGTCCCTCGCAAACGACAAGCACCTAGACGTTCCGAATGTGATCGGGGACCCTCACATCGCAGTCTATCAGAGATCGAAGAAGACTTACTACAACTGGGAGAAGGACATTCTCAGTTCCGTGACTGTGAAGACATCGAAAGATATTCGGGAGATGCAGCCGAAGATAATTCTGGCTTCCAGCCCCTACGAAATGAACGAAGTCTTAGACATACAACCCGGTCCAGGCGGCGCATACATCAACAGTAGCTCAGAGCCGTTCAATGAAGAGATGGAGATGGATCACGAACGGTTCACTAATTGGCTGAACCATTTTGGACTGCCAATGTACCAGATTCACAGCTCAGGCCACATGATGCCCACAGAGTTACGAGAGACGATTGCTCAGGTGAAGCCGAAACGGTTGATACCTATCCATACGGAGCAGCCTGAATTGTATCGTCTGTTCGTGAAGGATCTCACGATGGTCGAGCTGGGAAGCAAAGGCTCGACAGTCGAAGTTTGACGGCAGAGCAGAGGGTTGAGCCAGAATGGGCGATGACGGAAAACCGGCTGTTTTGAAGGATGGCCGAAGGGTCCGGCTTCGTACTTACAAGCCTTCGGATAAGGAAGGCCTCGTTTCAATGTATGCGGGTCTTTCGCAGGAGTCTCTCAGGTGGAGTATGCCTCCTTACAATCGGGAGAGAATCGAGCGCATGACTTCCGACTTGGAGAACAGGATAATTGTCCTAGGTTTTGATGGTCAGAATGTTATCGGGCATCTGCAGATATCTCTCGCCACTAATGCCCGGTTTCGCGGGACAGGGGAACTATTCATCTATCTGCATCAGGATTTTCAGAACGCTGGATTGGGTGCGGCCTTGATGAATGAGGGTATCGCCCTAGCTCGAGCCCGACGGGTGCACAGGGTCGAGTTGACTGTGGTCGCCGATAATCATCGAGCAATTAGATTGTATGAGAAGGTGGGTTTCCAGCGAGAAGGTGTGAAACGCGAGAACTACCTTGGCGAGGACGGGAAGTATCATGATGAGGTCGAGATGGGAATTCTACTCTGATTTCCAACTGTGAAACTGGTGAGATGAACGACAGATTCGACCGATTCAGGCTTATTCTTCCAATTTAGGAACGTTTTGGGTCTAAAACATAGACGTTGCCGAATATCGGAGAGGCGCGCTTGACCTCCGTTTAGGGCTATTGATTTTCGGACTAGTTGTGCTTGTGCACTCGGTGCGCTCGGGCCTTCCCGTTCTTCTTTCTGGCCCTAGTTCTCTCTTCCTCGACCGTTACGAGGAGTGTATCTCCCTTCTCAATACCCAACCGCTGGAAGTAGGACCTCGGTACGACTATTCTTAGGTCGTCGCCTTCGTTGATCATTTTGACTTCTAGCACACTGCTCATGCCATAGCATTACTTGCCCTTCGGTATAAGAACTGTGGACTGGTAGAGCAGTAGAACGATACCCTAGGCTATACAAAGTTGTCATTGGGAACGTCGATACTAAGATGAGTAGAATTGGTAGTTGTCGCTACTTAGCCGAGTAGAATTAGTAGAAAGTTGCGACGCTGGTCTAGGATTTGACTCCGACATATAACCCTCGACCCATCAGACCCTCAGGGTCAAAGACGACTTCCAAGCCTCCATCTCGGAAAGCGTCGAGATACTCTTCATGGGTCCAGAGACCCATCGACTCTCTGTCGACAACATGCTGAACCTTGCTAGGAGTCCCGATAAGGTAGTGGTATTCGAACGCAGAGACCGGTCCGCGGACCTTACTGATGTTAATTCTCGCGATCTTCAGATTCGGCTTATCGACGGAGTTGAAGCCTACAATTCCCTTTCTGAAATTGGCTGGTGTGATCCATGGTTCAAGAATCATCAGACCCCCCGGTTGAATATGGCTAGCCATGTTTCGAACCGCCCTTCTCATGCGAGCCTTCGTTTTGACATGTCCAATAGCGCTGAACAAGCACGTAATGATGTCGAATCGATTCTTCAGTTTGAAAGTGGTCATGTCCCCTCGGTGGAAGACGACTTCAGGGTGTTTCTTGCGAGCTATTCGCAGCATTTCAGGGCTGGAGTCTAATCCTTCTACACTGTAGTGTTGTTTCAGATACTCGATGTGATTCCCGGTTCCGCATGCAACGTCGAGAAGCTTGTTGCCCGAGGATTTCTTATGCCTCTGGATTATAGTCTCGATTTTGTCAGTTTCTTTCTGGTATTTCTTGAAGTAGTAAATCTCGTCGTAGTAGTTTGCTAGTTGCCTGTACATTCGCAAGGATCAGGACGGATGTTCGGAAGGCTATCCAGAGTTATCTGGGTCAGATGTGGAGGGGGAGAGTAATGGATTCTTCGGGATGTACGAGTCCGATTGTTATGAGTTGCGTAATGCTCTCCAAGACTTGTACTCGAATCT
>Ga0209057_1000462_pt1 | contig 36911 bp, 32 predicted proteins | sample GraSoiAngelo_146_FD_185903 | JGI IMG/M metagenome (GOLD analysis project Ga0209057, IMG submission 185903) | Grasslands soil microbial communities from the Angelo Coastal Reserve, California, USA - 14_1009_05_30cm (SPAdes) (version 2) | ecosystem: Environmental > Terrestrial > Soil > Grasslands ...
GGGCCATCGTTCTGGAGCCGCGGCAAGGGGCGCTCGTTCGGTTGCATCCGATGAACTTCGTCCGTGGCTGCATCGAGTCCGATGGGTGTCGCCACCGTCGCATCGTCAACGGGAAAGACTATCCGGCCTGCTCGTTCGACAACCGTTCCGAAGACATCCTGACGCTGTTCACGTGGGCGTGCGGGCTGATCGGCATTCCGGCCCTGGGGCTCCCTCGCCGAAGCCGTCGCGTTTCTTGGACTAACCGCCTCCCACGGTTTATCGTAGTCCGTCATGTTCGCGTCACCCGGCGCCATCGCGTTCCAGATCCCTGCGATCTTCGGGTTCGGGCCGTTCCCCGTCCGCTGGTACGGCATCCTCATGGCGACCTCGATCGTGGTCGGGCTCTGGGTCGCCCATCGCCAGGCCAAGCGCGAGGGCCTGCCGGCCGACGACATCATCAGCGTGGCGCAGTGGTCCATCCTCGCCGGGATCATCGGCGCTCGGTTCTACGAGGTGATCTTCAACTGGGACTACTACGGCCAGCAGCCGTGGAAGATCCCCGCGGTGTGGGAGGGCGGCCTCGCGATGCACGGCGGGCTGATCGTCGGCCCCCTGGTCGGCGTGCTGCTCGCGTGGAAGTGGCACGTGCCGATCCTGAAAGGGCTCGACGTCATCGCGCCGGCCATGGTCCTCGGCCAGGCCATTGGACGCTGGGGGAACTTCTTCAACGAGGAGGCGTTCGGCCGGCCGACCGACGTGGCGTGGAAGCTCTACATCTCGCCCGCGCATCGGCCGCCGGGCTTCGGGCAGTTCGAGTACTTCCACCCGACGTTCTTGTACGAGTCGATCTGGGACTTCGCCGTCTTCGTCGCGCTGGTCAGCTGGCTGCGCCCGTCGCTGCGCCAGTACCCGGGCGCGCTCTTCTTCTGCTACATCGGCCTCTACTCGATCGGGCGCTTCGCCATCGAGGCGCTGCGGCTCGACAGCTTCTGGCTCGGCAACTTCCGCGTGCCGCAGCTCGCGAGCGTGCTCGGCGTGCTCGTGGCCGTGATCGGCCTCGCGTGGACGCGGCATCGCTCCTCGCCGGTGCCGGCGAGCTGAGCCCCGCGGTGGGCGATGCGCGTCGAGCAGGTCGGTCCGTACCTCTGGCGCATCCCGCCTGACGCGGCGCCCGGCATGCGCGTGCCGGGGCTCGTCGTCGCCGACGAGCCGCTGATGCGCCAGATCCGCACCGACGCCGCGCTCGCGCAGCTCGCCAACGGCGCCACGCTGCCGGGCATCGTGCGCGCCGCGCTCGCCATGCCGGACATCCATCAGGGCTACGGGCTGCCCGTCGGGGGCGTGGTGGCCACCGACGTGCGCAGCGGCGTGGTGAGCCCCGGCGCGATCGGCTTCGACATCAACTGCGGCGTGCGGCTCCTGCGCACGGGCCTGGAGGCGTCCGCGGTGGCGCCGCGGGTGAGCGCGCTCGTCGAGGCGCTCTACGCGACGGTGCCCACCGGCGTCGGCGGGCGCGGCTCGGTCAGCCTCGACGCGCGCGAGCTCGGCCGCGTGATGGCGGACGGCGCGGGGTGGGCGGTCGGGCGCGGCCACGGCACGCGCGAGGATCTCGAGGCCATCGAGTCCGCCGGCGCCATTCCCGGCGCCGACCCCGAGGCCGTCTCGCGCCAGGCCATCGAGCGCGGCGTGCGCCAGCTCGGCTCGCTCGGCTCCGGCAACCACTTCATGGAGGTGCAGGTCGTCGACGAGGTGTACGACGAGGCCGTCGCGGCGCGGCTCGGCTTGCACGCGGGCGGGGTCACGCTGATGATCCACACCGGCTCGCGCGGCCTCGGGCACCAGGTGTGCACCGACTTCTTGAAGACAACGGGCGCCGCGCTCGCGCGCTACGGCATCAGCGTCCCCGACCGCCAGCTGGCGTGCGCGCCCATCGACTCGCCGGAAGCGCGCGCGTATCTCGGCGCGATGCGGGCGGCCGCCAACTTCGCGTTCGCCAACCGCCAGGTGCTGGCCGAGGCGGCGCGGCACGTCTTCGAGCGCGTTCTCGGCGTCACGCCGGCCGGGCTGGCCATGCGCGTGGTCTACGACGTCGCCCACAACATCGCCAAGGAAGAGGAGCACGACGTCGACGGTACGCGCCGCCGGCTCCTGGTCCACCGCAAGGGCGCGACGCGCGCGTTCCCCGGCCAGCCCGTCATCGTGCCGGGCGACATGGGACGCTACTCGTTCGTGCTGGTGGGCACGGAGGCGGCCATGCGCGAGACGTTCGGCTCAACCTGCCACGGCGCCGGCCGCGTGATGAGCCGCACGGCCGCGGTGAAGGCCGCCAGGGGCCGGCGGATCGTCGACGAGCTGGCGCAGCGCGGGGTCGTCGCCCGGGCCGCGGGCTTCCAGTCGCTCGCCGAGGAGATGCCCGAGGCCTACAAGGACGTGCGAGAGGTCGTCGACGTCGTCCATCGCTTCGGCATCTCGACGCGCGTGGCGCGCCTGAAGCCGATCGGCGTGATCAAGGGCTGAGCCGGACGACGTGGTAGACTGATCCGGATGTCATGGAAACTTAAGCAAAAAGCGCAGGCACTGCTGGCCGCCGAGCAGGGGACGGTGTACCGGGACTGGGGCGGCCGCGTCTCGATCGCGCTCGTCTACCCCAACACCTACGCCGTCGGGATGTCGAACCTCGGCTTTCAGACGATCTATCGCCACCTCAACGCGCTGCCCGCGGTCGTGTGCGAGCGCGTGTTCCTGCCCGAGCCGGCCGATCTCGACGAGATGCGGCGGACGTCGACGCCGCCGCTGTCGCTCGAATCGCAGCGCCCGCTCACCGACTTCCAGCTCATCGGGTTTTCGGTGACCTACGAGGGCGATTACATCAACGTCCTGCGCCTGCTCGAGCTCGCGAAGATCCCGCTGCGCGCCGCCGAGCGGCGGTACCACGATCCGCTGATCCTGATGGGTGGCGTCTGCGCCTTCTCCAACCCGGAGCCGATCGCGCCCTTCATGGACTTCATCGTGGTCGGCGAGGGTGAGGAGCTGGTCGGCGAGCTGATGCAGGCGTATCGCGAGGGCTACCGCGAGCGTGAGACGTTCCTCGACGGCCTCGTGCGGCTCGAGGGCGTCTACGTGCCCGAGCGCCACGACGTCACCTACGCGCCGGACGGGACGGTGGCCGACGTGCGGCCCCAGCGCGGCGCGCCGCCGATCGTGGTGAAGCGACGGCTCAAGCAGGTCGACGAGTTCCGCACGATCGCGGCCGTCAAGACGCCGAACGCCGAGTACGGCCACATGGCCCTCCTGGAGGTCGGCAAGGGGTGCGGCCGTGGTTGCCGCTTCTGCCTCGAGGGCCAGGTCTATCGGCCGGTCAGGCACCGGAGCGTGGCCGCGCTGAGCGCCACCATCGCCGACCTCGCCGCTCAGGGCGAGAAGCGGATCGGCCTCGTCGGGGCCTGCGTGTCGGACTATCCGTGGATCGGCGAGCTGCTGAAGATCGTCGAGGACAATGGCATGGAGCTGTCGATCTCCTCGCTGCGCGCCGACAGCCTCACCGACGACCTCGTCGCCTCGCTCGCGCGCGGCGGCCACCGCACGCTCACGATGGCGCCGGAGGCGGGGACCGAGCGGCTGCGGCGCGCCATCCGCAAGGCGATCACCGACGCGCAGCTCATGGCCGCCTGCGACCTCGTGCGCGCCCGGGGCATCCCGAATCTCAAGTGCTACTTCATGATCGGCCAGCCCACGGAGACGTCCGAGGACGTGGCGGCGATTCCCGACCTCGCGGGCCGGATGCTCGAGCGGCTGCGCGTGCTCGATCCCACCGGCAAGCCGTTCGGCAAGCTCACGCTGTCGATCTCGTCGTTCGTGCCCAAGCCATGGACGCCGTTCCAGTGGGCGCCCTTCGACGGCGCCGAGTCGCTCAGCGCCAAGCTCGAGACGATCAAGCGCGGTGTGCGTACCTTCTCGAACGTCCGGGTGCTGCACGAGAATCCGCGCGAGGCGGCGCTGCAGGCGTTGCTCGCGCGCGGCGACCGGCGCGTGGGCGACTTCCTCGAGCTGGCGGCCCGCCTGGAGGGCGACTGGCGGCGCGCGCTGCGCGAGTGGGACGGCGACGCCGGCTTCTACACGACGCGCGAGCGGCCGGTCGGCGAGCGGATGCCCTGGGATCACTTCGAGGTCGGCGTGAAGAAGGCGGGTCTCGTGCGCGAGTGGGAGCGCGCGCTGGCCGCCGAGCCGGCGCTGGCGGGGACCGCCTGAGCGACATGGCCACCGCGCTCGTCGACACGCGCAACCGTCCGCTCCGAAACCTCCGGGTCTCGGTCACCGATCGGTGCAACCTGCGCTGCGGCTACTGCATGCCCGAAGAGGAGTACGTCTGGCTGCCGCGAGAGGAGATCCTCCACTTCGAGGAGGTCAGCCGCCTCGTCGACGTCTTCATCGAGCTCGGCGTGGACAAGGTCCGCCTCACGGGTGGTGAGCCGCTGCTGCGGCGCGGCCTGCCGGCGCTCATCCGGCTGCTCGCGGCCCGGCCCGCGCTCCGCGACCTCGCGATCACGACGAACGGCGTGCTCCTCGCCGAGCATGCCCCCGCGCTGCGCGCCGCCGGTCTGCACCGCGTGACCGTCAGCCTCGACACGCTGCGGCCCGAGCGGTTTGCGGCGCTCACCCGGCGGAACCACCACGCGCAGGTGCTCGAGGGCATCGCGGCCGTGCCGCGCGCCGGCTTCAGCGGCACCAAGCTCGACACGGTGGTGATCCGCGGCGTCAACGACGACGAGCTGGCCGACCTCATCGAGTTCGGCCGGCGCGTGCCCGCCGAGGTGCGGTTCATCGAGTACATGGACGTCGGCGGCGCCACGCGCTGGTCGGCCGAGCAGGTCGTGAGCCGCACGGAGATGCTGGACGTGCTGGCGCGGCGCTACGGTGGGATCGTGCCCGTGGTCGAGACGTCGTCGGCGCCGGCCGATCGGTTCCGGCTGCCGGACGGCACCGTCTTCGGCATCATCGCCTCCACGACGGCGCCGTTCTGCGCGGAGTGCGACCGCAGCCGGCTCACCGCCGACGGCCTCTGGTATCTCTGCCTCTACGCGATGCGCGGCATCGACCTGCGCGGCCCGCTGCGGGGCGGCGCGTCGAGCGCCCAGCTCAAGGCGCTGATCACCGGCGGCTGGACGGCGCGGACGGACCGCGGCGCCGAGGACCGCCTGGCGCTGGGCGAGCGGACGCCGCTCGTGCAGATCAGCGGCCTCAAGCGCGACCCGCACCTCGAGATGCACACGCGGGGAGGCTGAGGGTGAGCGCGGGCGTCGGGCAACCGGGCGGAGAGCAGGTCAAGGCCGACGTCCGCGAGCGCGGCGCCGGCGGCCAGCACGCCGACCGCCGCCTCTTCATGCAGCTCCAGGTGCTCGGAGGCTGCGCCGATCCCAAGCCGCTCGTCACCGCGCTGGAGACGAGCCGCCTCGAGGCGGTGCTATACCAAGACGTCAACGACCCACGCGGCGTCGGCGTGCTCGCCATGAGCGAGGACCCGACCGCCCTCGTCGGCGCGTATCGCGACCTGCTCAACACCGAGCCGTTCGCCGGCCTGTCGCTGCGTCGCGAGCTCACCATGCTCGGACGCACGTACGCCGCGGGCTTCGAGCAGGACCTCGAGGAGTGGTTGTTCCTCCGGCCGCGGCGGACCGTGCTCAACTCGGCGTGGCCGTGGGCGATCTGGTACCCGCTGCGCCGCACGGGGGCGTTCGGGCGCCTCTCGCCGAAGGAGCAGGGGGAGATCATCCGCGAGCACTCGATCCTCGGCCGCGCGTACGGCGACGCCGACCTCGCCCACGATGTCCGGCTGGCTTGCCACGGCCTCGACGTCCACGACAACGACTTCGTGATCGGCCTCATCGGCCGCGAGCTCCACCCGCTGTCGCACCTGGTGCAGACGATGCGCAAGACCGCCCAGACCTCGCAGTATCTCCAGACGCTCGGTCCCTTCTTCGTCGGGCACGTGCGCTGGCAGAGCGCCGCGCCGCGCTGAGCGCCGGCCTGGAGGCATGACGATGACGACGCGCGCGATCGCGTGGCTGGCCCTGGCGCTGCTGCTCGCGCCGCTCCTGTCGGCCGGCGCCGCCGAGCCGGTGAAGGTCGTCTATCACCTCAACGAGGGCGTCGAGCAGGCCGCGCGCACGATGACCAACATCCGCAATCACCTGTCGGCGGACCCGACGGCGAAGATCGTGGTGGTCGCCCACGGCCGCGGCATCGACTTCCTGCTCAAGGAGGCGAAGACGCCGGGCGGGACCGCGTTCGTCACCGACGTCGACGAGCTGGCCTTGCGCGGCGTCGAGTTCCGCGTGTGCCGCTTCACGCTGGAGCGCCGGAACATCGAGCCCTCGCGGGTGGTGCCGGACGCCAAGCTCGTCCCCTCCGGCGTCGCGGAGGTGGCCCGCCTGCAGTCGCGCGAGCACTATTCGTACCTGAAGCCCTGAAGCGCCGCGCCGTCGTCCCCGCGCTGGCGGTCCTCGGCCTCGCGCTGTGGCTGCCGCCGTGGCTCGCCGACCTGCCGCTCGCCGGCCAGCGCGCGCTGCTCGTGATGCTGATCGCGATCGTGCTGTGGACGAGCGAGACGCTGGAGCCCGGCGTCACCGCGCTGCTCGCCGTCACCCTGCTGCCGCTCAGCGGCGCCACGCCGACGATGCGCGCGGCGCTGCAGGGGTTCGCGAGCCCCGTGCCGTACTTCCTGGTCGGCGTGCTTACGATGGGCGCCGCCGTCGTGAAGAGCGGGCTCGCGGAGCGGCTGGCGCGCACGATCCTCGAGCGCGCGCGCGGCCGCAGCCTCGCCGTCTACGTGCAGCTGGTGCTGGCGTTCCCCGTGCTGACCTTCGTGCTGCCGTCGGCGACGACGCGCTCGGGCATCCTCATCCATATCTACGACGAAGTGTTCGCGCTGGGCCGCGTGCCCCGCGGCGCCGACATCGCGAAGGCCGTGATGCTGGCGCTGTCCTCGATCAACCGCCTCGCCTCCACGGCGCTGCTCACCGGGGGCATCACGCCGGTGATGAGCGCGGCGATCATCGGCGGGCTCTCGTGGACGGGCTGGTTCGCGCTCATGGCGGTGCCGTACTGGGCGATCCTGGTGCTGGGCGGCCTCCTGACGTACGCGCTCTACCGGCGCGGCTTCGCCCACGGCCTGCCGGTGCCCGAGCGCGAGCGTCGCCGGCCGATCTCGGGCACCGAGTGGCGGACGCTGGCGATCATCCTGGGCGCCTCGGCGCTGTGGCTCACCGACCCGCTGCACCACCTCGATCCCGCGATCCCGGCGCTGCTGGCCTTCGCGGCGCTGCTCACGCCGGGCCTCGGTCCGCTCGGCTGGTCCGATCTCGAGCGCGGCGTGGGGTGGGCGAACTTCTTCGTCATCGCGGCCTCGATCTCGCTCGCCCACGCCCTCGACGCGAGCGGCGCGGCGCCGTGGCTCGGACGCCTGCTCGTCGGCGGCCTGCCCGGGCTGAGCCGGAGCGCCGTCGGTACGATCGTGTTCCTCGTGCTGGGGGCCACGCTGCTCCGGGCGCTGGTGCCGAACATCTCGGCGTTCCTGGCCCTGGCGCTGCCGATCGCGATGTCCGTCGGCCGCGAGGCGGGGCTGAATCCGGTCGTCTGTGCGCTGGCGGTGATGATGACGGGCGACGCCGTCGTCTACTACCCCGCGCAGAGCTCCTCCGCGCTCGTCATCTACGAGCGCGGCCACGTCTCGGCCGGCGAGATCTTCCGCTTCGGGCTCTGGATGACGCTGCTGGGCTGGGTGACCGTGCTCGTCGTCGCGCTGCCGTGGTGGTCGCTGGTGGGTCAGCCGCTGACCGGTCCTTAGTGTCTCGCCACCCATGCGAGCACCGCCGGGACGAGCTCGCGCAGGCAGCGACGGCTCAGGACGAGGCCCCAGTGTGACGCGTCCGCCTCGAGCCAGTCCGACGTCAGCGGCAGATCCGCGTAGCGGCTGCGTGGCCACTGCCTGTCTTGCGTGCCCACGACGATCAGCAGCGGACACGGCAGCCGAGCGAGCACGATGCCGGCCTGCCGGTCGTCCCGCGCGAGCAACGACTCCGGGCCCAGCGAGGCGAGGGCGATGAGCCGCTCGTCACGATCGAGATCGGGCATCATCGCGTCCTGCCGGTCCGGATCGCGATCGACGATGCCGTACGCCTCGGGCCCGAAGACCCCGGGGCGCAGCGGCACGCGAGGATCCCGTTTCGTCGCCGGCGTGCTCGGGGCGAGCCCCACGCACGCGTGCGCGCCGCCGCGCGCGGCCGCCATGAGTGCGGCCAGCCCGCCCATGCTCCAGCCGACGAGCACGGGTGGGGTGCCGAGCCGATCGATCGCACGCCGGACGTCGTCGGCGTAGTCCGCCATCGCCGTGTGGGCGAGGTCCGCCCGCGGGCCGTCGCCATGCCCGCGCAAATCGAGCGCGTCGGCGGTCACGCCGTGCGCGGCCAGCGCGGCGCGCCAGTACGTCCAGACGCGCGCCGAGTTGGCGGCGCCGTGGACGAGGAGGAACGGGGGCGAGGCGCTCAGGTCAGGGCAGCGGCGCCGGGAGCTCGGTGGCGCCCATCAGCCAGCGGTCGACGCCGGCCGCGCACGAGCGCCCCTCGGCGATCGCCCACACGATCAGCGACTGGCCGCGCTGCATGTCGCCGCACGTGAAGACGCCCGGCACGCTCGTCATCCAGTTGGCGTCGCGCCCGACGTTGCCGCGCTCGGTGAGCGTGACGCCGAGGTCCGCGAGCATGCCCGGCCTCTCGGGGCCGACGAAGCCCATGGCGAGCAGCACGAGGTCGACGTCCAGCGTGAACTCGCTGCCGCCCACCGGCTTGAAGTCGAGCCGGCCGCCCGCGCGCACCATCTCGACCGTCTGCGCCTCGAGCTTCTTCACGCGGCCGCCCTCGCCGAGGAAGCGCTGGGTCGAGACCGAGTAGACGCGCTCGCCGCCCTCCTCGTGCGCCGAGGACACGCGGAAGATGTTGGGCCACTGCGGCCACGGATTGTCGGCCGCGCGGGCGTCGGGCGGGCGCGGCAGCAGCTCGAACTGATGGACGGAGAGCGCGCCCTGGCGGTGCACCGTGCCGAGGCAGTCGGCGCCCGTGTCGCCGCCGCCGATGATGACCACGCGCTTGCCCTTGGCGGTGATGAACGCCTCGTCGGGAACGGGGTCGCCCTCGCAGCGCTTGTTCGAGAGGGTCAGGTACTCCATCGCGAAGTGGATCCCGCCCAGCTCGCGGCCGGGGATCGGCAGATCGCGCGGCGCGCAGGCGCCGCCCGCGAGCACGATCGCGTCGAAGTCTTTCTTGAGATCCGCCACCGGCACGTTGACGCCGACGTGGGCGTTGGTCTGGAAGACCACGCCTTCCTTCTCCATCAGCCCCAGCCGCCGATCGAGGTGCCGCTTTTCCATCTTGAACTCGGGGATGCCGTAGCGGAGCAGGCCGCCGATGCGATCGGCGCGTTCGAACACCATCACCGAGTGCCCCGCGCGGTTGAGCTGCTGGGCGACGGCGAGCCCGGCGGGACCGGAGCCGACCACGGCGACCTTCTTGCCCGTGCGCACGGCCGGCATGTCCGGATGCACCCAGCCGTGCTCGAACGCGTGGTCGATGATCGAGACCTCGATGGCCTTGATGGTGACCGCGTCATCGTTGATGCCGAGCACGCACGAGCCCTCGCACGGCGCCGGGCAGAGCCGCCCCGTGAACTCCGGGAAGTTGTTGGTCGCGTGCAGCCGCTCGATGGCGTCCCGCCAGCGGTCCTTGTAGACGAGGTCGTTCCAGTCCGGGATCAGGTTGCCGAGCGGGCAGCCCTGGTGGCAGAAGGGGACGCCGCAGTCCATGCAGCGCGCGCCCTGCTTGCGGAGGTCCTCGACCGGAAACGGAAGGTAGACCTCTTTCCAGTCGCGCAGCCGCTCGGCGATCGGCCGCGTCGGAAACTTCTTGCGCTGGATCTCCAGGAAGCCGGTGGCCTTACCCACTCGTGGCCCCGACCAGCTCGGCGAACGTCGGCTCGCGCCCCTCGGCGCGCGCCTTGTTCTCCGCCGCCAGCACGCGCTTGAAGTCCTTCGGCGTCACCTTCACGAAGCGCGGCCGCATCGCCCGCCACTCGGCGAGGATCTTCGCGGCGTGCGCGGAGTGGGTGTAGGTCACGTGGCGGTCGATCAGCTCGCCCACCAGCGACACGTCGGCCGGCTGGTCGAGCGGCTCGAGGTCCACCATCTCGCGGTTGCAGAGGCGGTGGAAGTCGCCGTCGAGATCGAGCACGAAGGCGAGGCCGCCCGACATCCCCGCCGCGAAGTTGCGTCCCGTCCGGCCGATGACGACCACGCGGCCGCCCGTCATGTACTCGCAGCCGTGGTCGCCGAGGCCCTCGACGACCGCGTGGGCGCCGCTGTTGCGCACGGCGAAGCGCTCGCCGGCCACGCCCCGCACGTAGGCCTCACCGCTCGTGGCGCCGTAGAGGGCGACGTTGCCGATGACGATGTTGTCCTCGGGCACGAAGGTCGCGCGGCGGGGCGGGTGGACGATGAGACGTCCGCCCGACAGGCCCTTGCCCCAGTAGTCGTTGGCGTCGCCCTCGAGCGTGAACGAGATGCCGCGGGGGAGGAACGCGCCGAAGGACTGGCCGGCGGAGCCCGTGAAATGAACCTTGATCGTGTCGTCGGGCAGGCCGGCGGCGCCACGCTTCAGCGTCACCTCGTAGCCCAGGGTGGTGCCGACGGTGCGGTTGACGTTGCGGATCGGCAGCGAGAGCTCCACGCGGGTGCCGTGATCGATCGCGTCGCGGCAGGCCGGGATCAGCGTCGTGTGGTCGAGCGACTTCTCGAGGGCGTGGTCTTGCGCCACCACGCAGCGCCGCGCCACCTCCGGCGGCATCGCCGGCGAATACAGGATCGACGACAGGTCGAGCCCGCGAGCCTTCCAGTGGTCCACGGCAGCCGAGACGTCGAGACAGTCCGCGCGGCCGATCATCTCGCTCATCGACCGGAAGCCGAGCGAGGCCATCAGCTCGCGGACCTCCTGGGCGACGAAGCGGAAGAAGTTGACGACGTGCTCGGGCCGGCCCGCGAACCGCTTGCGCAGCTCGGGGTCCTGCGTGGCCACGCCGACAGGACACGTGTTCAGGTGGCAGACGCGCATCATGATGCAGCCGAGCACGACCAGCGGCGCCGTCGAGAAGCCGTATTCCTCGGCGCCGAGCAGGGCGGCGATCACGACGTCGCGGCCGCTCTTCATCTGGCCATCGGTCTGCACGACGATCCGGTCGCGCAGCTTGTTGAGCACCAGCACCTGCTGCGTCTCGGCGAGACCGAGCTCCCACGGCACGCCGCCGTGCTTGATCGACGTCAGGGGCGAGGCGCCGGTGCCGCCGTCGTGGCCCGAGATCAGCACCACGTCGGCGTGGGCCTTGGCCACGCCGGCGGCGACAGTCCCCACACCCACTTCGGCGACGAGCTTGACGTGGATGCGGGCGCTGGGATTCGCGCTCTTCAGATCGTGGATCAGCTGCGCCAGGTCTTCGATCGAGTAGATGTCGTGGTGCGGGGGCGGGGAGATCAGCCCCACGCCCGGCATCGCGTAGCGCACCTTGGCGATCCACGGATAAACCTTGTGGCCGGGCAGCTGGCCGCCCTCGCCGGGCTTGGCGCCCTGGGCCATCTTGATCTGCAGATCCGTGGCGTTGACGAGGTACTCGCTGGTCACGCCGAAGCGGCCCGACGCCACCTGCTTGACCGCGCTGCGCCGCCAGTCGCCGTTGGGATCGCGCACGTAGCGCGCGGGATCCTCGCCGCCCTCGCCGGTGTTCGAGCGCCCGCCGATGCGGTTCATGGCGATGGCGAGCGTCTCGTGCGCCTCCTGGCTGATCGAGCCGTACGACATGGCGCCGGTGGCGAAGCGCTTCAGGATCGACTCCACCGACTCGACCTCGTCGAGCGGCACGGACGGGCCGGCCGGCTTGAGCGTGAAGAGCCCGCGCAGCGTCGCGCGGTGGCGGCTCTGGTCGTCGACGATCTTCGAGTATTCCTTGAAGGCGGCGTAGCTGCCCGCCCGCGTGGAGGCCTGCAGCTTCGCGATCATGTCGGGGTTCACCTGGTGATGCTCGCCGTCACGCCGCCACTGGTACTCCCCGCCCCAGTCCAGCTCGGGCTTCTCGACGGGCCGCTCCGGGTAGGCCGCGGCGTGACGTTGCCGCACTTCCTCGGCGATGACGTCGATGCCGATGCCGCCCACGCGCGACGCGGTGCCGGTGAAGTAGCGGTCGACCACGGCACGGTTCAGGCCGATGGCCTCGAAGATCTGGGCGCCGCAGTAGGACTGCAGCGTCGAGATCCCCATCTTGGCCATGACCTTGAGGATTCCTTTGTTCAGCGCCTTGATGTAGTTCTTCACGGCCTTGGCGCGGTCGAGGCCGGCCAGCACGCCCTCCTGGATGAGGTCGTCGAGCGTCTCGAAGGCCACCCACGGGTTCACGGCGCCGGCGCCGTAGCCGATCAGCAGGCACATGTGGTGGACTTCGCGCGCGTCGCCCGTCTCGACGACGAGGCCGCAGCGCGTGCGCTCGCCGTGGCGCACGAGGTGGTGATGCACGGCGGCGGTGGCCAGCAGGCTCGGGATCGGCGCGAGCTCGCGCGTGACGCCGCGATCGGAGAGCACGAGGACGTTGTGGCCGTCGGCGATCGCGCGGCTCGCGCGCTGCTGCAGCGCCTCGATGGCGCGCTCGAGCCCGGGCGCGCCCTCGGTCACCGGGTAGAGCATCGGCAGCGTCACCGCCTTGAAGCCCAGCGCGGAGACGTGCGCGAGCTTCGCCAGATCCTCGTTGGACAGCACCGGGTCCTTCAGCACGATCTGGCGGCACGACCCGGGCTCGGCGGCCAAGAGGTTCCCCTCGGGCCCGATCGTGGACTCCATCGCCGTCACCAGCTCCTCGCGGATCTGGTCCAGCGGCGGGTTGGTCACCTGCGCGAAGAGCTGCTTGAAATAATCGTAGAGCGGCCGCGGCCGGTCGGACAGCACGGCCAGCGCGGTGTCGGTGCCCATCGAGCCGATCGGCTCCTCGCCGTTCTTGGCCATGGGCGCCAGCAGCAGTCTCAAATCTTCGTGCGTGTAACCGAACGCCATCTGCCGCGTCAGCACGGTGGCGTGGTCGGACTCCGTGACCGGCGCCGCCGCCACGTCCTCCAGCCGCACCTGGTTCTGGCGGAGCCAGTCGCCGTACGGGTGCTCGGCGGCGAGCTGCGCCTTGATCTCGTCGTCGTCGATGATGCGGCCCTGCGCGGTGTCGACGAGGAAGATCTTGCCCGGGTGCAGCCGCTCCTTGACCAGCACCTTTTCGGGCGGGATGTCGAGCACACCGACCTCGGAGGCCATGACCACGAGATCGTCCCGCGTGACGTAGTAGCGCGACGGCCGCAGCCCGTTGCGGTCGAGCACGGCGCCGATGACGGTGCCGTCCGTGAACGCGATGGAGGCGGGGCCGTCCCACGGCTCCATCAGCGAGGAGTGGTAGTCGTAGAACGCGCGCCGCTCGGGGCTCATCGACTCGTGGTGCTGCCACGGCTCCGGGATCATCATGAGAATCGCGTGGGGCAGCGAGCGGCCGTTCATGACGAGGAACTCGAGGACGTTGTCGAAGGTCGCGGAGTCCGACAGCCCCTCGCGGGTCACGGGCAGCACCTTGGCGAGGTCGTCGCCGAGCACGTCGGAGCGGCACAGCGCCTCGCGCGCGCGCATCCAGTTGATGTTGCCGCGCAGCGTGTTGATCTCGCCGTTGTGTGCGACGTAGCGGTACGGGTGCGCGAGCGGCCAGGACGGGAAGGTGTTGGTGCTGAACCGCTGGTGGACCAGCGCCAGCGCCGACTCCATGTCGGGGTCGAGCAGGTCGGGGTACATCGACTCGATCTGGTCGGCCGACAGCATCCCCTTGTAGATGAGCGTGTTGCTGCTGAGGCTCGGGAGGTACGTCAGCCGCTTCTCGGAGAAGTCCATCGCCTCCACGGCGTGCTCGATGCGCTTGCGGACGACGTAGAGCTTGCGCTCGAAATGGGCGGCGTCGCGCGCCGCGCCGCGGCCGATGAACACCTGCTTGATGGTCGGCTCGACGTTGAGGGCGCTGGCGCCCAGCAGGCGGTCGTCGGTGGGGACGTCACGCCAGCCCAGAAGACGCTGGCCTTCCTCGGCGACGATCGTCGCGATGAGCGCCTGGACCTTCTCGCGCTGCATGGCGTCGCGCGGCAGGAACACGCAGCCCACGCCGTAGTCCTTCGGCCCGGGCAGGGGAATGCCGAGCCGACCACACTGCTTGCGGAGGAACTTGTCGGGGACCTGCAGCAGGATGCCCGCGCCGTCGCCGGTGTTCGGCTCGCAGCCGCACGCGCCGCGGTGCAGGAGGTTGATCAGCACCAGCAGGCCCTGGCGGACGATCGCGTGGGACTTGCGGCCCTTGATGTCGACCACGAAGCCGACGCCGCACGCGTCGTGCTCGTGGGCGGGGTCGTACAGACCCTGCGGGGGAACTTCGCCGATGGTCGCGACCGGCGTCTGCTCCTTCATCGTCCTACCCCTATGTGAACAGTTGCACGATACTACCGGAGGAACCAGTATTAGTCAGCAGCGAAAACACGGATGGTAGGTATCAGCCTGGCTAATGGTGTAGAGTGGGCCCGTGCACCTGGAGACGCTGCGCCTCTACTGCGACGTGGTCCGGCTCCGCTCCTTCTCCAAGGGCGCCGAGCAGAACTTCGTCTCCCAATCCGCCGCCAGTCAGGCCGTCCAGCAGCTCGAGGCGCAGGTGGGGGCGCCTCTCATCGACCGGACCAAGCGGCCGTTCGCGGTGAGCCCACAAGGGAAGGCCCTCTACGAGGCTTGCCGGTCGATGCTGGCGGCGTGGGAACAGGCCAAAGCGGAGGTGGCGGCGGTGAAGGCGCGGCTGGACGGCACGGTGCGCGTCGCCGCCATCTATTCGGTGGGCTTGCACGACGTCAGCCGGCCGATGCAGCAGTTCGCCTCGCTCTATCCCGCGGCGCGCGTCCAGCTCGAGTGCCTGCACCCTCACAAGGTGGTCGAGGCGGTGATCAATGGCGACGCCGATCTCGGGATCATGTCGTACCCACCCTCCGACCGCTCGCTCACCGTGGTGCCGTTGCGGGTGGAGCCGATGGCGGTCGTCTGCCATCCCAACCACCGGTTCGCGCGCCGACGGCTCGTCATGCCCGCCGACCTGAACGGCGAGCGCTTCATCGCCTTCGACCGGGCGCTACCGATCCGCAAGGCCATCGACCGGGCGTTGCGGCAGCACGGCGCGAAGGCCAATATCGTGATGGAATTCGACAACATCGAGACGATCAAGCAGGCCATCATCATCGCGGCCGGCGTCAGCGTCCTGCCGCGTCACACGGTGGAAAAGGAAGCGGGGATCCGCACGCTGGCCACGGTGCCCCTCGGCGTGCCGGACCTCGCACGGCCGGTCGGGATCATCTATCGTCGTCAGAAGCCGCTCACCCCGACCGCCAGCCGCTTCGTCGAGATGCTGAAGGAGGCGAGCGCCGTGCCCGCCCAGGTCGCGGCCGGCGACCGCTGAGTGGCCGTGCGAGCCGCAGGCCGTTCGACGGCCGAGGCGAGCGGTGAAATGACCGTCAGCGTGCGAGCCGCAGGCCGTTCGACGGCCGAGGCGAGCGGTGAAATGACCGTCAGCGTGCGAGCCGCAGGCCGTTCGACGGCCGAGGCGAGCCTATGAAGCGCGGAGGAGCCGTCATGACGGAGTTCGACGATCGCGCCCAGGACATCGAGGACGAGTTGCAGGAAGTACGCGGCGCCCTGCTGGACGACACCATCGCTACGCTCGGCCCCGCCGAGCCGATCTGCATGGCGCCGACGGCGACGGTCGAGGAGGCCATCGCGCGGATGCTCGAGCGCCGGCAGGCCTGCGTGCTCGTCGTCGACGGCGACGGCCGGCTGACGGGGATCCTGACCGAGCGCGACGTGCTCATGCGCGTTGCGGGCGCGGGACGCGAGCCGCGCCGTACCGTGCTGCGCGACGTCATGACGCCGAACCCCGAGGCGCTGACGGCGGGTCACCGGGTGGCGTATGCCGTGCACTGCATGAGCGTGGCGGGCTTCCGCACGGTGCCGCTCGTCGACGCCGAGCGCCGCCCGATCGGCGTGGTGACGGTCAGCGACGTGATCCGCTGGCTGGCGCAGCTGTTCCCGGAGGCGGTCCTGAACCTGCCGCCCGGCGATACGCTCAAGCACCCGCACGAAATGGACGCGGGATAGGGCGGTCGGTGGTCTAACCACCGAATTAACCTTGCCGAATGAGCACACGTCCATTAAAATGAAGCACGCCCTGTCGACACCGTTGACCGACGGGCGGCCTCAGCGCAAATCCCGCGCGACCCGAACGACGCACGGGCGGTGTGCGCGCGAGGCCCGGACGATGACGACCAGGCTCAGGAGAGGGAATCGATGAGCGAGACGGCGGCGCCCGTGAAGGGGGCCAAAGCGCGGCGCGAGCTTCAACGCGCCGTGATCCGGTTCGCCGGAGACTCCGGCGATGGCATGCAGCTGACGGGCGAGCAGTTCACCACCGAGTCGGCGTGGGCGGGCAATGACATCGCCACGCTGCCGAACTTCCCCGCCGAGATCCGCGCCCCGGCCGGCACGCTGTTCGGCGTCTCCAGCTTCCAGCTGCAGTTCGGCAGCCAGCGCGTGTACACGCCGGGCGACCGTCTCGACTGCCTGGTGGCGATGAATCCGGCTGCGCTCAAGGTGCATCTTCGCGACCTCAAGGGCGGCGGCCTGCTGATCGTCAACACCGCGGCCTTCGAAAAGCGCAACCTCGACAAGGCCGGCTACGCGCAGAACCCGCTGGACGATCCCGCGCTGGCCGAGCGCTACCGCCTGCACAAGGTCGACATGACCGGCCTCACGCACAAGGCCATCGCCGACCTCAAGCTCGACACGAAAGAGAAGGACCGCACGAAGAATTTCTTCGCGCTGGGCCTCGTCTCCTGGATCTACACGCGGCCGCTGGAGCCGACGCTCGAGTGGATCGGCAAGAAGTTCACGAAGAGCGCCGATATCGCGGAGGCCAACACGCGCGTGCTCAAGGCGGGCCACGCCTTCGGCGAGACGGCGGAGTTCTTCGAGGAGGCCTACACCGTCGAGCCGGCGGAGATGGCACCCGGGCTCTACCGCGCCATGACGGGCAACCGCGCGCTCGCCTGGGGCCTGCTGGCCGCGGCCGAGCGCTCGAAAGTGCAGATCGTGTACGGCGCCTATCCGATCACGCCCGCCTCCGGCGTGCTCGAAGAGCTGGCGATGCACAAGCGCTTCCGCATCCGAACCATCCAGGCCGAGGACGAGATCGCGGCGGTGACGGCGGCCATCGGCGCGGCCTTCGGTGGCGCCATCGGCGTCACGTGCTCGAGCGGGCCCGGCATCGCCCTCAAGGGCGAAGGGATCGGCCTCGCGGTGACGGCGGAGCTGCCGCTGGTGATCCTCAACATCCAGCGTGCCGGCCCGTCGACGGGCATGCCGACCAAGACCGAGCAGGCGGACCTGATGCAGGCGCTCTACGGCCGCAACAGCGAGTCGCCGGTGGTGGTGCTGGCGCCCGCGACGCCGGGCGACTGCTTCTACATCGCCTACGAGGCGGTGCGCATCGCCGCCAAGTACATGGTGCCGGTCATCGTGCTCTCCGACGGCTTCCTCGCCAACGGCTCCGAGCCGTGGCTCATCCCCGATCCGACGACGCTGCCGACGATCGACGTCCAGTTCCGCACGGAGAAGGAGGGCTTCTTCCCGTACCTGCGCGATGCCGCCACGCTGTCGCGGCCGTGGGTCCGGCCCGGCACGCCGGGGCTCGAGCACCGTATCGGCGGCATCGAGAAGCAGGACGTCACCGGCAACATCTCCTACGATCCGGACAACCACGACCACATGGTCCGGACGCGCGCCGAGAAGGTGCGGCGCGTGGCGCAGGAGATTCCGCCGACCACGATCAACGGCCCGGCCACCGGCGACCTGCTCGTGGTCGGCTGGGGCGGGACGTACGGCTCGATCACGGCGGCGGTGGAGCGCGCGCAGGCGGCCGGACATTCGGTCGCGTCGATCCATCTGCGGCACCTGAACCCGCTGCCGCCGGACCTCGGCCACATCCTGCGCGAGTATCGCAAGGTGCTGGTGCCCGAGATCAACAGCGGCCAGCTCGTTCGCGTGCTGCGCGCGGAATATCTCGTCGACGCCGTCGGCTTCAATCGCGTGCGCGGGTTGCCGCTGGCGAGCGAGGAACTCCTTGAAGCGATCCATCAACTCATCGGGAGCACACCATGAGCGCCCAGGAGGCAGGGGCGGCGGCCGCGCCGACGCCCAAGTACACGAAGAAGGATTTCGAGTCGGACCAGGACGTTCGCTGGTGCCCGGGGTGCGGCGACTACGCCATCCTCAGCGCCGTGCAGAAGTCCATGCCGGACCTCGGCATCCCGCGCGAGAACATCGTGTTCATCTCGGGCATCGGCTGCTCGAGCCGGTTCCCGTACTACATGAACACGTACGGCTTCCACACGATCCACGGCCGCGCGCCGGCGATCGCCACCGGGCTGCGCGTGGCGCGCCCCGACCTCAAGGTGTTCGTGGTCACGGGCGACGGCGACGGGCTGTCGATCGGCGGCAACCACATGCTGCACGTGCTGCGCCGCAACGTGAACCTCACCATCTTGCTGTTCAACAACCGGATCTACGGGCTCACGAAGGGCCAGTACTCACCGACGAGCGAGCTCGGCAAGGTGACGAAGTCGACGCCGATGGGCTCGGCGGACCGGCCCGTGAATCCGCTCGCGTTCGCGCTCGGCTGTGGGGCGACATTCGTCGCCCGGACCGTGGACCGCAACATCCAGCACATGGAGGAGACGCTCAAGCGCGCGGCCGCCCACAAGGGCGCCGGGTTCATCGAGATCCTCCAGAACTGCAACGTGTACAACGATCTCGCCTGGAACGTCATCTACGACAAGACCTCGAAACTCGCCTACGAGCTCCGGCTCGAGCACGGCAAGCCGCTGCTCTACGGGCCTCCCGACGCCAGGAAGGCCGTGATCATGGACGGCGTGATGCCGAAGGTCGTCGACGCCAAGGACGTCCAGGAGAGCGCGCTCTGGATCCACGACGAGAAGAACGTCAACGCAGCCAAGATCCTCGCCGATCTCTTCGCGCCGGACTTCCCGGTGCCCATCGGCGTGCTGGAGGCGATCGAGGCTCCGATCTACGAGGAGGTCATACTCGAGCAGGAGCAGCGGGCGATCTCCGACCGCGGGCCGGGGAACATCGCCAAGCTCTTGACGTCGGGCGACACCTGGAAGATCGGCTGATCCGCGTCACGCCGTGGCGCTTTCCGCCAGCGTAGTCGCCGGGCTCCAGCACCTGCTCGGACCGGCGGGCGTCGTGCTCACCCGCGAGGGCCGCCTCACCTACGAGAGCGACATGCTCACGCTCTACAAGGGCATGCCCGACGCCGTCGTCCTGCCCACGAGCACCGAGGAGGTCCAGGCCGTCGTCCGGATCTGCCGCGAGGCCAGGGTGCCCGTGGTGCCGCGCGGCTCGGGCACGGGGCTCATCGGCGGCGCCACCGCCCCGCAGGGCGGCGTGATGGTCTCGATGACGCGCATGACCCGGATCCTCGAGCTGGACCTCGCGAACCGCTGCGCCACCGTCCAGCCCGGCCTCATCAACCTCTGGCTCACCAACGCCGTGCGCGACCGCGGCTGGTTCTTCGCGCCCGATCCGTCCAGCCAGATGGTCTCCTCGATCGGCGGTAACGTCGCCACCAACGCCGGCGGCCCGCACTGCCTCAAGTACGGCATCACCACCAACCACGTGCTCGGCCTCGAGATGGTCATCGGCACCGGAGAAGTCGTAAGCGTCGGCGGCAAGGCCGCCGACCGGCCGGGCTACGACCTCACCGGCACGATGGTCGGCAACGAGGGCACCTTCGGGCTCGTGACGGCGATCACCGTGCGGCTCCTGCACCTGCCGGAGGCGGTGAAGACAGCCCTCGCGTCGTTCGCCAGCCTCGTCGAGGCCTCCGAGGCGGTGTCGGCGATCATCGCCGCGGGGATCATCCCGGCCGCGCTGGAGATGCTCGACGACGCGATGATCGGCGCCGTCAACGCCGCGGTGGGCAAGGTGTATCCCGACGGCGCCGGCGCCGTGCTCCTCATCGAGCTCGACGGCCCCCGCGCCGAGGTGGAGGCTCAGGCCGAGCGCGTCGCGGCGATCTGCCGCGAGCGGCAGGCGCTCATGGTGACCGTCGCGCGCGACGAGACCGAGCGCGCGCTGCTGTGGAAGGGGCGCAAGGAGGCCGCGGGCGCCGTCGGCCGGATCACCGCCGCCTACCTGCTCCAGGACGCCGTGGTGCCGCGCAGCAAGCTGCCGCAGATCATGCGCGAGATGGTCGCGATCAGCAAGCGTCACCGTCTCCTCTTCGCGAACGTCTTCCACGCCGGCGACGGGAACCTGCACCCGCTGATCTGCTACGACGACCGCAAGCCGGGTGAGCTGGAGCGCGCGCAGCAGGCCAACGAGGAGCTGCTCCACGCGTGCATCGCGCTCGGCGGCAGCGTGAGCGGCGAGCACGGCATCGGCATGGACAAGGCCAAGAACCTGCCGCTGCAGTACGCCGAGGCCGACCTGAACTTCATGTTCCGCCTGCGCCGCGTCTTCGACCCCGACGGCCTCATGAACCCGGCGAAGCTGCTGCCCTCGCACCCCGCGTGCGGCGAGGGCTTTCGGCCGGCGCGCCCGACGCTGCCCGCGGGCACGTGGGTCTAGCGTGGTGGTGGTGACGACGCCCGCGCTTGGCGGCGCGCTCCGCGCGATCGTCGGCGCCGAGCACCTGCACGAGGCCGGCGCGCCGGTGGACGGCGCCGCGCCACGCTGGACGGCGGCGCCGGCCACGATCGAGCAGGCGGCGGCGCTGGTGGCGCTCGCCCACGACGAGCGCCTGGCGGTCGTCCCGCGCGGCAGCGGCGCCGCCCTCGAGCTGGGGCACCCGCCCACGCGCGTCGATCTCGTGCTCGACACCCGGCGGCTCGACGCCGTGCTCGAGTACAACCCCGACGACCTGACCGTCAGCGTGCAGGCCGGGTGCACCGCCGGCGCGCTGGCCGCGCGCCTGGCCGGCCGGCGGCAGATCCTGCCGCTCGACCCGCCGGGCTGGGCCGCGCGCTCGCTCGGCGGGATCGCGGCGACCCAGGCGAGCGGCCCGCTGCGCCAGCGCTACGGGACGATGCGCGATCTCCTGCTCGGCGTGCGCTTCGCGCAGGCGGACGGCGTCCTGACATGGGGCGGCGCGAAGGTCGTGAAGTCGGTGAGCGGCTACGACGTCCCGAAGCTCATGGTCGGCGCCCTCGGCACGCTCGGCGTGCTGCTCGAGCTGACGCTGCGCCTGCATCCCGCGCCGGACCACGAGGCGACGTGGCTCGCGAGCTTCCGGACGCCGGCCCACGCCCAGGACTGCGTCGCCGCGCTGCTCGACTCGACGGTGCAGACGAACCGCCTCGAGGTCCTCGACGGCCGCGTGCTCGCCGCGTGCAGCCTGCCGGTCAGCGCGGCGGCCCTGGCGATCTCGATCGCCACGGTGGAGCCCGCGGTCCGCGCGCAGGAGGGGCTCGTGAAGGCGATCGTCCAGCGCGCGCCCGGCGCGGTGCAGACGATGGGCGCCTCCTTCTGGAAGACCTACGACCGCGCGCTGGCCGGCTTCGACGGCGTCACGCTCCGGATCGGCACCGTCCCGGCGCGCCTGGTGGAAACGCTCGGCGCCGTGCAGGCGGTGCTGCCCGGCGCCGCGGTGGCCGGCGCCGCCGGGCTCGGCGCGCTCCGCGCGCTCGTCACGCACGCCGACGTGTCCGTGCTGCTCCCGCCGCTCGAGCGGCTGCGCGCGACGGTGGGCGAGGTCGGCGGCGGCGTGACCGTCGAGCGCGCGCCGCGCGCCCTGCGCGAGCGCCTCGATCCCTGGGGTCCGGTGCCGGCGGCGGCCCTGGCCGTCATGCGCGCGATCAAGACCGAGTTCGATCCGCGCGGCGTGCTCAACCCCGGTCGCTTCGTCGGACGGCTGTGATGGCGACGGGGACCGACCGGTTGGCCGCGCCGGCCACCCTCGACGACATTCGCTCGTGCGTGCACTGCGGCATCTGCCTGCCGGCGTGTCCGACCTACCGCGCGCTCGGCGAGGAGATGGACTCGCCGCGCGGTCGCATCTATCTGATGCGCGCCGTCGCGGAGGGCCGGCTCGACGTCACCGAGACTTACACGCACCACCTCGACCTCTGTCTCGGCTGTCGCGCGTGCGAGACCGCGTGCCCGGCGGGCGTGCCGTTCGGCTCGTTGCTCGAGACGGCGCGCGCGGAGATCGAGCGCGGCGGCCGGCGCCCCCTGCGGCGGCGGCTGCTCGAGGCCTTCATCTTCGGCGTCTTCCCGCATCCCCGCCGGCTCGCCATCGTGCTCGGCCTGCTGCGGCGGTATCGGCGCTGGGGCCTGCAGGCGCTCGTGCGGCGCTCGGGTCTGCTGCGGCGCATCCCGCCGCTGGCCGCGATGGACGCGCTGCTGCACGACATTCCGAGGACCGACGGCGCGCCGCCCGAGTTCCTGGCCGCGCGCGGCCGCGCGCTCGGGCGCGTCGCGCTGCTGACCGGCTGCGTGCAGCGTCACCTCTTCGCGGACGTCAACCACGACACGATGCGACTGCTCGCCCTGGCGGGCTGGGACGTCGTCGCGCCGCGCGAGCAGGGTTGCTGCGGCGCGCTCGAGCTGCACGGCGGGCGGCTCGACGCCTTCCGGGCCCGGGCGCGGGCGCTGGCCGCGACGCTGCCGTCCGACGTCGACTGGATCGTCACCAACGCCGCGGGCTGCGGCTCGGCGCTGCGCGACTACGGCCACTGGGTGGACGAGGATGCCACCCGGCGTGTCGCCGCCCGCTCCCGCGACGTCACCGAGCTGCTCGTGGAGGCCGACCTGCCGCTCGGCTCGCTGCCGCTGACGGTGACGTACCACGATCCCTGCCACCTCGCCCACGGCCAGCGACACGGCACGGCGCCGCGGGCGCTGCTGGGCCGCATCCCGGACCTCGCCGTGGTCCCGCTCGCCGACAGCGACCTGTGCTGCGGCAGCGCCGGGGTCTACAACGTGCTCGAGCCCGAGATGGCCGACCGGCTGCTCGCGCTGAAGATCGCGCGGATCGTCGAGACCGGCGCGCGCACCGTCGTCACCGGCAACCCGGGCTGCCTCATGCAGATCGCGCGCGGCGCCCGGGCGCGCGGGCTCGACCTCGAGCTCGTGCATCCGGTGACGCTGCTCGCCCGCGCGATGCGATGGGAGGACCGATGAAGATCCGGCTCGCCGACCGCGCGAAGTACCAGCCCGACAAGATGGCGAAGATCGCCCTCGCGTCCACGCCGCGTGCCCAGGTCGATCTCTACTGCCTCGAGCCGGGCCAGAGCCAGAAGGTGCACGCCCACGACGGTCAGGACAAGGTCTACGTCGTGCTCGAGGGGCGGGGCCGCTTCACGCTCGACGGCGGCGAGCACGCGTTGCAGGCGGGGGAGGCGCTGGTGGCCGCGGCCGGCAGCCAGCATGGCGTCGCCAACGACTCGCGCGAGCGCCTGCTGCTCCTCGTCTTCGTGGCGCCGCCGCCGCCCCACGCATGACCGCGAGCCCGACCCCGCCCGCAGCGCCCCGGCGCGTCGCGCTGATGATCACGTGCCTCGCGGACATGTTCTATCCCGAGGTCGGCGAGCGAATCGTCGGGCTCCTGCGCCGGCTCGGCGTCGAGGTGACGCTGCCGGCGGGCCAGACGTGCTGTGGCCTGCCGCTCTTCAATTCGGGCTATCACGCCGAGGCAGCGGCCGTCGCGCGGCGGACGGTCGCGGTGTTCCGCGACGCCGACGCCGTGGTCGTGCCGTCGGGATCCTGCGCCTGGATGGTCAAGCACGAGTACCCGGGCCTGCTACGCGGCACCCCGGAGGCGCCAGCCGAGGCGCATGACGCCGAGCGGCTGGCCGAGCGCACCTGGGAGTTCTCCCAGTTCCTCGTCCGCGCACTGGAGCGCACCGAGTTCGAGAGCGCGGTCGAGGGCCCCCTCGCGTACCACGACTCGTGTCATCTTCTGCGCGGGCTGCACGAGGGCGAATCGCCCCGCGTGCTGCTGCGCCATCTCAAGGGCGCGGCGGCGGTGCCCCTGCCGGGCAGCGACGAGTGCTGCGGCTTCGGCGGCTCGTTCTCGGTGCGGCTGCCGGAGGTCTCGACCGCGATCCTCGACAAGAAGCTCGCCAACCTCGAGGCCTCCGGGGCGCGCTGCCTGGTGGCGTGCGACGCGGGCTGCCTCATGCAGATCCGCGGTGGCCTCCTGCGCCGCAATTCACCGCTGCGCGCGCTGCACCTGGCCGAGGTTCTCGAGTACCCCCAGGAGGGGCATCGATGAGACATCCTGTGTCAAGCCCGAGGCGCGCCACGGCTGCGCCGGGGCGCGTCCGAGCGATGGCCGGGGGAGTCCGAGGGGGGCGTAGCCCCTTTCGCTTGAAGGATCTGGGGGGCCATATCGGGGCCCCCCACGACGATCGATGAGCGAGCCGATCGTCACCACGCCCCTCCGCGAGCGCGCCTCCAACGCCCTGCGGGACCGCTTCCTGCACGAGGCGCTCGACATCGCGACGACGAAGTTCATCGCGCTGCGCCGCGAGGCCTTCGGGGACTTTCCCCAGGGCGAGGCGCTGCGCGACCGCGCCCGCGCCATCAAGGAGGCGACGCTCCAGCGGCTGGACGCGCACCTCGAGACGCTCGTCGCCAACGTCGAGCGGGTCGGCGGCCACGTGCACTTCGCGACGACGGCCGAGGAGGCACGCCGGATCATCCTCGACATCGCCAGGCGCACCGGCGCGCGCATGGCCGTGAAGTCCAAGTCGATGGCCACGGAAGAGATCCACCTCAACGACGCGCTGGAGGCGATCGGCGTGACGCCGGTGGAGACCGACCTCGGCGAGTACATCATCCAGCTCGCCCACGAGCGCCCCTCGCATATCATCGCGCCGGCCATCCACAAGACGAAGGGGCAGGTGGCCGAGCTGTTCTCGCGTGAGCTGCACCGGCCCGGCCTGGCCGCCGACCCGGAGGTCCTCACGAAGATCGCGCGCGAGGAATTGCGCGAGAAGTTCCTCCAGGCCGATCTCGGGATCACCGGCGCCAACTTTGCGGTGGCCGAGACGGGCACGGTGGTCCTCGTCACCAACGAGGGCAACGGCCGCATGACGACGTCGCTGCCGCGCGTGCACGTGGCCGTGATGGGCGTGGAGAAGGTCATCCCGTCGATGACCGACCTCGCCGTGTTCCTCGCCATCCTCGCCAAGAGCGCGACCGGCCAGAAGCTCTCCGTCTACACGACGCTGGTGCAGGGGCCCCGGCGGCCGGGCGAGCTCGAGGGGCCCGACGAGTTCCATCTGGTCCTGCTCGACAACGGCCGCATCGCGCAGATCGCCGGCCCGCTGCGCGAGTCGCTCTACTGCCTGCGCTGCGGCGCGTGCCTCAACGTCTGTCCCGTCTATCGCCAGATCGGCGGCCACGCGTACGGCTACACGTACCCGGGCCCGATCGGCATCCTCCTCACCGCGATGCTCAACGGCCCCGCGTCGGTGAAGGATCTGGCGCACGCCTCGTCGCTCTGCGGCGCCTGCGCGGATGCCTGCCCGGTGCGCATCGACATTCCGAAGATGCTGATCGAGCTGCGGCGCCAGGTCGACGAGGAGCGCATCGCGCCCTGGCCCGAGCGCGTCGTCTTCAAGGCCTTCGCGCACATTCTGGCTCATCCCGTGCTCTATCGCCTCGGGGCCCGGATCGGCCGCACGCTCCAGCGCCCGTTCGTGCGTGACGGCCGCATCCGGGCCCTGCCGTCCTTCTTCGGGCAGTGGACGCGGACGCGCGACCTGCCGCCCGTGGCCGCGCGCACCTTCCAGGAGCGCTGGCGTGACCTTTCATAGGCTCGCCTCGGACGGCGGGGCCCCAGCCCCACGACGTCCTACGGCTCGCACGACAAGTGCAGAATTCCTGGCGCGGATCCGCGGGGAGATGGCGAAGACGCGTGGGCTCTTCCCCGCCTCGCCCGCCGAGCGGCCCACGCAGCCCCGGCAGCGGCTGGATCTGCTGCGCCGCGAGCTGAGCGAGCGGTGCCCGCAGACCCTGGCGCGCTTCCGCTCGGAGTTCGAGCGCGTCGCCGGCGTCTTCCACCGCGTGGCGAGCGCCTCCGACGTGCCCGCGGAGCTCGAGCGGATCTGCCACGAGCGCGCGGCGCGGCGGCTGATCGCGTGGCCAGCCGAGGAGCTCGGCGTGGCCATCGCTCCCGCGCTCTCCGCGGCCGGCATCGCCGTGGAGAGCATGCCGCACGATCGGCCCCCCGACGCCGAGCGGCGCCGCCTGCGCGCGCTGATCGCCGAGGCCGACCTCGGCGTCACCGGCGCCGACCTCGCCGTCGCCGAAACCGGCACGCTGGTCCTCGTCTCGGCAGCCGGACGGCCACGCACCACGTCGCTGCTGCCGCCGTGCCACGTGGCCGTCTTCGATCGCACCGCGCTCGTGGAGTCGCTGGAGCAGGTCGGCCTGGTCCTCGAGGCCTGGCACGACGGCCCGGCGCCGCCGGAGCGCGGCGCGGCGATCAACTTCATCACCGGGCCCAGCCGCACCGCCGACATCGAGCTGACGCTCACGCGGGGCGTGCATGGGCCGAAGGAGATCCACGCGATCTTCGTGGACGGCGGCCTGGGCCTTCATGGCTGAGCGCTACTTCGAGCCGGCCGAGGTGGAGCGGCTGATCCCGACGCTCACGCGGCTGATGGCCGGCGTGATGCGCGCGAACGAGGAGGCCACGACGATCGCGGGACGGCTCGAGGCCGAGCGCGAGCGGATCGGCCTGGCGGGCGGAGGCGTCATCGACCGGGCGGCGTGGAAGGCCGACACGGACCGCGTGGTCCGGCTCATCGAGACCGTGAAGGCGGGTCTCGGCGAGATCGCCGTGATGGGCGGCACCATCAAGGACCTGGCGCTCGGGCTCGTCGACTTCCCGCACCTGCGCGGCGGGCGCGTCGTGAACCTGTGCTGGAAGTACGGCGAGACGGTGGTCAGTCACTGGCACGGCCTCGACGAGGGCTTCGCCAGCCGGAAGCCGCTGTGAGCCTTGCCTTCGGGAGGCCGCGCCGCTACGACGCGATCTTCTTCGACCTCTTCGACACCCTCGTGCACTTCGACCGAGAGCGGCTGCCGCAGATCGACGTGGACGGGCGCAGCATCCGCTCGACCGCGGGCTGCCTGCACGCGCTGCTCCAGCCCCACGCGCCGTCGGTCAGCCTCGCCCAGTGCTACGAGGCGCTCGTCGCGTCGTGGAAGGAGGCCGAGCGGCTGCGTGCGATCGACCACCGCGAGGTGTCCGCGCCCGAGCGCTTCCGCGACTTCTTCGACCGGCTGGCCCTCGAGCACGCCACGCTCGCGCCGGACCTCGCGGCCGTCCTGATCGAGGCGCACAGAGCCGAGCTGTCCAAGGCCGCGTCGTTCCCGCCGCACTACGGCCCGTTGCTCCGGCGGCTGGCGAAGGACTACCGGCTCGCCGTCGTCTCCAACTTCGACTACACGCCGACCGCGATCGGCATCCTCGAGGCGGCCGGCGTGCTGGACCTCTTCGCCGCGGTGATCGTGTCCGACGCGGTCGGCTGGCGCAAGCCGCGCCCGGACATCTTCCGCCGCGCGCTGGACGCGACGGGCGCGGACCCCGCGCACACCCTCTTCGTGGGCGACCGCGCCGACATCGACGTCGAGGGAGCGCACCGCGTCGGCATGGACGCCGCGTGGATCAATCCGGACCGTGAGCCGCTGCCCGAAGGCGTCACCCCGCCGGAGTACGAGATCCGCGACCTCGCCGACCTCGCGCCGATCCTCGGCCTGACGTGAGGCCCGGCGGATCTCCCGGCATGGTGCCTGCATCTCAAGGGCGGGGAGAGAATCGACACACGATGGCCACGCCACGCAAGGTGATTATCATCGGCTCCGGCCCGGCCGGTTACACGGCCGCGATCTACGCGGCGCGCGCGAACCTGGCGCCGCTCATGATCAACGGTGTCCAGGCCGGCGGCCAGCTGATGCTCACGACGCACGTCGAGAACTACCCGGGCTTCGTCGACCCCGTGCTGGGCCCCGAGCTGATGGAGACGATGCGCAAGCAGGCCGAACGGTTCGGCACCGACATGCTCGGCGAGGACGTCATCGAGGTGGATTTCACCCGCCGGCCGTTCGTCGTGCGCACCGCCGACGCCGCGTTCGAGGGCCAGACGATCGTCATCGCGACCGGCGCCACTGCCAGGATGCTCGGGCTGCCGTCGGAGACCCTCCTCATCGGCCACGGCGTCTCCACCTGCGCGACCTGCGACGGGTTCTTCTTCAAGGACCAGGACGTCGTGGTCGTCGGCGGCGGTGACTCCGCGCTCGAGGAGGCGCTCTATCTCGCGCGGCTCGTGCGGAGCGTCGCGGTCGTCCACCGGCGCGACACGCTGCGCGCATCGAAGATCATGCAGGACCGCGCCTTCGCGAATCCCAAGATCTCGTTCGTCTGGAAGAGCGAGGTGGTGGACATCCTCGATCCCGCCGGCGGCAAGGTCACCGGCGTCGTGTTGCGCGACGTCGTGACGGGCGCCCGCTCCGAGCGGCGCGCGGACGGCGTCTTCGTCGCGATCGGTCACCTGCCCAACACCGCCATCTTCAGGGGCCAGGTGGATCTCCTGCCGAGCGGGTACGTGCGCGTGGAGCCGGGAACGACGCGCACCTCGGTGCCCGGCGTGTTCGCCGCAGGCGACGCGCAGGACTCCGTGTTCCGTCAGGCGGTGACCGCGGCGGGGACGGGCTGCATGGCCGCGCTCGAGGCCGAGCGCTGGCTCGAGGCTCAGCACCTGGGCTGACGGGAAACGAGGAGCGTCACGAGACCGCCCGCGCCGCGACGTACAGACGCTCGGTGGCGTGCTCGAACGCGTACGGCGGCCGCACCTCGACGGACTCGACGGCGAATCCCGCGCGCCGCACCTGTGCGGCGAATGCCACCGGTTGTCGATGGTGCAGCTCGACGTCGATGGCCACGCCCTTGTAGTCGGTGAAGCGCTGGGCGCCCGTGCCGCCGTGGACAGCCACGAGGAGCCGGCCGCCGTCACGCAGGACGCGCCGCAGCTCGGCCAGCATCACCGCCGTGGCCTCGTCCCCGCCGTAGATCAGCGAATAAAACGCGACGATGCCGGCGCAGACGCCGTCGGCGACGGGCAGCGCGCGGACGTCGGCCGCGACGAAGCTCAGCGTCGGATTCAGACGGCGCGCGAGGATCACGGACCGCTCCGAGAAGTCGACGCCGATCACCGCCCGGTCGGGGCGCGTGCCGAGGTCCGCCACGAAGCGTCCGACGTGGCCGGCGGCGCCGCAGCCGACGTCGAGCACCGGCCCCGGCGGGCAGGCGGCCCCGAAGCGGCGCAGCCGCTCGACGTCCCACGGCTTGCGCGTCAGCTCGTCGGCGAAGTCGGCGGCGTACTGCTCGGCGATGCGATCGAACGCGGCGCGAACGGGATCGGTCACGAGCCGCGGGCGAGCTGCCGGTCCTGGACGCGTGCGAGCAGGAGCTGGGCGATGAGGGCGCCGCAGAGGGCCATGAACATGTCCCACTGCGTGTCCCATGGGTCGCCCTGCGTCCCCAGGAACGCCTCGGCGCGGGCGCCCGTGAGGAGCGCCGTCCACCACTCGATGAGCTCGTAGAGCGCGCTGATCGCCAGCGCCACCGCCGTCACCAGCGTGAAGAGCCAGCCGCCCGCCCGCAGCGGCGTCTTGCGTAGCAGGATCTCGCGCGCGAGCAGCGCAGGCACGAAGCCCTGCAGGAAGTGTCCCAGCCGGTCGTAGTGGTTGCGCGCGAGGCCGAGCGCGTCCCGCAGCCAGAAGCCCACCGGCACCTCGGCGTAGGTGTAGTGGCCGCCGACCATCAACACGCACGCGTGGACGAAGAGCAGGCGATAGAGCAGCGGCGAGAGCCGAAAACGCCGCCGGGTGGCCACCAGGATCGGCGCGCCGATCAGGATGGGCGCGACTTCCAGGACCCACGTGAAGCGGTCGCGAGGCGCGATGCCCGAGAGGACGAGGAGGACCACGCCGGCGACGAGCAGCGCGAGAGGCTCGCGCTGGGCGGTCGGCACTATGTGCTTTCGGAGATGCGGCACTACGTGCCGATGCGCTGGGTGGCCCCGAGGTCGCGCAGCAGCGCGATCGTCGAGAGGTAGGAGAGCCGGCCGGTGCGCGGGTTCTCGGACGGCACGTTCTCGACCTGGATCTGCAGCGAGCCGAACTCGCCCTCGACGCGAATCCGGTGCGTGTTGAAGGTCAGCCCGGGCACCGCGTAGATCTTCGTCCGCGTCTGCTGCGGCCCGATGCCGGCCAGCGAGAGGGCGGCCAGCACGTTCACGTTGGCGGGGAAGGCGCGGCAGGCCTCGGTGGCCGGTCCCTCGAAGATGAGCGTCTCCTCGCGCAGGGCGTCGAGATCGATCTTCCGCTCGACGACCCACGGCGCGCCGGCGAGCCCCTTCGGGGGCTTGCGCGATTCCATCGTCACCGAGGTGATGCGGCCGATCGCCGCGCCCTTCACGCCGTCGAGCCCGGCGATGGCGCCAGACGGCACGAGGATTCGCGCGCCCTTCGCCTCCGCGAGAGCGATCCAATCCTCGCGGCCGAGCAGCGCGCCGCAGGAGAGCACGACGAGGTCGCGGCCGGCGCCGAGCGTCTTCGGGGCGATCTCGTGCAAGTGCGCCTGCGTGGACGCCTCGACCACCAGATCCGAGGCGGCCACGAGGGCGTCGAGGTCGAGGAAGGGCGGCCGCGACTTGAGGCTCGCGAGGAACGACTCGGCGCGCTCGCGCGTCCGGGCGGTGGCGCCGGCGAGCACGAGGCCCGGCAGCCCCGCGTCGATGGCCCGGCAGACCTGGCGGCCGATCGCGCCGAGGCCGACGATGCCGACTTTGATCGGACCGCGCGCGGCACGCATCGCGGCGCATGGTATCATGCGGCAAGTTGACGTCACCCGCCGCGCTGCGACAACCCCTCGAGCGGCTCTATCGCGATTTCGACTACGAGGCGCGTCTCGGCCGCGACGCCATCCAGTATCCCCTGCGCTACGCCGACGCCGCCGACCGCGAGATCGTCGCCCTCCTCACCGCGTGCCTGGCCTACGGCCGCGTGGATCTCTTCGGCCGCGCTCTCGAGCGGGCGCTGTCGGTGATGGGCCCGTCGCCCGCGGCCTTCGTCCGCGAGTTCGATGCCGCGCGGGACGCCGCCGTCTTCGCCGGCTTCATCTATCGGTTCAACCGGCCGCGCGACCTCGTGGCCTTCTGCGTGGCCGCGCGGGACGTGCTGGCGCGCCACGGCACGCTGGAGAAGTGCTTCCTCGCGGGCGACGCCGAGCCGCGCGGCCCGATCGGCCCGGCCCTGGAGCGCTTCGCGCGCGCCTTCCTGGACGCGGACCTCCGTGCCGTGTTTCCCCACGGCCGCAGCTCGCGCGGCTACCGCCACCTGTTTCCGCTGCCGTCCGTCGGCGGGCCCTGCAAGCGCCTGCTGCTCTTCCTGCGCTGGATGGTGCGGCGGGAGGCGCCCGACTTCGGCCTCTGGACGGGCGTGTCGCCGTCGCGGCTGCTGATCCCCGTCGACACCCACGTCGAGAACATGAGCCGGGCCGTCGGCCTCACGCGCCGGCGCTCGCGGAACTGGAAGATGGCGGAAGAGATCACCGGGCGCCTGGCGCTGCTCGATCCCGCCGATCCGGTGAAGTACGACTTCGCGCTGTGTCACACGCGCATGGCCGGCGACTGCCTCGACCGCCGCGACCCGGTGGTGTGCCGGCCGTGCGGACTGCGCGAGGTCTGCCGTCACTGGAAGCGGGGCGCGGCCCGCCGGAGGCGTCGATGACCGAGGTCACGGGCATCCTGCTGGGCGCGCTGCTCGTCGTCCTCGCCGTCGTGGCGTGGACGCTGTTCGCGGCGCGCCGCGAGCTGGCGCAGATGCGCTCTCAGCCCCCGGTGCCCGACCCGTCGATCGCCCTCCTCAGGCAGGAGATCGAGAGCGTGCGTCACGAGGGGCGCGAGGACCAGGAGCACCTGCGCCGCGAGGTCGGCGCCCTCACCGGCGAGGTCACACGGCAGCTCGAGGAGGGGATGAAGCTGATCCACGCCGGCCAGACGAGCATCGGCGCGCGGCTCGACGCCGCCACCAAGGTCGTGGGCGACGTGCAGGGCAGCCTCGGCACGCTGCAGGAGGCCACGCGCCGCGTGGCGGAGATCGGCCGCGAGATCCAGGGGCTGGAGCAGGTGCTGAAGTCGCCGAAGATGCGCGGCGGCCTCGGCGAGACGCTGCTCGAGCGGCTGCTCGACGAGATGCTGCCGCGTGAGCACTGGACGACCCAGCATGGCTTCCGCTCGGGCGAGAAGGTGGACGCCGCCATCACCATCGGCGAGCGGATCGTGCCCGTCGACGCCAAGTTCCCGCTCGAGAACTTCCGCCGGATGCTCGGCGAGAGCGACGACACGCAGCGGCGCCAGCACCGCAAGGCGTTCGCGCGCGACGTGAAGCTTCGCGTGGACGAGATCGCCAAGAAATACATCCTGCCGGACGAGGGCACCTACGACTTCGCGCTCATGTACGTTCCCGCCGAGAACGTGTACTACGAGATCGCCGTGCGTCCTGAGGACGCCGAGGACGAGCCGATCGCGGCCTATGCGCTCTCGCGCCGTGTGGTGCCGGTCTCGCCGAACAGCATCTTCGCCTACCTGCAAGTGATCGTCCTCGGCCTGAAAGGCCTCCGCATCGAGGCCAACGCGCGCCGGATCCAGGAAGACCTGGCCCGGCTCGGCGGCGACGTCGCCAAGCTGCGTGGTCCGCTCGCCACGCTCGGGCGGCACCTGGGCAACGCGCAGAAGCAGTACGAGGACGCGCAGCGCGAGCTGGACAGGCTGGAGACGAAGCTCGACGAGATCGGCCGCAAGGGCGCGGCGACGGAGCTCGGCGAGGCGCCGCCCGAGCCGCCGACGCTACCCGGAGTGGTATAGTTCGACCTATGACGAACATCCCCATCCAGGTCTACGGCATCAATCTCCTCGTCAAGATGATGGCCGAAGCGCCTGCCGACATCCGCGTGAACTGCCCGAAGGGCTCGCCGATCCGGTACGGGGAAGTGATGGCTCGCGGCGACGGCTTCGACGAGGGCGCCAACGCGTTCCGTGAAATGCCCGAGCTCAAGACGGTCGTCGCCTTCGAGGAGAGCGCGGAGGAAGTCGAGGGCCATTACTTCTACATCGCCCTCGAGGAATACCGCGTCATTCGGCTCGACTCCGTCATCCTGTCGTTTCCGCACGAGTAGCCGCTCGTCGAGAGACGGCGGTGTCGACCCTGACGCGTGCGCTGTCCCTGATCGATCCCGATGAGCTGGTCGCGCTCACGCGTGATCTCGTCCGCATTCCCAGCGTGGTGCGCCCCGACGATCCGAGCGCCAACGAATCCGCCGTCGCCGCCCACGTCGAGCGCTGGATGCGCGCGCAGGGCTTCGACGTCGAGGTGCAGGACGTCGCGCCCGGCCGCCCCAACGTGCTGGCGAGCCTCGGTGACCGCGCCGCCGGCCCGACGCTCCTGCTCGAGGGCCACACCGACGTCGTGACCGAGGGCGATCCCGCCGCGTGGACGCACCCGCCGTTCGGCGCCGCGCTCGCCGACGGCAAGATCTACGGCCGGGGCGCCGCCGACATGAAGGCGGGGCTGGCGGCGGCGTTGATCGCCGCCGTCGCCATCAAGAGGAGCGGCGCGTCCCTGGCGGGCCGGCTCGTGGTCGGCGCCCTCGTCGACGAGGAAGGCGACATGCTCGGCGCCAAGCACCTCTGCACGACGCCGATCGGCCGCGAGCTGTCGGCCGCCATCATCTGCGAGCCGGAGCAGAACGAGCTCTGCCTCGAGCAGCGCGGCGTCGTGTGGGCGCGCGTCACCGCGCGCGGGCGGATGGCCCATGGCGCGATGCCGGAGGCCGGCGCCAACCCGATCACGGCCCTGGCCGCGCTCATCGCGGACGCGCCGCGGCTCGAGCGGCGCCTGCGCGCGCTCTGCGCCCGGAGCCGGTATCTCAGGCCGCCGACGGTGACGCCGACGGTGATCGCGGCGCCCGTCGCGGGCGTGCCGCAGTCGAATGTGATCCCGGCCGCCGCGCAGGCGACGCTCGACGTGCGGCTGACGCCCGGCCCCGACGCCGAGACGGTGACGAAGGAGATCGACGAGGCGTGCCGGCGCGCGGCGGACGCGTGTCCCGGTGTGAGCGTCGAGTGGACACCGGTCAACGGCTTCCGCCTGGCCACCCGGGTGGAGCGCACCGAGCCGCTGGTGCGCGCGATGGTCGGCGCCGTCCGCAAGGCCACCGGCCGGCCGGCACGCTGGGGCGGCGTCCCCGGCTCGACCGACGGCACGATCTTGAGGATGGAGCTGGGCATCCCCATCGTCACCTGCGGTCCGGGCCACCGGTTGATCCCGCACCAGGTGGACGAGCACGTCGAGGTCGCCGAGCTGGTGGACGCCGCGCGGATCTACGCGGCCGCCGCGCTCGCGTACCTGAAACCGTGAGCCCCACCTCCGGGAGGACAGGGCCGACCTCCGGGAGGACAGGCCCGCGGCGGCCGCGCCTGCGCGGCATCGAGGCGTTCCCTGTCGAGCACGAGGGCGAGCGCTTCCTGGCGCTGCGCGATCCCGCCGGCTACACGCCGTCGGTCGTGATGCTCCCGGGCGCGCTGCTCGAGATCGTCTCGCTCTTCGACGGACGCCACGACGTCGCCGAGATCCAGCAGGCGATCCTTCGCCACAAGGGCGAGGTGGTGGAGGCCGCGCGCATCGAGGAGCTCGCGCAGGCGCTCGACCAGCACGGGTTCCTCGAGGGCCCGGCCTTCGAGGCGCGCCGCGCCGAGGTCGACGGCACGTTCCTCGCGGCGCCGACACGGCCGGCCGGCCATGCCGGCGGCGCGTACCCGGCCGACGGCGCGGCCTTGCGTGCGATGCTCGACGGCTTCTTCGTCCCCCCCGAGGGCCCGGGGCCGATCGATGGCGGCGGTGCCCGCGCGAAGCCCGTCTGCGCGCTGATCGCGCCGCACATCGACTTTCACCGCGGCGGCCCCGCCTACGCCTGGGGCTACCGCGACCTCGCCGAGCGCTGCGACGCCGACCTGTTCGTGATCTTCGGCACCTGTCACGCCGGGATGCGGCACCCGTTCGCGCTCACGCGCAAGCCGTACGAGACGCCGCTGGGCGCGGTCGCGGTCGACCTGGAGTTCGTCGAGCGGCTCAGCACGCGGGCGGGCCAGGACTGCTTCGCCGCCGAGAGGGCGCACCGTAACGAGCACTCGATCGAGTTCCAGGCGGTGTTCCTCCGCTACCTCTTCGCGGGCCGCCGCGAGGTCACGATCGTGCCGGTGCTGACGAGCTTCGTGCACGAGGCCATGGTGCGCGGCCGGCGGCCGGAGGACGAGCGGCGAGTGGCCCGGTTTCTCGACGCGCTCGGCGAGACGGTCGCGGCCAGCGGGCGCCGCGTCGCCTTCGTGGCCGGCGCCGACCTCGCGCACGTGGGTCCGCGCTTCGGCGACGCCGGGCCGGTGTCGCCGCAGGAGGCCGCGCGTCTGGCCGTCGCCGACCGCGCGATGCTCGAGGCGGTGACCGCCGGCGACGCCGACGCGTTCTTCGACGACGCCGCACGTGACGGCGACGCCCGACGCGTCTGCGGGCTGTCGCCCATCTGGACGCTCCTGCGCGCGACGGGCGGGGCACCGGGTGTGCTGCGCCGGTACGCGCAGACACCCGATCCGCAGTGCGTCGTCACCTTCGCGAGCGTGGTGTTCTGAAATGGCGGCCCTCCCGCCCGGCTTCAAGCTCCCGGACCTTCGGATCGACATCGACGGCGACTGGTATGATGAGGGGATTCAAGTAACGCATCCAGGCATTCTGGCCAACTTGCGGGGGAACTTGAAGAAAGACGCGGAGGGATACTTCATCCAGACGCGGGTCCGCATTCCGGTCAAGGTGGACGACGCACCATTTGTCTTGACCCGGATCGAGCGGCGCGGCGAGGGGCTGCACGCTGTCCTCAACGACGGCGCGGAGGAGATGGTGGATCCGGCCACGGTGAGGCTCGGCCGGGGCGACGTTCCCTATTGCGTCGTGAAGGGCGGTGCCTTCGCGGCGCGCTTCTCGCGCGCGGCCACCTTCCAGCTGCTCGCCCTCGCGGAGTATGACGAGACCTCCGGCCGCGGCGCGCTGCGCCTGGGCGGCCGCGAGTACCCGCTGGCGAGAGCGTCGTGAGGCGCGGCGTCCGGCCGGCACTCGCCGTCACGGCCGCGGTCGCGAGCCTGCTGCTGCTCGGTGTGCAGTGGAGCGCGCGCGGCCAGGGCGCGGTGACGAAGGACGAGGTCGGCGACGAGGTCCAGATCGTTCCACGGGGCCGGCTGCCGATCTTCGCCGGGGAGACGGACACCGGCGCCCTCTACCGGTTCGCGACGACGCGCGGCGAGGTGCTACGCCACATGCCATGCACCTGCGGCTGCGCCGCGATCGGCCACACCTCCAACCGCTCCTGCTACATCAAGGCCGAGTCCGACACGAGCGTGACCTACACGAGCCACGCCGCGACGTGAACGCTCTGCATGGACATCACGCGTGACGTGATGCGGCTGACGGAGCAGGGGAAGACGCCCGGGGAAATCCGCAGCTTCATCGACGCCCGGTACCTGCCGCAGGGCCGGCCGATGGACACGCCGCGGCCGCCCCGCTGATGCAGGTCGCCGGCCGACTCATCGAGATCCTCCGCGC
>Ga0209057_1000463_pt1 | contig 36821 bp, 33 predicted proteins | sample GraSoiAngelo_146_FD_185903 | JGI IMG/M metagenome (GOLD analysis project Ga0209057, IMG submission 185903) | Grasslands soil microbial communities from the Angelo Coastal Reserve, California, USA - 14_1009_05_30cm (SPAdes) (version 2) | ecosystem: Environmental > Terrestrial > Soil > Grasslands ...
ATTGTCGGACGCCTGAAGCCTGGCGTGACGCGGGAGCAGGCACAGGCGGAGATGCGTGTGTTGGATCGCGCACGTCTGACCGAGCTCGAAGCTCGCATGCACGATGTGCAATGGCGAGGCGTCACGATCGATCTCGAGCCGGCCGGCGCCGGCCTTTCGGTGCTGCGCGATCGCTTTGCCACTTCGCTGCTGCTGACAATGGCCGTCGTCGGTTTGCTGCTGGTCGTTGCGTGCATCAACGTCGCCAGCATGCTGCTGTCTCGCGGTTTAGCTCGTCGGCGAGAGATGGCCCTGCGCGTGGCTCTGGGGGCGGGGCGATTCCGGATCGTTCGACAGATGTTGACGGAGTCGTTGATGCTCTCGATGTTCGCGGGCGTGTGTGGCGTCGCGCTCGCGTACGTGGGCGCCCACGCGTTGGTGAAGATCATCGCGTCGGGACGATCGCCGGTCGGGATGCCTCAGCCCCTTCAGATTCCAGTCCATCTCGATCTACACGTGCTGCTGTTCGCGGCGGGAGCAGCTGTTGTCACGGGCGTGCTATTTGGATCCGTGCCAGCGTGGCACGCGTTCGTCTCCGCTCCTTCTTCATCGCTACGTGAGATCGGCGGCACTGGAGAGACCAAACCCTGGAGACGCTTTGGTCAGAGTTTGGTGGTCGCGCAGGTCGCCCTCTCCGTGTTGCTTTTGAGCGCAGCGGCATTGTTCGTCCGCCATTTGACGGACCTCCGCACGGTCGGCCTGGGCTTCCAAACGAACTCGATTCTGCAAGTCACCCTTGATTGGTCACGCAGCGGCTACAAGCCCAGGCAGATGGGACCGTTGATTCGACAGGTGCTGGACCGGCTGGCCTCGATGGTCGGCGTCCGCTCAGCGACTCTCGCCGGGATGACGCCGATTTCCGGCGCCGCTGGCAGTCAGTTCATCAACGTGAAAGGCTTTACAGAAAGTCCAGACGACCGCCGTCGCGTGTCGTTAAACACCGTGGCGCCGAGGTATTTCGAGACGCTCGGCACTCCGCTCATCGCTGGCCGCGATTTCGCGCCCGAAGACGAGGGGCGCCCGCGCGTAGCGATCGTGAACCAAGCCATGGCGCGCTACTACTTCGGCGCAAGCAGTCCGTTGGGGCGTGAGTTCACAATCGAGGGCCAGGCGAGACCCCTCCAGATCGTCGGCGTCGTGGGCGACGCGAAGTATTGGGATGTGCACGAGACGCCGCCGCGGATCATCTACATGAACGCGTTTCAGGGCAGCGGCCTCACGAACCCGATCTTCGTGCTGCGCACCGACGTGCCGCCGATGTCTCTGGCGGCCAATGCGCGGCGCGCCGTTCGCGACGTCCTGCCGAACGTGCCGGTGGCCAGGATCTCGACGCTGGCCGAGCAAGTGGATGCGTCCATTCTGCCCGAGCGGCTGATCGCGATGCTCTCGGCGTTATTCGGAGCCCTCGCGGCGGTGCTCGTGGCGATCGGTCTGTACGGCTTGTTGGCCTATACCGTGACGCGGCGCATGAAGGAAATCGCCCTTCGCATCGCGATTGGCGCGACCAGTCGTGACGTGATCCGGATGGTGCTGACGAGCGCGCTCGGCCTCGTATCCGCGGGGCTCATCGTGGGCGTTCCGATTGCGCTCTGGGTGAAGGGCTACGCGGCCAGCGCGCTCGCGATTGTTGCCGCGACTCAAGTTGAACGACCGATCACGCTACCTGTGAACCCCATGGCTCACGTCGCTATCGCCGTCGTTGCGATGCTTGTCGTGACGTTGATCGCGTCATACGTGCCGGCCCGCCGCGCCACCAAGGTCGATCCAATGGTTGCGCTCCGGTGCGAGTGAGGGGCGCACCCTATATGCGTCACAGCCCGGAGGATGCATGACCGTCCTGCATCGTATTGTTTCCGTTCTGCGATGGCTCATCTACCGAAACAGCGCCGAGCGCGATCTGAACGACGAAGTCCATGCCTTTCTCGACATGGCCGCCGCCGACAAGGTGCGCAATGGCGCGCCGCCCGGTGACGCACGTCGTCTGGCCATTCTCGACCTCGGAGGGATCGAACCAACGAAGGAACGCGTGCGGACCTACCGCTATGGAGCGCTGCTCGACGAGATCACCCGAGACGTTCGCTACGCCTTCCGGATGTGCGTCAAGACTCCAGGCTTCACGTTTGTCGTCGTGCTGACGCTGGCGCTGGGCGTCGGCGCCAACACCGCCATCTTCAGCCTGATTGACGCGTTGATGCTCCGATGGCTCCCGGTCGCGAACCCGCAGGACCTGGTGCAGCTGAAATTCCGGACGCCGGAGGCGCGCGGACCTGCAGCCGAGAGCTTCTCGTATCCGATCATCGGCGCGCTCGCTGACAGGACCGAGATCTTTTCCGGCGTAGCCGGGTTCAGTGCGTTCGTCTTCAACGTTGGCGCGCCGGGTTCTATCGTCAGAGTTCCCGGCGCGTTCGTCACGGGCGCCTATTACGAGACGCTCGGCTTGAACCGCGCGATGGGGCGGCTGCTCGCGCGCGACGATGACCAGCGCGGCGCGCCGCTCGTGGCCGTCATCAGCGATGGCTGGTGGGCGCGTCAATTCGAGCGCGCGCCCGAGGTTGTTGGCCAGACCATCCTGGTGAACGGCGTTCCGGTCACGATCGTCGGCGTGAGCCCTCGCGGGTTCGTCGGCACGAACGTCGGGACCATAGCCGATATGACGCTCCCGGTGGCGGCACTGCCCAGCGTGAGTCCCGAAGCGGCGCCGCTTCTCGGTCCTGGAAACTTCTGGCTGCGCGTGGTCGCGAGGCCGGCGCCCGGCGTGTCCGCCGCGCAGGCAACGGCGCGCCTCGCAACAGTGTGGCCGCAGATCGCGGAGCCACTAATCGCGCCGCACTGGTCGGCGTCACGGCGAAAGGCCATGATCGAGGCGACGTTCCAGCTAACCCCTGGCGGAACAGGCTGGACGTATCTCCGGACGCTGTATGTGCGGCCGTTGCTCCTGCTGATGGCGGTCGCGGTGCTCGTGCTGCTCGTCGCGTCCGCGAACGTCGCCAGCCTGCTGTTGGCCCGCGCATCCGCACGGCAGCGTGAGATCGCGGTCCGACTGGCTATCGGCGCGAGCCGCGGACGCGTCGTGCGTCAGCTCGTGATCGAGAGCGGCCTGCTGTCGTTGATGGGCGCCGCAGTCGCCATCCTGCTCGCGTGGCGCTCCGGTCGGCTGCTCGTCAGCATGATTGCCCTCGGATCGTCTCCAGTCGCGTTCGATCTGACGCCGAACGTTCACATCCTCGGTTTCACCAGCATCGTCGCGATCGTCACGGCGCTCGTCTTTGGCGTGGTTCCCGCACTGCAGGCAACCGCCGTCGATCCATCGCCTGTGCTCAAGGACGAAATGCAGACGAGCAGTTCGCGCTCGCGCGTGTTGCCGTCGCTCGTGACCGCGCAGGTGGCGCTCTCGCTCGTGCTGTTGGTTGGCGCCGGCCTATTCGTCCGCACGCTCCAGAACCTGCACGACGTTGATCCAGGCTTTCAGCCCCGTGGCGTGCTGCTGGTGGATCTCGGCGCACGTCGCAGCGCGCTTCCCGGAGTGCTGCTCGACGAGGTGCGTCGGGTGCCCGGCGTCGTGTCCGCGAGCCTGTCCACGCACACACCGTTGAGCGGATCGATCTGGAGCGAGCCGGCGGTACCTGCCGGACAGCCCGTTCCGGAGCGCGACAACGCGTTCTTCGTCGGCGCGGGATCTCGTTTCTTCGAGACGATGCAAATACGGTTGCTGGCCGGGCGCGAGTTTAGGGACCAAGATGGAGCGGATCGACCTGCCGTGGCCATCGTGAACCAACGCTTCGCGGAGAGATTTTTCCCGGGCCAGACGGCAGTGGGGCAGCATCTCTCGGCGACGGTGCGCGGCCAGCGCCGCGACCTCGAAATTGTGGGACTTGTGGCGAACACCAACGCCGCCGGTCTGCGCGCCGCCGCGCCGGCGACGGTCTATGTCGCGTACACACAGCTCAGCGGCGATTTCCCGACCACGATGGAGATTCGCGCTGGGGCACCGATCGGGCAAGTGATGTCGGGCGTTCGTCAGGTGCTGCAGCCCAAGCTCCCGAGCGCGCCGATCGAGGTTCGCGCGCTCTCCACGCAGGTCGACGCCACCATTGTCCAGGAGCGCATGATGGCGACAATCGCGGGCGGATTCGGTCTGTTGGCGTTGGCAATCGCGTGCATCGGGCTCTACGGGCTGCTTGCGTATAGCGTTGCGCGGCGCACGAAAGAAATCGGCATTCGGATGGCTCTCGGCGCGCAACGCTCGCGCGTGATGGGCCTGGTGCTGGGCCGGGCAACGCGGCTCGTGGTCATCGGCATCGCGATTGGGCTGCCGGCGGCGTGGGCAGTATCGCGTTTGGTGGAGTCGATGTTGTTCGGGTTGAAGCCAGCCGATCCCGCCACCATCATCGGCGCTGTCGTCCTGCTGGCTGTTGCCGCCCAGATCGCCGCGTACGTGCCCGCCTGGCGGGCCGCTCGCGTGGATCCGCTCGCAGCGCTGCGTCACGAATGACCACGCGGGTCCCCTGAACGACGTATCGAAAAGCGCGCGCCTGTCCTCACGCGGCGGGCCAGGGTCGCGGTCGCATTCGTGGCGTCAATGTCGACACCGACGATAGTGGACTCGCAGGCAAACAGCACCGAACCGCCCATTGCAGCTCCGGGATCAGAAATGTTTGCGTCAGCGTCTTGGGCGGTACACGCAGGGCAACATGGCATTATTCGTACCTGAGCGCTTCCATCGCATCGATCTGCGTCGCGTGTCGGGCCGGTAGGTAGCAAGCCGCAAGGCCAACGGACAAGAAGAGCGCGGCGACGATCGAAAAAGCAGTGGCACTGAACGGCTCGACGCCCGCGAGCCGGGAGCTAAGCAATTGCCCTCCCGCGAGCGCCAACGCCAGGCCGACAGCTGCTCCAGCAGTCACCAACGTCATGCCGTGATGCAGCACCATTCGGACGATGTCAGCCTGCTGGGCACCTAACGCCAGGCGGACGCCAATCTCTCGCGTGCGAGATTGCGTGGAGTACGCGGCGACACCGTACACGCCCATCGCGGCAAGCACCAGCCCGATCAAGCCGACGGCGCCTGCGACCGATGCGGCGACGCGAATCTGAAGATACACAGGGCCAGTGTCAGCGTCGAGTGGTTGGGGCGTCATCATCGGCAGGTTGATGTCCATCGCCTTCACGAGACGCCGGATCTCCTGACCGACGGGCTGTTCACCGCGTGCCCGCGCGAGGATCGAGAACCGCGGCGTGAACCGTTGCCGCAGCGGGACGTACATCATCAGCACAGGAGGCGCGGCAGCCGGTCGGACATCTGTCGTCGGCGCCGCATCTCGCGGTGTTGCGCGTCTACGTGGCCTGCCAAACGGCGACTTCAGATCCGGAGCGACGCCGACCACTCTTAACATCGTCACGATATCGGTTGTGCCGCCGCGCCGCTCGTGCCAGGTGATGTACCGACCCACGGCTTCCTGATTTGGCCACAGGTAACGCGCCGTGGTCGCACTGATGATGGTCACCGGCTCGCCGTCCGCGGTGTCGGATGCGTTGAAATCGCGTCCGGCCCGAAGCTGCACGCGCAAGGTTCGGAAGAAGTCCGAATCAATTGCGTTTGCGGTACCCAGGAAAGACGATTCACCTACGGGTGGCGTTACGCCCGGAACGGTGACCGCGACATCGGTCCCGCCGCGGCCCGGCATCCACTGTGCCAACGTCGCCGACTCTACGGCTGAGTGCGCGCGCAGCCGATCCACCAGATCTCGCGCAAAGGTCCCGCCGGCCGCATACCCCGCGGTAGCGAGGTCAATCGACGTTACCTCCACACCATGCGGATCAAAATCCTGAGTTGCGGCGATCCGCTGGAGCGCCTGCACCAGCAGGACGGCGATGACGACGAGCACGCAGCTGAACGCCACTTGAGCGACAACGAACGCGCTCCGGAGCCTCTGCCGATCTGATGATCCCTGCGATTCGTCCTTCAAGGCGACGATGATGTCGGCGCGCGACGCATGCAGCGCCGGCGCCAGACCGGCCAGCCCCGCAGCGATGCCCGAAACCAGCACGGCGAACGCCACGACATGACGATCAAGCGGCACTGAGATGTCGATGGGTACCGGGAATGGCGGCAGGGCCGCGAGCAACAGCGATGTCGCTGCGCGAGCGACGGCGAGGCCTGTTGCGCCTCCGAGCACGGCTAGCAGCATCGTCTCGGTGAGCAATTGTTGAATCAGACGACGACGTCCGGCCCCAATTGCGATCCTGACTGCCATCTCGCGGCGCCGAAGCGCCGCCCGAGCGAGGAGCACGCCCGACACGTTGGCGCAGGCGATGATCAGCACGGTCGATACGACGGCAAGCAGCAGCATGAACAAACCTGTCGCGACGGTCGTCAGCGCGCCGGGAATCGATGAGAGCCGACCGACGCGCAGCCGGATTCCGTGCTCCTCGGTCGGATACGCCGCCTCGATTTGTCGTGCAATCTGATCCAGCTCGGCGGCGGCCTGCGATCTTGATGTCTCAACTTTCAGCCGACCACCCATCCCGAGATCGAGCAGCGCACGATTCGTCAACCGGCGCGTCCCGGGTTGCACAACAGCAATCGCCGACATCGGCAGCCAGACTTCCGGTGACAGCAGGTTGACGCCGTGAAACTGTTCATCTGCGATGCCTACAACCGTGAAGGGGTATCGGTTGACCTGAATCGTTGCGCCAACAATTGCGCGATCGCCGTTGAATCGACGCTGCCAGAATCGACAGCTGAGCACGGCGATCGATTCTTCGGATGTCGAATCGTCTGCTGCCGTGAATAGTCGACCGGCGGCAGACCGGACACCTAAAACGGTGAAGTAGTTGGGCGACACGAGATTCGCAAACGCGACCTCTGTGCCGTCAGCCGACCCGATCGTGATTGGCCGTGGCTCCAGCTCGTACGCGAAGACGCCCGAAAGCGAGGTGGCGCTCCGCTGCACGTCGAGGAAATAGGGGTACGAGGACGTGAAGTTTCCCATCGGCACGCCCTCCTCCGCGCGAAAGATGTCGACGAGGGTGTCCGGATCTTGCACGCCGGAAGGCGCACGGAAGAGCAGACCGTTTCCGACGGTGAAGATCGTCGTCGTCGCGGCAATGCCGACGGCGAGGGACAACGTCGCCACCGTTGTGAACAGCGGGCTACGTCGCAGCAACCGCGCCGCGTACCGGAGGTCGAGACGGAGTATGTCGAGTGAGGCGCCCGCACGCGCATCTCGAACACGGTCTTTGACGCTTTCGATCGGACCAAATTCGAGCGCTGCAGCACGCTGTGCTTCCTCGCGCGACAATCCGGCACGAACGTGGTCATCAACGAGCGAGTCGAACGCGGTCCGGAGCTCATCGTTGAGGTCGCGGTCGAGATGCTCTCGACGCCACAGATTTCGCCAGAACGCGATCAGTCGTCGCAGCGGTGTCATGGTCGGTCTCCCTCCGGCGACGAGGACTTCAGGCCTCCAGGGCGCGCGTCATTGCCATCGCTATTCGCTGCCAGGCTTCCGTTTCCTCCCCCAGCTGCCGGCGACCAGCGCGGGTCAGCTTGTAGAACTTCGCCCGGCGATTGTTTTCCGACGCGTCCCAGCTCGATTCGAGCCACCCCGCCTCCTCGAGCCGGTGAAGGGCCGGAAACAGCGACCCGGGTTGAGGGGCGAACGTCCCGCCGGTCATCTGCTCGATGCGTCGCGACACCCCCAAGCCGTGCAGCTCTCCTGTCGACAATGCCTTGAGGATCAACAGATCGAGGGTGCCCTGCAGCAATGCCGTCCGCGTGTCCTTCATGTGTCGCCCTGCTATCGAACGTCTATACGAGCGCGAATGCCGCCAGGTTCCTATCGAATGTCAATAGGAGGCGAGGGCGTGATGCCGAGCTAGGCCTGAGCTAGGCCGGATTGAAAGCGCCCATCTCTCGACTTCACTTGACAAGCCAGTGCGAGGCAAGTAGCCTCCCGCGTGGAGATCACTGGGATGGCAAGTGAATCGAAGGAGCGCGTGGAACTTCTGCAGGGGACGCTGGATTTGATCGTCCTGCGCGCGCTGCACACGATGGGGCCGCAGCACGCATACGGACTGGCGGCTCGGCTGGAGCAGATTGCCCAACCGTCGCTCACGCTGAATCAAGGCACGTTGTATCCGGCCCTCGTGCGACTTGAGCAGAAGGGTTGGATCAAGGGCACCTGGCAGCGAACCGAGAGCAACCGGGAGGCGAAGTACTACACCATCACCAAGGCAGGCGTCCGCGGTCTGGAAAAACAGACCGAACGGTGGCGCCGGCTTGCGGGTCTGGTTGACAAGCTTCTACTGAACGAGGGCTGACCGTGGCATCGCTCCGCCGATTCTTTCTCAGGCTGGTCAATGCGTTCCGCCCGTGGCGTGCCGAGCCAGATCTCGACCGGGAGCTGGCTTCACACCTTCAGCTGCTCGAAGACGATTTTCGACGCCGAGGCTTGTCCGCGGAAGAAGCGAAGCTCGCCGCGAAGCGGGCGTTCGGTGGCGTCGAGCACACCAAGAATCGCCATCGTGACGCTCGCGGGTTCGTGTGGATCGATGATATCAGGCGCGATGCGGCGTATGCACTTCGCGCCGCGCGACGAAGTCCCGGCTTTGCGCTCCTCGCCCTTGCGATCATGGCCCTTGGTATCGGCGCGAACACGGCCGTGTTCAGCGTCGTCAACGCCGTCCTGCTGAAGCCTCTCCCATATCAGAATCCGGAGCGTATCGTCACGCTGTCCACGTCCGTGGTTGGCCGCGAAACCGGCCCTATTCGCGGGCAGATCGCGGACGCCGACTTTGAGGACTGGCGCAGCCAGGCCAGCTCCTTTGACGCCATGGCGTACTTTTTCGGGCGAGCGGCGTCGGTAATGGTCGGTGAGCAGGCTGAGTACGCGCGAGTCGGCCGCGTATCTGGCGCGTTCTTTCGCGTGTTTGGTGTGCAGCCCATTGCCGGCCGATGGTTCGATACAAATGAGATCAAACCGGGACCGCCCACCGTCGCGATTGTCGGCGCTGCCTTCGCGCAAAGTCACTTTGGCGGGATTCACGAGGCTATCGGCCGAACCCTACGCCTCGCTAACAGATCATGCGTGATTGTGGGGGTGGCTCCGGCTGATTTCGCATTCCCGGAAGGGACGGAGGTTTGGGCTCCCTTGCCTCTTCCAGACATCGCGAATCCTCTCCGGCGGGGTGGTGAGAATTTCCGTGCTGTCGCACGCCTCAACAGTGGAGTCACGTTGGAACACGCGCAGTCGGAAATGACCGCCATCGCCAGACGGCTGGAGCAGCAATACCCGGATACCAACACGGGAAGACATGTCATCGTCACGCGGCTGCACGATCAGTTGGTCGGCGATGTCCGTCTGATGCTCTACGTTTTGCTAGCCGCCGTGGTCCTGGTCCTGCTGATCGCGTGCACCAATCTGGCCACGCTGCTTCTGGCGCGCGCGACAGCCCGTACTCAGGAGATGAATGTCCGGGCGGCGCTTGGAGCGAGCCGCGAACGCATCGTGCGTCAGATGCTCGTCGAAGGACTGGTGCATGGATTCTGCTCCGGCATGCTGGGGCTCGCCCTCGCCCTCGCCGGCCTGAAGACGCTGGTCGCCCTGATTCCTGGCAACGTCCCGCGGCTTGATGAAGTCGCGATCGACCAGCGAGTACTTCTCTTCACGCTAGTGGTATCCGTCATCGCGAGCGTGCTTCTGGCTCTCGCGCCTGCATTTCAGGCATCGCACGTTCAACCCGAATGCGGCCTTCGGCAAGGCGGAACGCGATCGGTTGACGGGAATGGGATGCGTCGTACGCGAGAAGGTCTTGTGGTTGTGCAACTCGCGTCGTCGGTCGTTCTCCTCGCCGCCGGCGGTTTGCTCATCAGAAGTTTCCTGGCGCTTCAGAACATCCCGCTGGGCTTCCAGCCGGAGCGGGTATTGGTCGTCGACGCCACGGTTGCCACGCCCGACCCGCGCCAGCCCGCCACACTCTTCTTTCGAGATTTGTTGGCAGCCATCTCCAAAGTGCCTGGCGTCGTAGCCGCCGGTGCCACCATGGCCGCACCGGGCCGCGTGGATTCGACCGGTGCGTATTGGATCGACTACGTCCCACGGCCCAACGAAATGAGGACCGGACGCAGCAACGTCAATTCGATTGTCGCGCCGGGCACGTTTACCGCGCTCGGAATTCCACTCGTGCGCGGCCGTGATTTCGGCGACCGTGACGTGCGCGATGCACCGATGACGGCCATCGTCAACCAAACACTCGCGCGCCAGGCGTTACCGGGGCAGGAAGTCATCGGACACAAGATCGTCTGCGCCTTCGATACGCTCAAGCCGATGACCATTGTCGGTGTTGTGGGCGACGTGCGCCAGGCCGGCCCTGCCGACGAATCGCGCCCGGAATGCTACATGCCGTATCTGCAGCACTTCTACAACGGCGCCACGCTCAGTTTCGTCATTCGGACCGCAACGGATCCCATGTTACTGGCGGAAACCGTGAGGCGTAAAGCGCGGGGACTGGTGCCGAGCGTGCCGGTGAGGTTCACGACTCTCGACGCCTTAACCGCCCAAAACGTTGCCCAGCCTCGGTTCCGAGCGCTTCTCATCGGTGCCTTTGCCGCGGTTGCGCTCGCCTTGAGTGTCATTGGCGTGTTCGGCGTCATGGCCTATGCCGTGAGTCAGCGAACGGCCGAGATCGGAGTACGCATCGCACTTGGGGCAACCCCAGGCCAGATTCTGCGGCTGTTGTTTGGCCGAGCGAGCGCCATGATTGCTATTGGATTGGCAGTCGGCTTCGTCGTCGCCGGTCTGACGACACGTTTTCTTGGTAGTCTGCTCTTCGCGGTCAAGCCGACCGATCCGGTGACGTACGTCGGGGTCGCTGCACTCTTGGCGGGCACATCCTTTGTCGCGTTGTACGTGCCGGCTTCTCGCGCCACGAGAGTCGATCCATTGGTTGCGCTCAGACAGGAGTAGGGCGCCTTGCCTTCGCTGCGGCGATTTCTCCTGAGACTCTTGAACGCGTGCCGCCCTGCGAAGGCGGAGCCGGATCTCGACCGCGAACTTCAGTCGCACCTGCAGCTGCTCGAAGACGAGTATCGGCGTCGAGGTCTATCGGCAGACGATGCGAAGCACGCTGCGAAGCGGTCGTTCGGCGGAGTGGAATTCGCGAAGGGCCTCCATCGCGACGCGCGTTCGTTCGTGTGGCTGGATCAGCTGCGGCAGGACGTCCGCTACGCCCTGCGATCATTCGCGCGCAATCCCGGCTTCACCGGCGTCGCCGTCCTGACGCTCGCGCTCGGCATCGGCGCCAACACCGCCATCTTCAGCGTCGTCGACGCCGTCCTGCTGCGCCCGCTGCCGTTTCCGCGCGCGGATCGGCTGGTCCTTCCGTACGAGGATGTCCCCGCCGCCGAATCGCCCGAGCATCGTCCGCTCCGGGATGAAGGCATGGACGTCGGAGAATTCCTCGAGCTCCGCACCCGCGCGCGCCCCTTCTCGCACCTCGCGGCGTACGGCATCGCCCTCGTCACGGTCGCCGGAAGTTCGGACAGCGTGCGCGAGCCGATCGTTCCCGTATCGACCGGGACATTTGAGATGCTCGGCGTCCCTCCGCTGCTCGGCCGATGGCTCGACAAGTCCGACGAAGGTCAGGGCACGCACGTCATCGTGCTCAGCTACCATGCGTGGCAGCGGTATTTCGCCGGCGGTGCCGATGCGATCGGCAGGACGCTGACCTTCAACGGCGATCGATTCGCCGGACGAATCGCGCTCGGCGAACGCTACACGGTCGTCGGCGTCATGCCGGAGGGATTTCATTATCCCAACGACAATGCCTGGATGTGGACACCGCTCGTGTCGAGGCTCACGCCTGGCGGATTCGCCCGCGTCCCCGTGATCGCACGGCTCGCCGACGGCGTGACGCCGCAGGCCGCGGCCAACGAAGTCGCCACGATCGCGTCGGGACTCCGGCGCGCAGCCGGCAAGCCCGGGTACGCGGATGGCCATCGCCCGCACTTCGACTGCGTGCGATGGCAGGACCGCATCGGAACCCCGGTCAGGTCCGCGCTGCTCGTGCTCGCAGGCGCCGTCGGCCTGGTGCTGCTCATCGCGTGCGTGAACGTCGCGAACCTCCAGCTCGCTCGAACGCTGGCGCGTCAGCGGGAGATGGCAGTGCGCGCCGCGCTCGGCGCCGGCCGCGGGCGCCTCGTCCGTCAGCTGTTGACTGAAAGCGTGCTGCTCTCCCTCGCCGGAGGCACGGCGGGCCTCACGCTTGCGTGGGGCTTCATCGACGTGTTCCGCACGCTTGCGACGAGTCTTCCGCGTCAGGATCTCGGGACGACGTTGACGAGCTTCCCACGGCTCGACGCAGTCGGTCTGCACGGACCGGTCCTCGCATTCGCCGGGGCGATTTCCGCGGCGACCGGCTTCGCGTTCGGGCTCGCGCCGGTATTCGGCCTTCGCGCTGAGAGTGCTGGCCGGCTGCGCGAGGCCACGGCGACCCGGACGGGCTGGTCCACCACGTCGCTTCGAGGACGGCTCAGCATGCCCGGCGTGCTCGTCGTCGCCGAAGTGGCATTCGCGACGCTGCTCTTCGTCGGCGCGGGCCTCATGATTCGCAGCTTCGTTAAACTCGAGAACGTCGAGCCCGGCTACGACCCGTCACACGTCATGACGTTCCAGGTGAGCCTCCCAGGCGCGCAGCGGCCCGCGCCGCAGATGAAAGCGTTTGCCGAAGACTTCACGTCACGCCTGCGATCCGTCGCCGGCGTGCGGAGCGCGGCGTACGCGAATCAGCTGCCGTTCGTCGGACTGCGCGACACCGCGGGCGGTCTCTGGCGGACTCCGGATCCCGTTCGGCCGCCGACGCCGGTCGGGCCGGACGCGCGTCTCGTGAGCCGCGACTATCTCGACGTGATGGGCGTGCGGATCGTCGCCGGCCGCGGCTTCGGCAACGACGACCGCGACGGACGGCCGCGCTGGTCGCGTTACGCTGCGAGTAATAGTAATAGAGGATGGGCGCCATGCGACGGTTACTGCAACGGCTCATCAACGTCGTTCGGCCGCAGCGGGCCGAACCAGATCTGACGCGTGAAATCGACGCGCACCTTGCGCTCCTCGAAGACGAGCATCGCCGCCGCGGCCTGACGCCGGACGAGGCGCGGTTCGCCGCGCGGCGCGCGTTCGGCGGCGTCGAACACACGAAAGATCAACACCGCGACGCGCGGTCATTCCGGTGGCTCGACGACGCCAAGCGGGATCTGCGACACGCGGCTCGGCTGCTTCGACGCAACCCGCTGTTCACGATGACCGCCGCGCTCTCGCTCGCCATTGGTGTCGGCGCAAACACGACGATGTTCACGATCGGCAACGCGCTGCTGTTCCAATCCGCTGCGGGTGTGGTCGAGCCCGGCCGTCTGGTTGATATTGGCAGCAGTCGGAATCGTGGCGGCTTCGGGCCAAGTTCGTATCTGAATTATCGCGACGTCCGTGACCACGCCGCGACCCTCGATGGTGTGTACGCCTACTCGCGGTTCCCCCAAGCGATGAGTCTGGGTGTCGTCGGCGCCCATGCCGGGGTTGAGAGCGTGTTCGGCAGCGTTGTGACGGAGAACTACTTCACCGTGCTCGGCGCAGTGCCGGCCGCCGGACGTGTCTTCGGCGCCGCCGACAGTAGTCAGCCCGAGGCAAGTCCCATTGTCGTGCTCGGGTATCCCTTCTGGGCACGACGCTTCAACAAGGATCCGCGCATCATTGGCCGTGCGGTCACGATCAACGGTCATCCGTTCACGGTCATCGGGGTGGCGGCGGAGGGATTCCACGGCACAGGCGTCCGTGCGCTCGATGTGTGGGTGCCGATGAACATGGCGGCGGCCGTCATGCCTCAAGGCGCGGCGATGCTCGCGGATCGTGCGGCGGCCTGGTTGCTGATCGGCGCGCAGCTGAAGCCTGACGTATCGTTGTCGCAAGCTGCTGCCGAGATCGACGTCATCGGCCGGACGCTCGAGCGCGAGTACCCTGACCAGAACCGAGGAACAGGACTGCGGCTCCTGGCCTCGTCGCCGATTCCGGGAAACGGCGGCCCGATCGTCGCGTTCCTCATGCTACTGACGGTCATTGTGTCGCTCGTGCTCATCGTCGCGTGCGCGAACGTCGCTGGTGTGCTGCTGGCGCGGGCGGTCTCCCGGCGGCAGGAGATGGCGTTGCGCCTCGCGATTGGCGCCGGACGCGCACGGCTGGTACGACAGCTCCTGACGGAAACGGTGCTGCTCTTCGTGCTTGGCGGAGCGGCGGGTCTGCTACTGGCCCGGGTGATGGCGTCGGTCCTAGCCTCGCGCTTACCAATGCTGCCGTTTCCTGTCGACCTCGCGCTCACTCTCGACGGCCGCGTGATTGCGTACACCGTCGGCCTGTCGCTGGCGGCGGCGCTTCTTTCCGGGCTGACTCCAGCCCTTGCAGCGTCGAAAACCGACATCCTCTCGAGCCTCCGAAATGATTCGGGCCTCGTAGGACGACTGCGCCTTCGTCACGCATTCGTCGTCAGTCAAGTGGCGCTCAGCCTGGTACTCGTCATCAGTGCCGGCTTGTTCATGCGCGCGTTGCAGCGCGCTGCGTCGATCGATCCCGGGTTCGATGCGCACGCTGTTGAACTCGCGTCAGTCGACTTGGCACAGGCCGGGTACACGAACACGACGGGACCGCTCTTTATTCGAGAGCTGATTGATCGAGTCCGCGCGCTGCCAGGCGTACAGAGCGCGTCGATGGCCGCTGGAGTACCAGGAGGCTTCGAGGTCAGGCGTGAAGCATTGGCCGTGCCTGGCCTGCAGACCTCAGACGGACGTTTCGTCGGCGTAGATTGGAACGTCGTCGAACCAGGTTACTTTGCGACGCTCCGGACGCCGGTGAGGGTGGGACGAGATTTCTCTCCGAGCGATCGAGCTGGAACACAGCTCGTAGCCATTGTCAGCGAGTCGGCCGCGCAGCAGTTCTGGCCGGGCGAGAATGCCGTCGGCAGAGTCTTGTTGCAGCCAACGCGGGGACCACACGGACCGACTGGCCCGATGCAGCCAATGCTCGTCGTCGGCGTGGCGGGGGACATCCAGTCCAGCAGCCTCGTCGATGGATTCGCGCGCGCCGCCGTGTATGTGCCGCTACAACAACAGTACGTCTCGAATGTGAGGATTATCGCGCGGACGACGCGCGGTCAACGCATCGCAGATCAGTTTCGAGGGCTGTTGGGATCAATGAATCCGAATGTGCCCATCATGACCGAGCAGACGCTCGAAGACTCCGTCGCGCTCGGCCTGGCGCCACAGCGCATCGTCGCATCGGTCGCTGGCGGCCTCGGGGTTGTGGGCCTCTTGTTGGTCGCGATCGGCATCTACGGCGTGACCGCGTATGCTGTCGCGCGTCGCACGCGTGAGATCGGTATACGCATTGCGCTGGGCGCGCGACGAACCGACGTCGTCCGCATGGTGCTGCTGGAAGGTCTATCGCTGACGCTGATCGGCTCGGCCATCGGATTGATTCTCGCAGGTGCTACCAGCCACATCCTCGAGGCATTCCTCTTCGGAATTCCCCCAATCGACCCGCTCACGTTTGCCGGAACCACCCTGCTATTCGCGGCGATCGGAGTGGCAGCGTGCTATGCGCCGGTCCGGCGTGCAATGCACATTGATGCGATGGAGGCTCTCCGGTACGAGTAGGAGGCCATGGGTCATGGCATGGTGGCGACGATTCCTCCTGAGACTGGCGGACGTCTGTCGCTCTGCGCGCACACAATCGCACCTTGAGCGCGAGATACGCTCACATCTTGGCCTGCTCGAAGACGAGTATCGGGCGCAAAGGCTTATCCGCTGAGGAGGCAAGGCTCGCTGCGAAACGGGCCTTCGGCAGCGTGGCGCACACTATGGATTCGTATCGTGACGCGCGCTTGTTCGTGTGGCTGGACGATGCTCGGCGGGATCACTCACGACTTCGCGCGTGTCTGGGATCGGCACGAAGCGATCGATGCCAATTCCCAAGTCGTTTAGCCGGCCTTCGATGCGCTTGAGAGCGGCGTTGAGGTCGTCTGACGCTGTGTTGAGTCGGCGCGCTATTGGAATGAGGTCGTCGAATCCAGCGGATTCGACGCGTGTGGCGGGAGCGTCGTTGGCCATCTGGCCCTCCTTGTCCGATCAGGGACGTTGTTAGTCAGCTCGCAGAATCGGGAGTCAGCCGACGCTGTTCATCGAGCACACCGATGGTAGCCAGGGCTGACACATCTCCCCGGCATGTCTGGCACAAAACTGGCACACAGCTAAGAATTGCGACCAGTAAACTCTTGTTAAATAAAGAGTTGTTATTGGCGGAGAGGGTGGGATTCGAACCCACGTGCCGGTTACCCGACAAGACGCTTTCGAGGCGCCCCCGTTACGACCACTTCGGTACCTCTCCGTTCGGGTCAATCGCGATCACGCGGACCTTTTATTATAGCGCGTGAGAGCCCACACCCCATGCTAGTACCCAGAACAGAACGCCGCAGCGTTCGCGCCTCCAACGACAACATGCATGTCCGCTGATCATCTCTTCAATCATCACGTTCTCATTACCGCCGCTGGCGGAAGAATTCCTGCATCAGTTCGCGGCATTCCGCTTCGCGCACGCCCGAGACGATTTCGAAGCGGTGATTGTGTCCCGGCAGCTCGGCGCCACGAACGGTCGAGGTCACGGCGCCCATCTTCGGCTCCAGCGCGCCAAACACGAGCGTGCCGATGCGCGCGTGCACCAGCGCTCCGACGCACATCAGGCACGGCTCGATCGTCACGTACAACGCGGCGCCGGTGAGCCGATAGTTGCCGACGCGGCGCGCCGCCTCGCGAATCGCGACGATCTCGGCGTGCGCCGTCGGATCGCCGGACGCGAGCGGTTGGTTGAACCCGCGTCCGACGATCTCACCGTCGATCGAAACGACGGCGCCGATCGGCACCTCGCCAGCGTCGCGCGCGACGCGCGCCTGATCGAGCGCCGCATCCATCAGATCCTCGTGCATGCGCGGCCGTCCATTATCAGCCCACGTCTGCTCGCCCCGCGCGGCGCGCAGCTCGGAGCCGCGCGTGCGCCGCGTACGCGCGCCGCCTGATTCGCAGTAGGATGATGGCCGCATGGCCACGTTCCAGCATCATCGCGGGCCGGACCGCCGTCGGAAGCCGCGCGGCGGTCGGCGCACGGGCGACAAGCGAGGACTCGCCCCGCTCGTGCTCGTCGCCGACGAGGACGCCCACAGCCGCGAGATGTGCGAAGCGATTCTCGTGAAGCTGCACTTCGCCGTCGCCCCGGTCGATTCCATCGAGAAGGCGGCGTCGGTCGTCGAGACGCTCCATCCCGACGTCATCGTCGCGCACGGCCACGACGTGTCGGCGCTGCAGCGCGCCGCATGGCCGAGCGGCGTCGCGTTCGTGACCGTCACCGACGACCTGCGCGATCCCGAGGCGCTCGTCGAGGCGATCCGCCGCGCCATCCGCGAGACGACGACGCTGCGGCGCGCTTGAGCGCGAAGTCCAGCAACCGGCAACCGTCATCCATAGAGATCGGTCTCCGACAACACAGCGGCCGGCGCTTCGCCGGGGCGCCTCGCGCGGCTCCGCGCCGAGAACATCGGCCCCCGCGCCGGCTTCACCGGCGCGAATCGCATCATGCCGACCGGCGCCGCGAGATCGTCGTAGATGGCTTCTATGCCGCCGCGCATGAAATACGTCTCGTGCCAGAAGCCGGTGCCGCCCGAATCGCGCAGGAAGTTCTGCCACCAGAGGCGGTGCGGCTCGGATCGCGACCAGCGCTCGAGCGACTCCCAGTCGCGCCAGTACTGGCGCATGCCGGCGTGCATCGGCATCAGCGACATCAGGAAGTTCTCGTGCAGCAGAAGGCCGTCCGGACGCGCATCGACCGATGCGGCGATCCGCGGGCCGAAACCGATGAGCGTCTTCAGGCCGGCAAGCGTGTTGACGCGCATGCCGAGATAAATGACGACGAGATCCGGATATGACGAAAGGTCGACGGTACGGCGTTCAACTGATGCCGGCACATTCCCTCCTGCGGCGGAGCTTCGCGATGCAACTGGGAAATTTTTGCACAGAGCGTCGCATCAATCGACGAGTCGCGCGGCTAAATGATTGAACGGAGCACGCGAAATCGGTACGGACGTTGCCGCTCAACGTCGAGACTGGCGAAAGGGCGTGATATGCATCGAAGAGTCGCAACGCGATTAGGCGTGGCAAAACTTCGAAAGTTCGTGATCGCCATGATGCCGGGCGATGAAATGAGCGCCGATCGGGCGATGAAGATCAGCGGCCTGAGCCGCCGCCGGTGCGACGCGATGCTCGACTCGCTCGCGCGTGCGGGAATCGCGATTCGTCTGCGCCACGACGCATACATTCGCACCGCCCCGACTTTCTTTTGATCGCGGTGGCCCCACCTTTGTTGATGCGTGGTGCCCCATCTTTTATTGAGGCGGGGTCCCGCCCCGCCGCTGTTGCTTGGCGCATTCGCGCCCCGCAACGGCTCAGGGCTGTCACGCGCTGACGCCCTCGCGACATTCTCGAATGATCTCGGGGTAGTTTCGCGCTAAAGTCTGGAAGATCGCGTGCACTTTTGGACCAGATGAACTGGCAACGAGCAAACATTCAGGCCGCGGCGACGTATCTGCGCGAGCGCATCTCGGCCGGGGCCACCGACGCGAAAACAAAAGCCGTCTACGAAGGGCTGCTCGATGTCCTCGATCCCTCGCGCCGGATGACGCGCCAGCAGCGCGAGCTGGCGGATTCGGCGAAGGCCGCCGCCACGGTGAAGGCGGCCCGTGAGCGGCGCGCTCGAAGCGACCGGCGCGGCGGCGACCGGAGAAAGGCCGACGTCGGAAGTCCAACCGGCGTCGATCGCCGCAGCGGCCGCGATCGCCGCAGCGGCCGCGACCGCCGATCACCCTAGCGTCGACCAGCGACGACATCTGCTCAATTCCCCTCAATTCCCGATTCATCGCGACCGCGTCGAATCGATAATGTTCGTGGGAGCCGCATGCCGCTTGCGATACGCGCGGCGACGCGCGCGGACGAGGACGCGATCGCCGACATCCTCCTGCCGATGATCCGCGCGGGCGAAACATACCCGCTGCCGCGCGACATGACGCGCGCCGACGCGCTCGCCGACTGGTTCGCGCCGGACCACGAGGTGTTCGTCGCCGAAGACGACGGCGTCATGCTCGGCACCTACTACCTCCGTCCGAATCAGCGCGGCGGCGGCGCGCACGTCGCCAACTGCGGTTACGTGACCGCCCGCGCCGTGGAAGGGCGCGGCGTCGGACGCGCCATGTGCGAGCACTCGCTCGCGCGCGCGGCGTCGCGCGGCTTCCGCGCGATGCAGTTCAATTTCGTCGTCAGCACCAACGATCGGGCGGTGCGACTGTGGCAGGCGTGCGGCTTCGAGATCGTCGGCAGGTTGCCGTCGGCGTTCAGACACCCGATGCGCGGCGACGTGGATGCGTTCGTGATGTTTCGGTCTCTTCCTCCGCAGGATGCGACGCACGGAGATCGATCGTAAACGAGCCGCTCGAGAACCGCAGGATGTCATCGACGATCGTGGCCTGCCGGGCGACGCGCGCGGAAGCTGGACGTCATCGGATCATCCGACGGTCGCGCTGACCGGCGACATCGAATGGGAGTAACGGTCAGCGCCGCGTCCCTCTCTCGCCAAGCGCGCACGCACGTTCGACGACAAGGTCGCGCCGCGCGGTGAGCACCGCCGTACGCTCGCGCGCGAGCCGCCATCTGACCGCGACGTCGCGCACCTGCTGGTCGATCGCGGCGCGCCGCTGATGATGACGGATTCGCGGCCACGGCAGGTCCGGAAAGATGTCGAATAGATCGCGTGGTCTCTTCGGCATAGAACCTACATTGCCACAAAGTCACGAAGACACGAAGACACGAAGAAGAGAATTTTGATCTTCAAGTCAGGTGACGACGGAACGGGACCGGCCACCGCGGGCCGGCCCCGCTTCGAGACGCGCCGCGGGCGACGCGTCGGCGAGATCAGAATCCGACGCCGAGATGCATGGCGAGTCCGACCGACGTCTGGCCGCGGCCGGTGGCGTTCTCCTGGAATCGGACCGGAACGACGCCTTCGACGAAGTACGTCATGCGGCCGACCGGAAATCCGCGATTCAGGAGCGGCGTGAAGCCCCACGACGATTCGCGGACGTCGAACGCCATGCGGACGCCGCCGGCGAATGAATTCGGCAGCGCGCGGATGACGCCCGGATGCAGCGTCAGCGAAGCGAACCGATCGCGCGTGACGACCGGCACGAACTCGAGATCGAACGCCCAGGGGCTGTCGGTCTTGATGGTGATGCCGGTCGGAAATCCGATCTTGAACTGATCGCCGATCGTCGTGGTCGATCCGCCCGCTCGCGACACGATCGGGATGACGGTGCCGAAGTGGCCGCCGATGCGATCCTGAGCGTTCGCCGGCGCGGCAACGGCGACCGCCGATAGGACGAAGAGATGCGAGAGCGCGCGCCGAAATGATCGGTTCATCATGTCTGCCTCCGGCCCGCGCGGATACCGCGCCAGGCGCTGACTGTTTTCCGCCGATGGTTCCTCATGCGCCGTTTACCGTCCCGTTTCACTCACACGCACGCGGGCGCTGAACGGCGTCGGCAAATTCCGCCCCGTGAGGTCGTACACGTCCGTGGTCATCTGCACGCAGTAATCGCCCGGCGCGAGCGGACGCTCGGGCGTGAACGTCCACACGTCCGCCGCGCGGGTCGACGCCACGTGCCCGGCGATCGCCTGATCGGTCGATCCGCATCCCGGTGTGCCGGCACGGCGCACGACGAAGGTGAGCGGCGTCACGTTCGTCACCGGCTTTGAAAACATCGCGCTCACGCCCGCCGCGTGGCTCGTCAACGCGACGCTCGTGACGACCGGCGGCTCTGGCGCGGGCGGCGGGAGCTCCGCCGGAAAGCCGATCGGAATGCTCGTGTCGCCGGCGCCCTCGCCGCGTGCCGCCGCCGTCACGAAGCGCCACACGACGCCGCTTTTCGTGCACTCGCCCGCGTCGTCGCAGATGCCGGCGGCAAGACGGGCGGTGTAGGTCGCGCCGCCGTTCAGGAAGGTCGCATCGGAAAAGAGCGCCCACGTGCCGTCGCCGATCTGGTCGACCGACGCGGGCACCGGCTGATGACGCGCGTCGACGAGCGTGAACGTGGCGGCGTTCACGCCGTGGACCGGTCGGGAGAAGAACGCCTTGACGACCACGTCCTGAAACACGCCGGTCGCGCCGGCGGCCGGGTACGTGCCGATCACGCGCGGAGCGATGCGGTCGCTCCTGCCGCCGTCGATCTGAATCGTCCAGTTCCGCACTTCAACCGGGACGGGCGGCGCTCCTTCGACGACCGCGGGCTCGGTCGCCGGCGTACGGCCGTCGCACGGACCGTCGAGGACACACGGCTCGAGGACGAAATCGACGTCGGTGTCCGCCAGGTTGCCCAGAAATTTCAGCGCGACGATCGCTTCGACCGACTGGTAGTACACGGCCGCGGTAACGGCGACAGGACCTGCCGTGCCGGGCGGAATGACGACGGCATACCGATCGAGCGACACGGTGGCGCCGTCGTGCGGCAGCGGTCGCAGCCGCGTATCGCGCAGGAACGCGTCGTCGTAGACATCGCCGTTGCCGTTCAGATCGCGGAACTGTGGAAGGCCGTGCGGGTTGTTCCGGTCGATGACGACGTTCTTCGCGTCGATCGGCAGGCCGCGGGCGTTGGTCACCAGATTGAGCGGCGCTGCGTAGACGAGATCGAGCGTCGGGCAGCCGTCGCCGAGACTGGCGACCGCCTTGAACTGGTACGCATAGGGATCCGGCGATCCGGCGGGGATCTTCCAGCCGCAACCCGGGAAATTGGGATCGACCATTGCTTCGCGCGTGAGGCCGCCGACGCCGCGCGACGTGCGCTTCCAGAGGGAATCGTAGATGTCGAGCCGGCGGCCGGTCGCCAGATCCGTCGCCCGCACCGCGAGCCACGCGGCGCGCCCCTCCGGAAATCCTGTCGGGAAGTTGTGTCCGCTGCCGCTGTTGGTGACCGACACGCGGACGGGCACGCGGCTGTCGGCCGTCGCATGCGAAGGACCCGAGACCGACAGATCGAGAACGTTGCGCAACCGATCCCATGCGAGCCGTGCCTGCTGCGTCACGGCGCCGCGGCGTTCGCTGTGAACCCAGTACGCGTTCGAATAGACGCTCTTCTCGTCCGACGACGAGAAACTGAACGCCGACAGCTCGGGATAAGGCTGGACGTTGCCAGCCTCGTCGGTATCGCTGCCGATCATGCGCGTGACGTAGGCGTTGCCGCCGATGAAGTGATGCGTGAAGTAGGTTCGCGCCGGCGCGCCGGTGGCCGCGCGATCGACCATGGGGGGACGCGGCGCGTTGTCGCGATACAACGTGTTGGCCGTGCCAGGCTGCCCGTAGTCCTGCTGCATGTGGCACGTCTGGCAGTCGCGCTTGAACGCTGGATCGAAGTTGCGGTTGCCGGGCCGATCCGCGTACCGGCTGCTCGACCACTCCGCGTACGTGCGTTCGATCGGAAAGCCGCCGACCCATCTGCCGACGCGGTTCTTGATCGTCAGCGGGTTGGTGACGTCGTGGCACGCGCTGCAGAATTCGGCCCGCGTCGAGAACACCTGACGGAAGCCGGAGTGCTTCGACGCGTCCATCTGCTCGTACCGCATCGGCGTTCTGAAGACGCCGCTGAGATATCGATCCGGGATCCCCGCGTGCGGGCCGATCGTGAGCGGACCCGCGCGGTCCGGCGTTCCGACGGCGTGCGGCGACAGCTGAAACGATCCGCCGCCGATGCTGTATCCGAGGTTCGGGGCGGATTGATCCGGCACGTCGAGGATGTCCCTGAGCGACGGCGGCATCGAGACGCCGCGCGGTTCGATTCCGGACGCGGGCACGTAGGCGCGCCCGCCCGAGCGCGCGTAGTTGTGGAACGGCGTCTCTCTCGTCGCAACCGCGCTGTGGCACACCATGCAGGCGACGCCGGCCTTGCCGGAATCGGTGTTCCGCCGCTGCGCCTCCACGGTCGCAAACGCCAGACCCGTGCCGTCGCTCGACGTCGGATTGAAGTTCGGGTCGACGCGCGCGTGCTCGGCGCCCGAGGGCACGTCGACGCCGACGTTCTGCAGCGGCACGTTGTCGACGTAGTTGGTCGGCATGTGGCAGCGGGCGCACATGCTGTCGACGAGCGAGCCCGCGCGCGCGAGGCGGTGACGGCTCGTGCCGAGATCGAACGCGCTCGCGCAGTCGTGCGGATCGGCGAACGGATTGTGGCTCGCGCGCGGCGTCCCGTCGGGCGGCTGCGGCACTTCGCAATCGCCCGACGTCGACGTCTCGCGCGCCGACAGCAGAAACGCGGCGCGCCACACCGGATCGCGCCACGCGTTGGCCATCATCGAGCCGTTCCACTCGTTGAACACGCGCGCGTGGCAGGTCTGGCACTGCGCCGGATGATCGAGCTGCTGCCAGAAATCCTCGAACGGCGGCGGCACCGATTCGGCCTCGGCGGTGACGTACGGCGCAGCCTCGGGGATGCGGTTCGGCAGCTCGAGATCGCCGGCAGGCCGCCGGTACACGGACGCCGCCATGAGCAGCGTGGTCGCGCAGGAGACGATCAGATGCGTACGCACAGTGGCCATGGCTTATTGCGCGTGCCGGAGACAGTCCGCGAGACACGGATCGTGACGAGCGACGAGCGGCCGCCGCGCCAGCGTCGTCGAGACCGCGTACCACGCGATGCCGCCATAGGCGACCGCAAGCGCGATTTCCAGCACGCCGAACGACGGCGCTTTCGCTGTCTGCGGCGCCACCAGCAGATACACATCGAGCCAGCGGCCGAAGAGGAGCACAATCGCCACGCGCTTCAGAACCGACCGACGCCGCTTCGATTCGCGCGGCAGCAGGACGAGGAACGGAATCGCCCAGTTGACGATCAGATTGACGCCGAACAAGCCGATCCACGCGGGCGACGTCCTCACCTGGTAATAGCCGGCTTCGTCGGGCAGGTTCCCGTACCAGATCAGCAGGTACTGCGAGAGCCAGATGTAGGCCCAGAACGTCGTGAACGCGAAGAGCAGCTTGCCCAGATCGTGCATGTGATGCGGGGTGACGACGTCGGCGAGATAGCCGCGCTCGTGGAGAAGGACGACGGCGAGCGTAATCGCGGCGACGCCCTCGACGAATACGCCGGCGAAGACGTAGACCGCGAAGATGGTGCTCGTCCATCGCGGATCGAGCGAGAGCAGCCAGTCGGCCGCCGCGAGCGAGAACGTCCACGCGAAGACGACGGCGAAGAGGGCTGAATCGCGAACCATGCGGCGCCGATGAATCGGATCGGCGCTCAGGTCCTGCCGTCCCGACGAGCGGACGATCGAAGCCGCGAGCACGGTCCAGACGATCAGAAACAGCGCCATCCGCGCGAACACGAACGGCGTGGCGAAATACCACGAGCTCGCCGGGCCGCTCTCGCGAACCGCCGACAACGCGCCGGCCGCCCACGGGTACAGCGATCGCCGCCCGAAGAACAAACCGAGCATCATCAGCGCCGCGACCGGCAGCGCGCCCGTCATCGCTTCCGCGACGCGGCGGACGCCGGCGGACCACGACGCGCCCGAGAGGTGATGAATCGCGACGAAGAGGAGTCCCCCCAGCGCCGCGGCGAGCACGAGGAAGCCGTCGACGAGGAGATCGGACCATGTCCGCGCGGCGTCGAACGTGAGTCCGGACGCGATCGCGATCGACGCGAGCGCCACCGCGGCCGCGCCCACCCACCGCGGCGGCGGCAGGGTGATCGCGCGCGGCGGCTGCGCCGTCTGCGGCATCGGCGCGATCATCGCTGCGCCTCCGGCCGACGCGTCCGAAGCGTGTCGACGTAGCCTACGATCAGCCAGCGATCGTTCGCCGGTATCTGCGAGGCGTACGACGGCATCCGGCCGGAGCCGTACGTGATCACGTGAAACAGGTGCCCGGCGGGCATCGATCGGACGCGCTCGGAGCTGTAGGCCGGCGGATTCGGAATCATCGGGACCAGCGGACCGTCGCCGTCTCCCGAAACGCCGTGGCACACGAGGCAGAACGTTTCGTACAACCGCCGTCCCTGCCCGATCGTCGTCGGCGTGTGTGCGTTCGGGTTGAACAGCTCGCGTCCGGCGCGCTCGGCGTCGGCAGCCGTGCCGCTGTAGTGCAGAGGGAGAAATCCTCGCGGGATCGTGCCGGCGACGGGCATCTGCTGCGTGATGCCGTTGCGAGTGACCGGGTTCGGCGCGAACGTGTCGTACGGAACCGACCGCGCCATGTCCGGCATGTACTCGTATCCACGATGCGGCGACTGGCTCGCGCACGCGAGCGACGCGGCGGCAATCACGACAGCGACGACAACGTGTGGAGCCGTCATAAGTCGAGCACCTTCCAGGCCACTGTCTGCGCACCGTGCTCGAACAGCAGCCGTTCGACGAGGTTGCGGTCGAATGCCGTCTGGCGGCAGCGCAGCGCCACGACGAACGCATCGTCGGTGGCCGACAGGTCGACCGTGCGCGCGCGGATCGCCGGACGGAGGCCCGAGCGCGCGAGGAATGCGGCGGCGGTCGCGAGGCCGGCGCCGAGCACGGTGATTTCGAACGCGATCGGAATGAAGGCCAGCATCGAGTTGTCCGGCTTGCCGCCCACGTTCAGATTCCAGCTGACGACGGCCGCGTAGTACTGGAACGCGATCGCCGCGACGAAGCCCGAACACCCGCCGGCGAGCGTCGCCCACGGCAACCGCGAACGCCGCAGCGCCATCGCCTCGTCGAGGCCGTGAACGGGGTACGGCGCGTAGACGTCGAACACCCGCAGGCCGCGCTCACGCACCGCCCGCACGGCGTCGACGACATGCCGTTCGTCAGCAAATCGCGCGACGATGAACTCACGCGCGGCGCCGCTCATGCCCGCCGCTCCGCGGCGCGCCCCGCGCCCGCCTTGATTTCCCACATCGCAATCATCGGAAGCACGCGGATGAACAGCAGGAAACAGGTGAAGAACAGCCCGAAGCTGCCCGCCAGCGTGCCGACTTCGACGATCGTCGGCCGATACATCGTCCAGCTCGATGGCAGATAACTGCGATGCAGCGACGTGACGATGATCACGAAGCGCTCGAACCACATGCCGACGTTGACGAGAATCGAGAGGACGAACAGCAGCGGCACGCTCCGCCGCGCGCGCCGCAGCCACAGCACCTGCGGCGCGAGCGCGTTGCAGCCGACCATGATCCAGAAGCACCACGCATAGGGGCCCGCGAGGCGATTCAGGAAGGCGTAACGTTCATAGACGTTGTGGCTGTACCACGCGTTGAACAGCTCCGTCGCGTACGCAAAGCCGACGATGGAGCCGGTCAGGAGCATGATTTTGCCCATCGCCTCGAGATGCGCCGCCGTGATGTAGCGCTCGAGATGCATGACGGCGCGCACGATGATGAGCAGCGTCATCACCATGCCGAATCCGGAGAAGACGGCGCCGGCGACGAAGTACGGCGGGAACAGCGTCGTGTGCCACCCGGGCAGCACCGACGTCGCGAAGTCCATGCTCACGATCGAATGAACCGAGATGACGAGCGGCGTGGCGAGCCCGGCGAGCAGCGTGGTCGCCGTCTCGTAGCGCGACCAGGTCCGCGCCGATCCGTTCCAGCCGAGGCTCAGCACGCTGTACGCGAAACGTCTCACAGGCGCGGTCGTCCGATCGCGCATCGTCGCGAAATCGGGAATCATCCCGAGATACCAGAACACGAGCGAGATCGTGAGGTACGTGTTGATCGCGAACACGTCCCACAGGAGCGGCGATCGAAAGTTCACCCATAGCGGTCCGCGCGAATTGGGATATGGCATGACCCAGAACGCCAGCCACGGCCGCCCCATGTGGATCAATGGAAAGAGCGCGGCGCACATCACGGCGAAGATCGTCATCGCCTCCGCCGATCGACTGATTGCCGTGCGCCACCGCTGCCGGAGCAGCAGAAGAATCGCCGAAATCAACGTGCCCGCGTGGCCGATGCCGATCCAGAACACGAAGTTGGTGATGTCGAAGGCCCATCCCACGGTCCGATTGAGGCCCCACACGCCGATGCCGGTCGCGATCTCGTACGCGACCATGGCGACGCCGATCGTCAGCGCGATCGTCGATGCGGCGAAGCAGGCCCACCATCCGGCGCCTGGCCGCGTGACGAGCGGACGCATCACGTCGTCGGTGATCTCGCGCAGCGCCGCGTCGCCGGCGTCGCCGGCAACGGGGCGCGCCGATGGCCTCAACGCGGGCACCGGACGAAGCGAGGGGATGGCTGTCGAGCTCATAGCGGCTCCGGCTCGCCGCGAGGCGCATTCTTCACGCGCATCAGATAGCCGACGTTCGGCCGCGTGCCGAGCTCGTCGAGCACGTGGTAATGCCTGCGGCTGCGCCGCAGCCTGGCCACTTCGCTGTTGGGATCGTTGAGATCGCCGAACACGATCGCGCTCGCCGGACAGGCCTGCTGGCACGCGGTCTTGATGCGGCCGTCCTCGAGCGTCCGCCCTTCCTGTTTCGCCGACAGTTTTTCCGCCTGGATCCGCTGGACGCACAGGCTGCATTTCTCCATCACGCCGCGCGAGCGGACGACGACGTCCGGGTTGAGCACCATGCGCTCGAGCGGATCGTTCATCGTGAAGTCGAAGCGATCGTTGCCGGCGTACTGGAACCAGTTGAAGCGGCGCACCTTGTACGGACAGTTGTTCTCGCAGTAGCGCGTGCCGATGCAGCGGTTGTAGATCTGCTGGTTGATCCCGTCGGAGCTGTGAACCGTCGCGAGCACAGGGCAGACCGTCTCGCACGGCGCGTTCTGACAGTGCTGGCACATCATCGGCTGGAACGACACGCCGGGGTCGTCGTCGGCGCCGTCGTAGTACCGATCGATGCGGATCCAGTGCATCTCGCGGCTGCGCGTCACTTCGTCGGGGCCGACGACCGGCACGTTGTTCTCGGCCTGACACGCGGTGACGCACGCCGAGCACCCGGTGCACGTGTTGAGGTCCACGGCCATCCCCCACCGGTGCTCGCCGCCTTCGCGCTCGGGCCACAGCGACGGCCGCTCGGGCGCAGGCTCGGATCGTTCGTTCAGGAGCTCGTCGAGCGTGATCGATCTGATGATCGAGCGTCCTTCGATCGAGTGGTGCGTCTGCGTGAGGGCGAGCTCCCGATGTCGGCCCGTGCGTTGGAGCGCGACGCCGGTCCGCAAGTACGCGCGCCGCGCCGCCGAAGCGGAGACGAACGGAAACGCGTTGGCGCCGATCCCGTTTCCAACCTTGCCTGCTCCATCGCGTCCGTAGCCGAGCGCGATCGAGACAGTGGAGGGCGACTGCCCCGGCTGCACGTACGCGGGCAGCTCGCACGATCGATCGCCCGCCACCACGCGAACGACGTCGCCGGTCGCGACGCCAATCGACCGGGCGACCGACGGCGCGATCGCAATCGAATTGCCCCACGTGAGCTTCGTCACGGGATCGGGAAGCTCCTGCAGCCACGGGTTGTTCGCGTGCCGGCCGTCGCGGATGGCGACGGTTTCGTGCAGCCGCAGCTCGTACCGATCCGGCCCGCGCGCGGATACGGCGCGCTGATGATCGGCGGCAATCGCGCCAGCCGCGGCGCGCCACCCTTCGGCGAGCGCGTACCGCCGTTCGACGCGCGGCGCCGAATCGTCGTACACGCCGTCGTGGAGCGCGCGGTCCCAGAACTCGTCGAACGTTCGAGAGCGGTCTTGTCTCGGGAAGAGCTCGCGCCGCCAGAACTCGCGCACGTACGAATAGAAATCCGGCGGCTTGCCCAGCCACTCCAGCAGGCTGTCCTGCGCCGCGCGTGTGTCGAACAGCGGCGCGACCGTCGGCTGCGCGAGGCTGAACGATCCGGCGATCGGTTCAGCGTCGCCCCAGGCCTCGAGGAAGTGGTGATCGGGGCACACGGCGTGGCTTGCGTTCGCGGTCTCGTCCGCGCGATCGGCGAACGAGATCGACAGGGCCACCGACTCCATGCCTCGCGCGAACCGTTCGGCGTCCGGGAAGTCGTACAGCGGGTTGACGCCGTACGTCATCAGCACCTGGACGTCGCCGCGGTTCATCGACTCGATCAGCTCCTCGACCGCCGCGTCGTCGCCCTGTCTCTGGAGCGACGGCGCGTCGAGATCGACGGTCACGCCGATATTTCCCAGCAGCGTGTTGATCGCGTGCACGACAACCTGCGTCGACGGATCGTCGGATCCGCAGACGACGAGCGACCGGCCACGGTCGCGCCACAGATCGTCGGCCGCCCGATCGATCGCCCGATCGTCGATCGCGACCTCCACACGCGGCAGCGGTTCGGCCACGCGCGCGTCGGCGGCGATACGATGCAGGAGCGCGAGCGCGACCGCGCCCTGCTCGGACGCCGCGATCGCGACGCGCCGATCGGCATTGCTGCCCGTGAGCGAAACGCCCGACTCGAACTGGTGATGCTGCACGCCGCCGGACGACAGCCCTTCCCGGCGTCGATCCGCGTACTGCCGGGTGAATTCAACCGGCGACAGCCACGTGCCGAGGAAGTCGGCCTCGATGCCGACGACGGTTTTCGCGCGATCGAAGCGGTAATGCGGAACGGCCGCGACGCCGAAACAGGCGTGCGTGGCTTCGCGAAGCGCGCTGAACGACACGGCGTCGTACACGACGTGGCGGAAGCGTGGAAAGCGCGCCGACCATTCCGCGATCAACGCTCTCGTCGACGGGCTCACGATCGTGCCCGACAGAAGGACGATTCCGCGGCGGCTCGCGGCGGCGACCTGCGGCTTCACGCGCGCGTCGATCTCGCTCCACGACGCGGGCTCGCCGTGCCACAGCGGACCCCTGAGGCGATTCGGGTCGTACAGCGACAGCACCGTCGCCTGACCTGCCGCGCACGTGCCGCCGCCGAAGCGCACCGATTCAGCGTTGCCCTCGATCTTGATCGGCCGTCCGTCGCGCGTCTTGACGAGCAGCGGGCAGGCGGCCGCGCAGCCGGCGCACGTGGTCGCATACCAGCTGGCGACCCCGGGCGTCACTTCTTCCGGCTTGTTGAGGAACGGAATCGCCTTCTGCACGGGGGCGCGCGAACAGCTCGCGACCGCCGACGCGGCGAGCGCGAAGCCGAGCCGCGCGAGGAAATCGCGACGGCTGTCGTCCCGTTCGGGGGACCGATTCCAGAATTTCAGATCGTGCGTCACGTCAGTAATGGCACTTGCCGCAATCGAGATTCGCTGCCGGCGCGTTCGGGTCGCCGCCTCGCATCCGGTGACAGTCGATGCACCATCCCATCGTCAGCGGCGACTGCTGTTCGACCCGCGTCATCCGCTCGACGTGGCCGTGACACGACTGGCAGTCGATGGCGGCCAACAGGTGCTGACTGTGGTTGAAGTAGACGAAGTCGGGCAGGTTGTGGACCTTGATCCACGCGATCGGCCTGCGCTCGGCGACGAGCTCCTTCAGCTTCTCGATGTCTTCGGACTGCTTCTGAAGCAGTCCGTGGCAGTTCATACAGACGGCGGAGGGCGGGATGCCCGCATGGCGGCTCGTCCGCGCGCCGAAATGGCAATAGAGACACGGCACGTGCGAGTCGCCGGCGTGCAGCTTGTGGGAGAACGCGATCGGCTGCGCCGGCGCATATCCCTGGTGAACGCCGACACGCGCGAGCTCGCGGCAGACGAAGCCGGCGACCAGCACGCACGCGGTCGCGCCGGCGGCAACGGCCGCTCGCCATCTGGTCACCGTCAGTTCTCCTCTTCACGCCAGATCTCCTCGGCGCGGAGACGTCCGAGCGCCGCGCCGACCCGATCGAAGATCCGGTCCAGCGCGGCGTGTGCCGCCGATCCGAGCCGCGTGAACACGAGCAGGGCGACGAGCGGGAAGGAACAGAACACATGCAGTCTCACGACGAACGGCGTCGCGGCAATCAGCTCCACCCGCGGCGCCAACCGCGCGAGCGAGACCGCATACGGCGTGAGCGTGACGACCGACCACGACGATGCCCATCGATAGGCGGACGCGAGCGCAACGCCAGAGACGACCGCAATCAGGACGAGCGTCAGCGACACCGTGTCCGTGAGCGCGCGATCGTCGTCGCCCGCTCGATCGAACAGATGGCGGCGCATTTTCGAGATGACCGCCATCGAACAGATCACGCCCGCGGCGAAGCCCGTCGCTTCGAGGAGCAGCAGCCGCGACGCGTGCCGGTTCCATCTCAGGACCGCATCGGGCGCGAAGAGCAGCAGCAGGTGCAACGTGGCAAGCGCGAAGACGGCGGCAGCGACGGCGCCTTCGCGAATAGTCGGTCGACGTCCGATCATCGCGGCCTTCCCTTCGGCCGCTGCGGCGAAGCGGCGCGATCGGCCTGACGCAGAAATGCCTTCACCGCGAACGCTTCGTCCGCGGTGAGCGGTCCCGCCGTATCCTTGTCGAAGGCACGCGGAAAGCACGGACGCCGCAGAGCCAGCGACAACGCCGCGTCCTGGAAGCGGGAATAGACGTGCGTCAGATCGCTGCCGAACGTCGCCCCGGTCGACGCGCCGTCCACCTGAACGACATGGCATGAGCCGCACGAGGCGCCGCCGTTCTTCGCCGCGATCGATCCGAGGAACAACTCCCGCCCGAGCGCGATGTCGGCCAGCGTTGCGGTCGACGCGTGCCGCGGGCGCGACGCGTCCGCGGCGGCCGGACCTCCGGCAGCGAGATAGTCGACGAGCGCGGCGATGTCTTCGGCCGGAAGATTTTGATCCGGCATGCGTTCGCGCTTGTACTTGTCAAACAGCGTCGTCGCGATTGGATCGCCGGCTTCGACGACCTTCTGCGACGATCGGATCCAGGAGGTGAGCCACGCGCGCGAGCGGCGATCGGTGACGCCCTTCAAATCGGGTCCGACGCGATCGCCCTTTCCGTACGTGTGGCAGCCGCTGCATTTCTTGGCGAACAGAGCCGCGGAGTCGGTGGCTGCGAGCGCAGTCGCGGGCAGGAGCAGAGCTGCGCCGCAAATGACCGCTCGGAACTGCGCTCGTATCGGCGTCATCGGTGTTTCTCGCCGCGACCTTCAGTGAACCGTCGGACATCCCCCGACAGGATCGACGAACGCCGGTACCTGGTTCTGCGAATCGTCGTGCGTGAAACTAAGACGCGGCGGCGATCCAGTAAATGGCTCAAAGGTGGAGACTCGATAAGATTTGTATCAACCACGACGCGCACGACTTTCGTGCGGACAGCGCTTGGTCGGTAATTCGATCCGTTCCACGCCGTCGATGCCCGCAGCGCGAGCGCCATACGACAATCTCGTAATAAGATGAATCGATGATCAGCTGGCGCGATCGGGTACTCGTCGGCGGCGCGGCGCTCGGCATCGTGATGGCGCACGGCGCGTCGACGCCCGGCCGCGCGCAGGACTCGCGGGGCGGCGTGCTGGACGAACATCCCGCGATTCAGTACGCGAGTCGACCGGCGACGGACCGGGTTACGAAATTGAAAGAGGCACTCGTGCAGAGCGGACGCTCGCTCCAGCGCGATCCGCGGAACGGCTATCTGCTTTCAGTCCTCGACGCGCTCGGCGTGCCGATCGAATCGCAGCTGCTCGTGTTCTCGAAAACCGGCGTGCAGCGCGCCTACACGAGCCCCGAGAATCCCCGGGCGCTCTTCTTCGACGACTCGGTTGCCGTCGGTTACATTCCTGGCGCGCCCTTCCTCGAGCTCGCAGCGCACGACCCGCAGCAGGGCGTCGTGTTCTACACGCTCGACCAGGCGTCAACTCCGCCTGCATTCACCCGGCGCACGAGCTGTCTCTCCTGCCATGTCTCGGCGAGCACGGAGAACGTGCCGGGGATGATTGTCCGCACCAACACGGTCGGTGATGCCGGCGACGTGATGCCGCACTCCGACACCCACGACGTGAACCATCGGACGCCTCACCCGGATCGCTGGGGCGGCTGGCTCGTGACGTCCGAGGGGCCGACGCCGTACTCGCAGAGGGCGCATTCGGGAAACATCACCTTCTCGGGACGCGGCAACACGTCGAACCAGGTGTTCGTCGACTGGATCAGCAACCCGCCCGACGCGCGCGGCTACCCTGCCGCGTCGAGCGACGTCGTCGCGCTGCTCGTCTTCGATCATCAGATGCACGCGATCAACCTGCTGACGAGGCTGAACTGGGAATCGCGCGTCGCGGCGAGCGGCGGCCGCGCGGGCGCGTCGGCGGACGGGAACGTCCGTCATCTCGTCGACGAGCTCGCGGACTACCTGCTCTTCATCGGCGAGGCGCGATTGCCGGTACCGCTCGCCGCGCGTCCCGGCTTCGCGGAGCATCTCGAGGCGCGGATTCCGAAGGATCGTCGCGGCCGGTCGTTCGCGCAGCTCGACCTGGTGAGCCGTTTGATGCGGTATCCGTGCAGCTACATCGTCTACTCCGCGGCATTCGACGGACTGCCGTCGTCGGCGAAGCGCGCCGTCTACGCGCGGATGCTCGAGATTCTGTCGGGCCGCGATTCGCGCGCTGCTTACGCGCACCTGACCAGCGACGACCGGCGCGCCGTCCTCGAGATTCTGAGAGACACGAAGCCCGACTTCCCTCCGTCGTAACGCTTCGAGCGTGCTGCTTATTCCGATCGAAGCGCAGTCATCGGATCGACGCTCGTCGCACGCCGCGCCGGAATGAACATCGCGACCGACGCGAGCGTCAGCAGCAGCGCGCCGATGGAACCGAGCGTCATCGGATCGACGGCCTTCACGCCGTACAACAGGCTCGACATGAACCGCTCGAATGCGAGCGCCGACGACATTCCAACGGCCAGGCCGATGACCGTCGGTACGCCGCCCTGCACGCCGACCAGCCGCGCGATGTGGCGCGAGCTGGCGCCGAGGGCGAGACGCACGCCGAACTCGTGCGTGCGCTGCGCGACGAGCTGGCAAAGGACGGCGTAGAGGCCAACGAACGCGAGCAGCAGAGAGAACGCCGAAAACGCGCCGAGGACCGCCGCGCGAAATTGCGGATACGCCAGATCCCTCGAGATCCGCTGCCGCATCGTTTGCACGTTCGCCAACGGTACGTCGGGGTCGATCGCGGCAACCAACCGCTGAACGGTCGCGCCGATTGCCTCGGGCACCGGCGTTCGAATCGCCACGGTCGCTTCCGGCGGAGGGCTCTGGGTCAGCGGCCGGTAGATGAACGGCGCATCTATCCAGTTCATCTCCTGGTACACGCTCAGCGTCTTCTGATTTCCGACCACGCCGACCACCGTGCTCCAGAGATCTTCGCAAGGTTCCCGTCCGTGATATGGCCGTCCCAGATCGCGACGATCCGATCGGGACCGGCGTACGGCAGGGGTCGCAGGAGAATCGCTTCGACGATGCTGAACACCGCGGTTGCGGCGCCGATCCCGAGCGCGAGCGTGAGGATGGCGACGATCGCAAAACCCGGATTCCTGCTCCACGTCCGGATGGCGTATCGACTATCGCGGCCGAGATCTGACAGCATGTATGGGATCCTTCCACATATGCGGGTCGCGGCGCTCTTCGACATTCACGGCAATCTTCCGGCGCTCGAGGCCGTTCTCGAAGACCTCCGTGATGTGCGCGTCGACCGCGTCGTCGTGGGCGGCGATCTGTTGCCGGGACCGATGGCGCGCGAAACGCTCACCCTTCTACTGAACCTCGACGTTCCGGTCGAGTGGATCTACGGCAACGGCGAGGTTGCCGTGCTCGAACGGATGGCGGGCAGCGAATCGGCCAAGGTCCCCGAACAATATCGGCCCGCGATCGCGTGGACGGCCGAACAGGTTCGCGACCACGAAAAGCTGATTCGAGCGTGGCCGATGACCGTACGCCTCGAGATCGACGGTTTGGGCAGCGCGTTGTTCTGCCACGCCACGCCGCGGAATGAAGACGAAGCGTTCACGCGCCTGACGCCGGAGGATCGCCTGCTCCCCGTGTTCGACGGAGTCGACGCGGCGGTCGTCGTTTGCGGACACACGCACATGCAGTTCGACCGTACGATCGGATGCACCCGCGTCGTGAATGCCGGGAGCATCGGCATGCCGTTCGGCGAACCGGGCGCCGACTGGCTCCTGCTCGGACCGGACGTACAGCTGAAGCACACGCTCTACGATCTGAACGCCGCCGCAGAACGGATTCGCAAGACGACGTTTCCGTGGCCCAACGATTTCGCCGAACAGTACCTCCTGCATCCTCCGTCCGAGAAAGCCATGCTCGAGGCGTTCACGCGCGCCTCGTTTTGACCGGAAATCCAGCCGCGATCAATCGCGGTATTCTTGTCGTGGATGCTGATGTCCACCTTCAGATTCGTCGTGCTCGCTGGCCTCATCGCGTTGTCCATTGGATGCAGCAGTTCGCCGACCGGTCCGTCGAACGACGCCCCGTTCAGTCAGACCGATCTGCGCGTCGGCACCGGCGCGGTGGCCGCCGCCGGCCAGACGCTGACGGTGAACTACACCGGGTGGTTCTACGATGCGTCGAAGCCCGAGCAGAAAGGCGTGTCGTTCGACTCGACGGTGGGTAAATCGCCGTTCACGTTCACGCTCGGCGCCCAGCAGGTGATCAAAGGCTGGGATCAGGGCCTGCCGGGGATGCAGGTGGGCGGATTGCGCCGGCTCGTCATCCCGCCGTCGCTTGCCTACGGCTCAACGCGCTCCGGCTCAATCCCGCCGAACAGCACGCTCCTTTTCGAGATCGAGCTGCTGGACGCGCAATAGGCTCCCGCGGCAAGTCCGATCAGAAGACGCGGACGCGCGCGCCGGCGACGATCAAGAGGAGATGATCGTCGATGCCGCCTTCGGCGGCGCCGACATCGCTGGCCTTCAAACGGGCACTCTGCGCCTCGACGTAGAAGCCGATCGATTTCGTGATCCATCCTTCGAGGCCGCCGCCGATCATCCAGTTCCACCCTTCGGTTCTGTGCTCGAACGTCTCGGTGCCGCCTGCGATCGTCTGCGTGACGTTGTTGACGACCACCGTGGCGTCGTTGATCGTCTCGGTCGTGACGAAGGTGGCGCGATGGTAGTTCCCTCCGCCGAGACCGTACAGCCTCATCGCGCCGACGGGCACGCCGGCCGTGGCCGCTATGGTGATGAGACGTGAATCGAGCGTGCTGTCGAAGCGAAACCTGTCGCCGCTGCCGAACGCCGACGCCGGCGCCGGCTTTGCGAAGGTGATCTGGGCGCCGAGGAAACTCTTGATCCAGTACGTCGCTCCGGCGGCGCCGGCGCCCGTGAACGTCTCGCGGCTGCACGTCGTCGCGTTTCCGCATGCCGAGTCGATTGTGTGACTGAACGTCGGGATGCCTGCTGCGCCGAACAGCACCAACCCGAGCGGCGGCGTGGTCTGAAAGAATCGGCGCGTGGTCTCCGACTGGCCGCGGCCGACCCAGGCGGCGGGCGGTGGACCCTGCGTGACGTGAATCGACGCGGCCGTTCCATCGAGATCGACGACGAACGTCGTCACCCGACGCATGACGAACACACCCCACACCTCGTTGCGGGTGCAGCCGGCGGCCGCCGGAGCGGGCTGCACGCCGGGGCTCATGAGCTGAATGCGAACGGCTTCGGTGCACACGTCGACGAAGAAGCCGACGTCGATCTCGTCGGCGCGCGACCCGAAATCGACCGCGACTCCGGCGTTGCCGTCGGTATCCGCCGCAGCCGACGCGACAGCA
>Ga0209057_1000471_pt1 | contig 36409 bp, 26 predicted proteins | sample GraSoiAngelo_146_FD_185903 | JGI IMG/M metagenome (GOLD analysis project Ga0209057, IMG submission 185903) | Grasslands soil microbial communities from the Angelo Coastal Reserve, California, USA - 14_1009_05_30cm (SPAdes) (version 2) | ecosystem: Environmental > Terrestrial > Soil > Grasslands ...
ACAGGCACGTACGCTGATGGTGCAACTTTCCTTTGTCGCTTTTGGCCTGTCCGCCGGCGGCGCGGACCTGTCCTGTCGGATAGCGTGCGCCAAAATGGTAACAGCATTGTTACATGACGGCTGATCTCTGACCTCTGAATCATCCGTGAATCGAGCTGATGGGAACACGAGATAGAAGGTAAAGCCGCGAAAGGTAGCGGCGAGCGAGTCGGGAAAGGAGCGAGTTTCAAATCCGCGAAACCTGTCCGCCGTAGTCCCGCGACTGCGGGACGAAGGTGGATCCGACGGTTCAAATCTTTTCAGTCAAAATTTCGGAAAATCTTTAAAAAACCTTGACACGTTCTGGCATCGCCGATAGCATCGCCACTCCACTTCGCACGGAAAACTAACTCGATTCATGAAAAAGAAATCCACTTCGCAATCCGCCTTCTTTAATCTTCGCATCTTAACTGCTTCGGTGTTTTGCCTCCTCGGCATTGCTGTAGCCCTGTTCGCCCAGGGAAACCGTACAAAGCAGCAGGCCCAAACGAATCGCTCCGCTGTCGCGCAGGACGCTCCCGGCACACAGACACCCGACGTTGTGCAAATGGTCGGTCCTGTCCGGACGACCACAGATGTGCGACATCTCCCTTATATTCCCAACGAGGGGGAAATTGAGCATCAACCGTTGATGCGCCATCCGCGAGGCCACGGCGCGCCACCACCAGCCGCACCTTCCTCGCCATATTTGCAAAGGTTGCTAAAGAACATTTTCCGACCAACGCCAACAATTCCGGGGCCGTTGCTGACATTTGATGGGGTCAACTCAGCGGCGAGCCAGTGCGGCTGTTTGCCACCTGACACCGATGGCGATGTGGGCCCGAATCATTATGTCGAAGGAGTCAACGTGGTGTTCAAGGTTTTTGACAAGAACGGCGGCACGGTTGCAGGACCGACTACGTTCAATTCACTCTTCGCCCCATTAGTGGGCACACCTTGCAGCGGCCAAAACGCTGGCGACCCATTTGTTTTCTATGATCATCAAGCCGACAAGTGGATCATAAGCGATTTCGCTTTCCCTGGTTTTCCCGGCGCCGGTCCGTTCTTTCAATGCATCGCCGTTTCCGAGACCGGCGACCCCACGGGCACTTATGTCCTCTACGCGCTGCAACATGAACCTGCCCACACCACCTGGCTCGGCGATTATCCGAAGTTTGCGATGTGGAACGATGGCGGCACTCAAAACGCCTATTTCTTCACGGTCAACTTGTTTCAGGGTTCCCCCTCTGTCGCGTTCGAGGGTGTGCGCGCTTACGCGCTCGATCGGGCGTCAATGATCGCTGGTGGTCCTGCCAATGCGATTGGGTTTACCGTCCCTCTAGCCGGCGTGGGCGATTCCTATAGCTTCCTTGCCGCGAACTTTCGCACGGGCGATCCACCTCCCACCGGTAGAAATGAAATGGTGCTGGCCATCGACACTCCGGCCAGCGGCGGCGTGACCTTGACCCAGGTGCACACCCGGTTTTTCCACGTTGATTTTGCCAATCCGAACAATTCCACTTTCGGCGTTGGCGCCGACCATACACCGAATGCCGAGATTACGGTGGACGGGTTCGTTGACGCTTTCGACAACTCTTTCAACACTAACCTTGTGCCACAGATGGGAACCTCACAAAAGTTGGATACTGTTGGAGATAGAATGTTTACGCCGGTTGTTTACCAGAATCTCAGCGGTACCGAATCGTTATGGGCTAGTCATCTTAATTTCCTGAATTACCCGAGCGGGCCGATTGCCGTGCGCTGGTATCAATTCGATGTGACCGGCGGCAATTTCCCTGCGAACGCTGTGCAACAGCAAGATTGGAGCAACGGCAACGACGGTTTATGGCGGTGGATGCCCAGCATTGCCGTGGATCAAAGCGGTAACACAGCTATCGGCTATTCTACTTCTAACACTACAATCTTTCCTTCTATTCGATATGCTGGCCGTCTTGTAAGTGACCCGCCAGGTAACCTTGCCCAAGGCGAAGCGATTATGACCAATGGAGGGGGCGCTCAAACCCATCCTGCTGGGCGTTGGGGCGATTACACCTATACGTCTGTCGATCCTTCCAATGGGATGGACTTCTGGCATGTGAACGAATACTACACCGTGACCAGCAGCGCCAACTGGTCCACAAAAATCGGCAAGTTCAATTTCGTAAGCGGCGCGACGCCGACTCCAACTCCGACGGCAACTGCAACAGCGACGCCAACGGCCACGCCGACAGCTACACCGACGCCGACTGTAAGACCGACACCGACGCCTCGGCCGCGTCCAACGCCGCATCCGCGTCCCTGACGCCAGGCTGAAATTCCTTATGCGGGAACTCGCGAAACAACTCGCGAGTTCCCGATGGGGCACGCACTCCCTATAACACTACAGGCATTGCAGCCCGTGGACGTATCTATGGAGGGCACTACCAACAAGGTCTATGCTCTTGTAACTTCCCGGGGGGACGCCGCCATCAAACCCCAACTGCGAGATCAACACCGCCAGCCTATATCGTACTCCGACGACTGACCCGTCACGTACTGCTACGCCGAGAGCGACGCCGAGGCCGACTCCACGGCCACGCCCAACGCCGCCGCGGTAAGGGCCATTGTTCCGCATCCTACGTGTTATCCGTGAAATCGCAGTAGAGAATTCAAAAAATTTGTGTTGACACGTTTTGGGCGTTTAGCTAAAAGCGCCGCGTCAACCAGCAACTACCACTCGGCAGCTATGCATCCCCAAGTCTTCCAGCAGTCCGTTCCTCGGGCTCTCCGGTGTAGGCCTAAAGTCCTATATCGCAGCTGGGCGTTGCATGGTAAACCCAGTGCGCGTATGCAGAAGAGGCTCCAGACAAATTCGCGAATCTTCCTGGAAGCGGGTCTTCCTGGCTGCCTCAGCAGGTCACTCTCCCTGCTAGCATGCGTCCGGTATCCTCCTCATGAAAAGAAAAAAGAATAATTCCGCTGGTGCTTTAGCGCTCCAGATTGCGTTAGCTGTCGCCCTGGCATCGATCTCCGCGGTTCTGCTGGCCTCGAGTTTCAAAGGCGTGCCGCGGAGTGCGGACTCGCAATTGGGCGGTCAATCCTCAGATGTTGTTCGCATGATTGCTCCGGTTCCGCAGGATCCGGCCCCGAACATCTTCAACACTGGTTTCAACTCAGACAGCGCAGGCGGCACAGTGCTCAACGACGATAATCCTGCAGTTCAAGATGGTGTTCAGGACGACGTATACATCCCGCTTGCTCAATGCGGCGATCCAAATGTGTGGTGCTCGGTGACCAATATGAGTGGCACACTCCTCTGGAGCGACGGCGCTAGCTGGGACAGAGGCACCGTTCCTGCAACCGGTGCAGACGTGATCATCAGACCGTTCAACGGGCCCTATAGCACAAGCAACTTCGTAGCACTCGACGACACTGGCAGCCATCCCAATGTGCATAGCATTACCATTCAGACCACTGCCAACGCCGGTATTGGCGGCAGCGGCAGTAATGCGCAACAGACCTTTACCATCACGGGAGACTTTACCATCCAAAGTAGCGGCTTGTTGCGGGATGTGCGGTGGGCAGGCGCCCAAGAAAACTGGACGATGAGAGTGGCAGGGAATTTCACCAATGACGGGACCATGGGCGGCATCTCGACGAATGCGAAGGTGAATTGCGTTCTGGAGTTCAACGGCACTGGCGCGCAAACCGTTGGCGGCGCTTCAGGGATTACAGCATTGGGTGGCAACGCTGGCACCACAGCCTTTCTTGTGAGCAACACAAGTACGAGTGGAGTGACATTTGCTGCCAACGTTAACACCGTTAACAGCGGAAATATCAACGCGACTACTACTGTAAACGCCAATGCTCTCGTTAAGTTCGCGGTCGCCAGTATCCAGTTTACGGGCGGCGGTTCGCTCGTGCTTAATGGACTGACCGAGCTGAAAGCCCCGACCTTCAACGGTCATTACGCGATGACTGGCACGCGGACTATTAGCACGGCCAGCACGATTACCTACACCAATGCCGCGAGCTTGATTACGCCGGGCGTAAACATTCCTTCTGCGACACTTGGCAATCTCGTTATCGCGCCTGGGGCAGGCGCCACGCTTGGCGGCGCCATCACCGTTTCAGGGAATCTTACCATGGACGGAGCCACCTTGTCGGCGGTCGTCAATAATATCAATCTCGTAGGCAATTGGAACAACACCGGCGGGACGTTCAATGCCGGCAGCGCCTCAGTTATCCTGACCGGCGCCAATCAAACGATTAGTGGCTCAACCACATTCAACAATCTGACCAAGACCGTGGCTACCGCGCGGACGCTAACGTTCGACGCGACTGGGACGCAGACAATCACCGGAACAATGCTCTTGCAAGGGTCCTCCGGCCAACTGCTGTCACTGCGCAGCAGCAGTTTCGGTACTCAATGGAAGATCGATCCGCAGAGCGTGCGCACCATCGCGTTTCTGGATGTCCAAGATTCAAACAACATCAATGCAACTGCAATTAACGCGGTGGGGACGAATAGCGTTGACTCCGGCAATAACACCAACTGGGTATTTGTCGCTACGCCGACTCCGACGCCTACGCCTACAGCAACAGCAACGCCTACCCCTACGCCGACGGCAACCGCAACTCCGACACCGACCTCGACTCCAACGCCAACCGAGACTCCCACACCTACTGCTACGCCAACAGCGACGGCTACAGCGACTCCAACCGAGACCCCAACGCCTACGCCGACCGAGACACCGACGCCGACAGCAACTCAAACGCCAACTCCAACCCCTACCTTCACGGCAACGCCGACTCCAACAGCGACGTTTACTCCTACTCCAACCGCTACGGCCACGTTCACACCCACGCCGACGGCTACATTTACACCTACGCCCACAGCGACGTTTACACCGACACCTACGGCAACATTTACGCCGACGCCAACCCCGACACCTACGGCGACAGCGACAGCTACGTTTACGCCGACGCCGACACCTACTTCAACTCCCACCCCGACCCCGACTCCAACGCCACCACCCGACGTCAGCGTCACCAAGACGGCTGATGATGCCAGTGTGAGTGCCGGTTCGCAGATAGGCTTCACCGCCACTCTTACCAATAGTAGTGTTACCACGGCTACCGGACTAAGCGTCACCGATGACTTGCCAGCCGGGACGGGTGTGGACTGGAGTCTCGATGCTGGCAACAGCGATCCTGGCTGGTCCGTCAGCGGATCTCCTCCGAACCAGAGTCTGGTTTATTCGCCGACGACATTGGACGGTAACACCAGCACCACAGCGCATGTGGTGAGTGACACCACGGGCCAAAGCTGCGGCACATATGACAACACGATTAGCTTCACCACCGACAACGACGGCTCAGGTTCAGCATCGGACTCGGAAACGGTGCTGTGCGCCACGGTCGCCATCAGCAAGGCAGCTGATGCCGTCAGTGTGAATGCCGGTTCGCCGATCGGTTTCACAGTAACTTTGACCAATAGCACTGCCGGCACAGCGACCGGACTTGGCGTGACCGATCCCCTGCCTGCCGGTGCCGGTGTTGATTGGACGATCGATGCCGGCAACACCGATCCAGGCTGGTCAGTGAGCGGCTCGCCACCTAACCAAAGCTTGGTTTACAGCCCGACCACGCTGGCTGGCAACACCACCACTCAAGCGCACGTAGTCAGTAACACTACGACTAACAGTTGTGGCACCTACGATAACACAGCCGGCTTCACCACCGACAACGACGGGTCAGGCCAGGCCTCCGACTCGGAGACAGTTATTTGTCCGAGCCCGACCCCAACTCCTACGTCGACCCCTACACCTACTTCAACGCCTACATCGACTCCAACTCCTACCGAGACACCGACACCAACGGCAACGCCAACTTCCACACCTACGCCTACCGCTACAGTCACGCCCACTGCAACGCCGACGTCGACTCCAACTCCAACACCCACAGCGACAGCGACTGTAACGCCGACGCCGACCGCGACATCTACGCCTACCTCGACCCCGACTGCCACTGCAACAGCGACGCCAACGGCGACACCTACTTCTACGCCGAGGCCGACTCCGACGCCACGTCCGCGCCCAACACCGCATCCGCGTCCCTGACGCCAGACTGAAATTCCTTATGCGGGAACTCGCGAAACAAATTCGCGAATTCCCGCGGTGCGCGCAGAAAAGTCAGGCGGCAAACTGCATTTTTCGCAACGCGTTAGAGACAACGCGTTCCACCTTGCGCAGCAGTGCAGGGTGGATCGGCTTCTCCTGAAGACGATGGCAGAAGCAACCCGCCGAAGGCGCAAGATGATGGCTTCCGGGGTCACTCGGCGTCCCGGAGCGATGCGCTTAAATGCGAGCGGGCGACTTAACCAGGTAACAGTCTAACGATTCAACGATTTGAGGTCGTAACGTTCTCAAAAACGGCTTGACCAAATTTGGCCAAACATCTATGAACGCGTCTCCCTGAATCATGAAGTTCTCTGAAACATGACGGCCGACTACGGACGACAAACCACGAGACCTGTTGCGGCACAGTTGTTTTGGAGTGCGGCGGTGTTCCGCCGCTTTTCCCTTCCGCGCTTCCACGCTTGAACACCTCAACCTTCTGATTTCCATCTATGAAAAAGCAATCCACTTCTCACTCGGCATTCATCAACCTGCGCCTCTTATTTGGATTCACGCTCTGCTTCCTCGGAGTAGCGCTGGCAATCTTTGCGTCCTTCCCTGTCCGCGGTAGCCTTGGCGAAGGCGGATCACGTCCAGGCGCAACGAACGCTGAGCGGCCTGCGCCATATATGCCGGTACCCAGTGGCAGAGTCGAGACCGAGGGCGCCGATCTGGGGCGGTTGGAACAGTTCTGGAACGATCGTTTGACGTATCCGACAGGGCGCTTTGATCCAGCCTGGGTGCGCGCAGCAGCGATACAACATGCGCGCATGGCCGTGGGCGTTCCTGCGGGAATGCCTGCCGTGCTGAATCCCTTTAGTCCGCTGGCTTTTAGCACTACCAGTTTCACCGCTCTGGGTCCGCAACCGGAACAGATGACGGGTTGTTCCGGTTGTTTTAATTACACGACGACTGAAGGGCGAGTGAACGCGATTGCGGTTGATCCAACCACCACGGTGAATGGCAGCATTGTGGCTTATCTTGGTGCGGTTGGAGGCGGTGTATGGAAGACGACCAACTGTTGTAGTAATTCCACTACCTGGAGCGTGGTAACCGATGATCCGTTGATTTCCACTACAGCCATCGACAGTGTTACGATTGATCCCAGCGATCATAACACCGTTTATGCTGGCACCGGCGATCTCAATTTCGGTTCCTTTTCCATGGGTAGCCAGGGTATTCTTAAGTCCACTGATGCAGGAGCTACATGGACCGTTCTCGGCGCCGACGTTTTTGGCATGGCTTACACAGAGCCTCCGGGTCAGTTTCCACAGTATAACGCTGTTGGCAAAGTTCGTGTGGACCCAAATAACAGCAGTAAAGTCGTAGCTGGCACGAAACAAGGTCTGTATTTTTCGTACGATGGCGGAGCGAACTGGACCGGCCCCTGTTTCACCAACAATTTCGCCACCCAGCGTCAGGACGTTACCGGTCTTGAGCTAAGCGACGTGGGTGGTGGCGATACCCGCATCGTTGCGGCCATCGGCACGCGCGGCTTTGCTACCACCGTGCAGTACGATCTCAATTCGAACGGTGCCAACGGCCTTTACGGCGCAACGATGCCATCGAGCGGCTGCCCAAGTTTCACTTCAATCGCTAGCAATGCCAACGGCTTCATCTTCGGCACTGCGGTCACCGGAAGCGCCTATTCGACTGGGGCATCTATGAATGCCGGGAGTGGCTCGCCTTTCGTCAATATCTCCACCGGCAATCAGTTGGGTCGAATTGACATTGCCGTCGCGCCGAGCAACGCGGACTACATTTATGCGCAGGTGCAATCCATTGTTGGTAACAGCAACGGTGGCTGCGGCAACTCCCTGGCTGCCAGATTGGTGCGTGGGCTTCTACTGACGGCGGTACAAGCTGGACCTTCATGGAGGGTTCCCAAGGCGGTGCGCTCAGGAATTGCCAAAACGTCGCCGGCGATTACCCACAAAACTGGTACGACTAGGGAGTGGTTGTTGATCCGAACAACCCCGACCGCGTGTTCTTCGACACGTTCGAGGTCTGGTTTGCAACGCGCACGGGAACTGTCTGGAACGATACTACGTGCGGTTATTCCTACAGCGGCGCGGCAGGTCCTGTGCATGTGGACCAGCACGCTCTGGCCTTCGTGCCCGGCTCGTCCAGCATCTTGCTAATCGGCAACGACGGCGGCGCCCACGGGACGGCAAACGCCAACATCGTAAACCAAAACACGGATCCGACGTGGTTCAACATGGACACGGGCTTGAACACAATCGAATTTTACTCGGGCGACATCAGCGGTAATTTTCTTAATGCCGCCTCGCCACAAGCAAGCGGCGGCGCGCAGGACAACGGTTCCAGCTCAGTTACATTTGCCGGCGCGCCCTCCGGCCCGGTGCTATGGCAGCTGGGAGTGGGTGGAGACGGCTTCTATTCACGCATTGATCCTGTGGGCACAGGTTCGAGTCTGCGTTTCTGGCAGGGTAACAACAGCGGTATGCTGCATCGTTGTGTTAGTAACTGCACGAATCAGAATGCTCCCTGGAGTGGCAACGTCCAGGGCAGCTGGGGCGGCGATACGCAATCGTTCATTCTGCCATACGACCTGTTCCATGGCGGTATCCCAGGAGGGGATGACTGTCCAGCAGCCGGCGTCCCCGGCGGCTGCGGTAATCTGGTTGCCGGCACGACCAGGGTGTGGGAGACAACTCATGGCGGCAACGCCTCGTTCAGCTCATCGGATTGGTACATAACGAACAATCCGACCACGCAGAACATGACCAAGCAGACATTGGGGAACCGTTCGTTTATTAATCAGGTAAAGTACTCGCCGAAGTATCAGAGCGTTGCCATTGTCGGCACGAACGACGGCAATGCCTGGATAGGCTTTAACCTTGGCACGGGGACGCAAGCGCAGGCGACCTGGGTAAATGTCACTGGAAACAATACGGTTCTGCCCAATCGCCCTGTGATGGGCATCGCGCTGGACCCTTCCATGCCAGCCGCAAATCTCCCAGTTGGATACGCAGCGGTCGGCGGTTTCAATGCTAATACGCCACCGACACCGGGTCACGTGTTCCAGGTAACATGCGCGGCCAATTGCGGCACTTTTACCTGGGCCGATAAGACCGGCGATCTGCCGGATATTCCGGTGGACTCGATCATCGTTAATCCTAATCAACCGCAACAGGTCTTTGCCAGCACAGACTGGGGCGTTTACTACACCGATGACATCACTGTGGCATCTCCTACCTGGCAGCGCTTCGAGAATGGCCTGCCGCACGCGATGGTATGGGACATGCAAATTGACCGTGGTAGCACTACCTTATCAGTCTGGACACGCAGTCGCGGTGCCTACGTCTATCCTTTGCCCGGCGCTGGTCCGACGCCGACCCCGACTCCAACACCCACAGCCACGCCCACGGTGACACCTACACCTACGTCAACGCCTACCGCTACCCCGACGCCTACTGCTACGCCTAGAGCAACACCGAGGCCGCGGCCAACGCCCCACCCTCGGCCAACGCCGCCGTAAGACGGAATAGTGATTAGTGACGATTTCTCGGCGGCGCTAGGCCAAAGGTGGACCGGCTTCTTCTGAAAATGCCAGTCCGGCTCGGACCGATAGCATTTCGCCCGACGACGCAAGATCGAAGTCCCAAGGCATTAAGCAGCAGAGCTTGGCGGCAAAGCCGCGTTGCTCTACCAACGCGTTCAGGAGTCGCCGCGACGACCATTCCACCTGACTGATCAGCTTCTTGAGAAATAATCTATTTCCCGTTCAAAATTAAAAAGTCTTGAACCGTTTCCGAAGCAGGCGGCGGCGTATTCCAACAGTGCCACCCATCATACTGCCCAGGCCTCGGCCCACGCCGCATCCTCGTCCGACTCCGCCGTAATTGTGAGCCGGTGATCAGTGATCAGTTGTAGCCCGATTGCTGAGCTGACCCGTGTAGCGCGACAACGTGCGGGCGGCGGACGCGCTAGCCGCCATGGCGACAAGACCAGTCGGCGGTCAGCAGTACGCGGCTGCAGCAACCATGTCAGCGGAACTCGGCTACTCCTGTGCGAGTTCCCGCGTGAGGCGTGCGTCCCGAAACGTCAAAATGTCACCGTCACTTGATTAGAACAGGTCTGAGTGCCCGCGTTACATACTTTATAGGTGTAGCTGGCATGGCCACGGCCGCCGGGCGAGTCGGTGTAGAAACCGTCGTTTTGGGTCGTGGCGACGATCCCGCCGTTGCGGTAAACATCGACATTGCTCGAAGTCGCCCCGTTCCAGGAGAGGTCCACTGTGTGTCGTCCCTGCACTTTGTAGCCACGCGCAGTGAGCGTGATTTGGCCGGCTGTAGGTGTTGGTGTAGCTGTGGGAGTGACGGTCGGGGTAGGGGTTGCCGTCGGAGTTGGCGTCGGTGTTGGAGTTGGGCTTGCGGCAGGGAATTGGAATTTGCCGATGCGCGTAAACCAGCTAGCGCTACTGGTCACAGGATAATATTCGTTGGTGTGCCAGAAAGTTAGATTATCCGCAGGATCGATAGTCAGCATGCTGTAGTCGCCCCAGCGTCCACTGGAATGGGTCTGGTGGCCTCCGCCAGCAATCATTACGGCTTCACCTTGGCCGAGATTATTTAACGGATCGGAAGTCAGCCGTCCCGCATAACGAATGGAAGGTTCCTGTGTCGCGCTGGAGGTAGAATAACCGATTGCCATGTTTCCGTTTTGATCCACTGCAATACTAGGCATCCACCGCCACAAACCATCACTGCCATTCGTCCAGCTTTGCTGTTGCACCGGCGTAGCGGGAAAATTGCCGCCGGTAACATTCATTTGATACCAGCGAATCGCAGTCGGGCCGTTCGGGTAATTCAGAATAACGGTCTGGGACGCCCACAACGACTCCGTGCCGGAGCTATTCCGATAAACAAGCGGCGTCATGATTTTGTCGCCCAATGTGTCTAACTTTTGTGCGGTGCCGTTCTGGGGCACCAGGAGCGTGCCGGAATTAGTGAACGCGTCAACGAACCCGGCTACGGGGACGTTGGCATTCGGGGTATGGTTGACGCCGAGGCCGAGAGTCGAATTACTCGGGGTGCCAAAATCAACGTGAAATTTCCAGCCATGCACCTGAGTCAAAGTCACGCCGCCGGTCGCGGGGCTATCGACGGAGATGAGAAACTCATCCCTGCCCGCAGGCGGAGGCGTACCCGTGCGAAAACCAGCTGGAACCAAACTGTAGGAATCGCCCAAGCCGGCAGGGGTGATGTTAAAGGCAATGGTGTTAGCGGCGCCCCCGGAGAGCATGGATGCGCGATCGAGAGCAAAGACCCGCACGCCTTGAAAGCCAAGAGTAACACCATTGAACAAGTTGACCGTGAGGTAATAGGCGTTTTCTGCAGGGCTCCCGCCGCTGTTCCACATCGCCAACTTCGGGTAATCACCGATCCAAGTGGGATTGGACGGGTCATGCTGGATCGCATAGAGGAACCAGCCCCCACTGACTGGGTCGCCTGTCTGAGATACACCGACGCATTGGTAGAATGGTCCGGAGCCGGGCAGCGAGCCGGGAAAGGCAAAATCGCTCACCACCCAGCGATTGGCCTGATGATCATAAAGGACGAACCCATCGCCATTGTTGAAGCCCGAACAAGGCGTGCCTACCAAGGTCAGGAAGAAAGAGTTGTAGGTCGTTCCATTGGGGCCATTGAGCGGATTACCGTTTTTATCAAAAATCTTGATCGAGCTATTGACCGACTGGACATAATGATTCGGGCCGACATCGCCATCGGTGTCAGGCGGCAAACAGAGACAACCACTCTGGCTTGAGTTCATCCCATCGAAAGTCAGCAGCGGCGCAGGCATTGTCGGCGTGGGGGGTGTGATTCGCTTCACCAACGTCTCCAACCGTGGGTAATCGGATTGATTGGTCGGGTTTGGAATTTCTGGATGCGGATAACGCGTCAGCCGCTTCTCTTCGATCTCGGGGTTTGGAGCAACGTAAGGGAGACTTCGCAAATCGTTGTTTTGAATAACCGGTTCCATCAACCGCAAGACGTCCGGCGTCTGCGTACCGGGAGCATCCTGTGCGCCTACGGAGGGATTGCTTTGTTGAGTCGGCCTTGCGCTCTTTGTTTGGGCGAACAGCGCCACAGCAAGACCACCAAGGCAAAAGACCGCGGCAATTAAAACGCGAAGATTAAAGAAAGCGGATTGTGAAGTAGATTTCTTTTTCATAACAGGGCTTCATTGGAGGCCCCGATGGTTGATCAAAACACTCCGAAAAATCAACACTTTATTTTGTATGCTTGGCATGCTGATCCCGGCTTGGCGATAAACACTCGCCCGCTGACCCCTGTTGATTAGGTGGGCTACGCAGAGGAGGTGCCGGAAAGTCTTCTTGGCGCCGGTCCATCGTACCCGTGATTGACCGGATCAATCCGCCGCATTGGTTTCTCGCGAGTTTGTTCTTCGATCACGTGCGCCACGAGCCCAGGCGTGCGGGCGATCATGAAAATGCCATTGAACGCTGCGGGGTTCATTCCCAGATCGGCAAGAATGGCGCCGATAGCGCCGTCCACATTGATGGGCAAAGCTTTCTTCGCCGCAGCGAACGCCTTTTCAACGGCGCGCGCTGTTTTCATGTGCACGCCATCGACGCCTGCTTCGCGCGCCAGCTCGAAAAGCCGGGCCGTACGCGGATCTTTCGTATGATAACGATGACCAAAGCCTGGCATGCGCTCGCCCGTTTCTCTCATTGCCGACAGTGTGCGAGCGGCGGATTCATCCAATGAAATAGATTCACGAGTTGCGCGATCAGCGATTGCTTTCAGTTGCCGGGCGCAATCTTCAATTGCCCCGCCGTGGTGACGATTGATCGACATGATCCCTGCGGCGACCGCCGCGCTCAACGCTGCTCCGGTTGATGCGACAGTTCGCGCCGCTAACGCGCTTGGCGGCGTCGCACCGTGATCAATCGACGCGACCAAAATCGCGTCCATCAAACGCGCGATTGCCGGCGAGGGCAGTTCGCCCGTCAAAATGAGATAAACCGCGGCGCCGAAGGAGACGCGTCCCATAAGCTCGGCAATATCGTATCCGCGTACTCCCACCCTGTTAGGTTCTATGCGCGTGACCGCGGTGTTCCATGTTGCTTTCTTGTCGGCTTCGCTCATGAGACTTAGTCCTTTCATTTTCTTGAGAATCTCGACGACCGCGTCCGGCAGTTCCCCGAACGAATCGACTACGATGGCGCCTGCCTCGCGCAAGGCTTTTACCTTGCCGGCGTGCGTGCCGCGGCGGCCCTCGATAATCGCTCCGGCGTGACTGAACCGGGTGCCTTCGCGCGCAGCCTTGCCACCGATATAGGCGATCACCGACTTGGTGACCTTTCGCTCGACAATCAGTTGTGCCAATTCTTCCTCCTGCGACGAACCGATTTCACCGAAGACGACAATGGCTTCTGTGAAAGGATCAGCTTCGAACATCAGCGCGGCATCGGGAATTCGAACTCCAAGGACCGCGTCGCCGCCAATATGCACGATGGTTGAAATGCGGACGCCGGCTTGCCCAAGATAATAACCTGTGCTCGAAGCCATCCCGCCCGAGCGGCTGATCACCCCAACGCCTTTTGGAATCCCGGGCTTGAACCATTGTCGCGCGCTTTCCGCTCGGCCGCCGATCATGCCGACCACAGCCTTGCCCGGGCTAAGCGCCCCCAGTGTGTTCGGTCCAAGAAACATTGCGCCGTTTGCGTTTGCGGCTGCTGCGATTTCCATGGCGTCCCATACTGGCACGCGATCTGGCACCAGCACGGTGAGTTTGATCCCTGCGTCAATCGCGGAAATTGCTGCGTCTTTCACACCTGCCGCTGGCACGAAAAGGACCGAGATATCGATGTTACCTAACGAATTTACCGCGTCCTGTGGTGTGTTAAACACAGGCACCCCGAGGACGTTCTGTCCGCCTTTGCCTGGCGTAACGCCGCCGACCACGTTGGTTCCGTACTCGCGCATGAGACGCGTGCGTGCCCGTCCTTCACGTCCGGTGACGCCTTGCACCAACACACGCTTTGTCTCGTCGATTAAAATTGCCATCTTAGTGAGCGCCTCCGATCAGGTCATTCAATCCCGGAATATCAAGCTCCAAATAGAACCCTTCGATTCCGGCAAGCCGGCACTCGACATCACACGCGAGTAATTCGGAATCCTTGGTCGCGAATTCTTCTTCGGAGAGCGAGCGCGCGGGCGCACCTTTGCGATCGACAATCAATCCGCCGGAGTGCGTTTCCACGGCGCTGCGAACTTCTGTCCATTGCCCAGGGTCGATCCATACCCGACCATTTTTCACCTGAAATACAGTGGCTGACGAATTTTTGATGAACTTCGGGACGCGCGGAGTGCGCGGCTTCCATTTTGTGCCGCCAGTGTTTCCGACGAGTTCGGCAAAGCGTGCCGCGATCATCGCCGGTGTGTCGGTCTTGCGATAGCCTTCGACCTGCGCGCACAACAGCTTCGACATGCGACGCAAGATATCCACGGCGCGATCTTCTGTGTTTCCGCCCAGACGAATGACCGCCGGAATGTCGAGATCGAGCTCCCAAAAAGCTTTGGCCAACCCGTACGCGGACCAATATTGCTCCTGGCTCGCGACACCGGAACCCGAACCGAAGTATCCGACGAGATCGGGCTGAGCCAAAATGATTCGCGCGGCGCGATAAACCTTGGATGCGGACGGATTTCCGCTGGTATCAGTGAAATCCGCGATGGTGAATCCCGCGTTAACGATAGCGTCCATCGACATCATTGAGCCGCCGCCGCCGGCGCCATGAAAACCAACCAAACCTTTGGAATCTTTGGGAGCAGCCGTCGCCAACTGTGCGAAATAAAATGTGCCGCGATGATCGCTTTGTTCCACAGCGTAGGCGAGGCGCTCGAGAACAGTCGGTGGATGATCGAACTCGCGCGCGATTTCGATTCCCAATTCGGGGCGACGCACCACGGCGTAGTCATCAATCGTAATCCGGCAATCGGCCGCGACGAATTCGCCGCTTCTGGTCAATACCAGCGGATTGATTTCCAGCGACCGCGCTTCCACGCTGCGCGCGGCAGCAAACAACTTCCGGATCGAATCGGCGAGTTGCTCCGCGAGCGCTGGTGAAAGACCGCATGGGTTGACGGCTTCATTCACGACGGGATCAAGAGGTCCTCGATTCACGTCGCAGGGAATGCGTCTCGTTGACGCGGCGCGTTCTTCGATTCCCGTGCCTCCGCCCGCCGCGAAGATGATCACCGGCGCGCGTGCGGCGTCATCAATGGCAAACGAAAGAAAAAATTCCCGATCGATATCGATCTTTTCTTCAACGAGCACGGCTTCGACTGGAAACTGTCCGACCTTCATCGCCAGCATCCGCGTCGCGTGCGGACGCACTTCATCTGGCTTTTTTGCAAACGCGACACCACCGATGCCGGCGCGGCCCGTAGTCCAAACCTGAATCTTGATGACGACTTCGTCCCCTAACTTCGCCGCTACTGCGACGGCCTCTTCAGTCGTTCGAGCCGGAGAGCCGCGCGGGATTTTGAATCCATTGGCGGCAAGAATGGCTTTGCCTTGATATTCGTGGAGTCGCGCCATGGCTGCGTGCTATTTCGGATGAAAACGCCCAACGTTCAACGCTCAACTCGAAGAGAATTCACCCACGACGGGCAAGCCGAGCAGGCATCGAACGCAGGATTGCATCGCTACCGAACTATGCATTCCTGGATTGCTCCACTATCCGGAGTTGAGTAAAGATCATATTACGGTGCGCTCCGCTTGCGAGAGTCGATATGGCCGGTGAGGGCAAAAAGGAAATCCAACTCGAGATCGGGCACGTCTTGTTCATCGATCTCGTTGGTTATTCGAAATTTTCCCTTAACGACCAGCACGCCGCAGTTGAACAGCTAAATCGGGTTGTTCGCGCGTCAGAGCAATTTCAACAGACCGAAACCGCAAGCCGTTTGCTCAAAATCCCAACCGGCGACGGCATGGCGCTGGTATTTTACTCGACGCCGGAGGCGCCCGTGCAGTGCGCGCTGGAGATTAGTCGCTCACTCAAGCGATATCCACAGCTGCAAGTTCGGATGGGAATTCACAGCGGTCCGGTCAGCGTGGTGATGGATGTGAATGAACGTGCCAATCTGGCTGGCGCTGGAATGAATATCGCCCAACGAGTGATGGATTGCGGCGATGCGGGGCACATCCTGCTTTCGAAGCGTGTCGCTGAAGATCTCGAAACGCACGAGAAATGGCGACCGCTCTTGCACGATCTTGGTTCGTGCGAAGTGAAGCATGGAGTGCGTCTTGCTGTGGTAAATGTCTATGCCGACCAATTCGGCAACCCAAAACTCCCGCTGAAATTAGCAGCGCAGAGACGCCGCACGCGAATGCGATGGGCGGCGATGACTACAACGTTGCTCGCACTTGCGGCGACCGTCGGTGGTATTGCGATATTTTCCCGTAATCGCGCACAATCGACACTGACTGCGCCAGAAAAGAGCATCGCGGTGCTGCCGTTTGCGAACCTGAGTGAAGATAAGGCGAACGCCTACTTCGCGGAAGGTATCCAGGACGAAATTCTGACGCGCTTATCCAAGATTGCTGATTTAAAGGTGATCTCGCGCACATCGACGCAGCATTTCAAAAGCGCGCCTGGCAACTTGTCCGAAATCGCCAAACAACTTGGAGTTGCCTACATTCTAGAAGGAAGTGTTCAGAAGAGTGGCGACGCCGTACGCGTAAACGTGCAGCTGATCAAAGCAGCCAATGATTCCCATCTTTGGGCCGATACCTTTGATCGAAAACTGATAGATGTGTTTTTCGTCGAGAGTGAAGTGGCTAGAGCGATCGCCGAGAAATTGCGCCTGCACCTCACGGGCGAGGAAGAGCAGGTCATCGCCGCGAAACCAACGGAGAACGTCGAGGCCTACGATGCCTATTTGCGGGGTCTGGCTTACAACCTCAAGACGGCAACCACGCCTGCCAACTCCCTTGGCGCGCAGAAATATCTCAGAGAAGCCGTGCGGTTGGACCCGAAATTTGCTGTTGCCTGGGCGCTGCTCTCGTACGTGGACGCCCGTGGTTATCTCCAATTGACTCTGCAGCCAACGACTGCCCTTCGCGAGGAGGCACGGCAGGCAGCCGAAACCGCGCTTACTCTTCAGCCCAATCTCGGCGAAGCTCTGATGGCGATGGGGTATTACCGCTATGCCTGTTTGAAGGATTACGACACCGCAGTGCGGTACTTTGAGCAAGCACGTCAGTCCCTTCCCAATAGCAGCCGTATTCCCGAATCGCTGGCTTATCTCGAGCGGAGACGAAACCAATGGGACCGGAGTGAGTCGTACTTCAACGAAGCCGAGCGACTCGATCCGCGCAATGTTTCGCTGCTAACCCAGCATGCACAATCATACATTTGTCGTCGTCAGTTCCCGGAAGCGCTACGAAAGCTTGACCAGGTTCTCGATATTGTACCGGACGACCTGGATACGCTGGTGCAAAAAGCGTCTATCGCCCAGGCAGTGGGCGACCTGCCGCAGGCTGCCATACTGTTAGCTCCGCTACATCCGGCGTCGAATAACCCAGGGGCCTTGGAAACGCAGCTTTACCAAGCCATCTTGGAGCGCCACCCCGAACAAGTTATCCCTCGCCTGAAGGAAATACTGGCCAAATCTGATCCTGGATTGGGTTATTACAATGGAGAATTGCGCTTTTGGCTCGGCTGGGCGCAAGAAATCGGGGGCGACCGTCCCGCTGCCGACGAAAGCTGGCGCCAGGCACGCAGCGAATTGGAATCCCTTCTAAAAGAGCAGCCTGAAAATTTTGTTGTGATCGGTGATCTCGCGCTGATCAATATGGGTCTCGGCGACAAGACGGCTGCATTAAGTCTAGCTGAACGTGCCATGCGTGTCATTCCGCTTGAGAAAGATGCGTTGCACGGTCCAATCCCGATTGAGATCCTCGCCCGGGTAGCAGCACGATTTGGAGAGCCTGATCGCGCCATCGCAGCGTTGCAGAAACTGCTCTCGATTCCGTCCACCGGCCCATTAGCTTCGAACGCGCCGATCACGTCCGCGTTGCTTCGCCTCGATCCAATGTTTGATCCGCTTCGGCAGGATCCACGCTTCGAAAAGCTCCTCGCCTCGGTGGGGCAGAAGGACGCGAAGCAATGATGCACGGGAATTGACCAACAATTCGTCGCTGCTATCCGCCCACAGCTTGGTAATGGCCGAGGCCGCGTTTCCACATGAGGTTTGCCCAAGCCCATGCGAGCAACAGCCAACCAGTTTGGATCGCCAGGGCTTGCACAAGGTCAGCACCTTTTAATCGGCCGAGAAAGATCGCGATTGGACAAAACAGTTCGTAGTAGAACGGCAGCCATTTCATCACGGCCTGGACGGCAGACGGCATGATGTCGATGGGAAACATCTGGCCACCGAGGAAGTATTCGAACGAATAAACAATGAAAACGAAGGTGGAGATTTCCAGAATCCAAAACGCCATCATCGCAAGGCTGTAAGTGATAAAGAACTGAATGAACGCCGCCATTAACATCGATACGATGGAAACCACATACACCAGTGGATCAGTCGGCAGCACGACGTAGTCGCGGAAATAAATAAAGATCAGCGCAATCGGCGGCAGGGTAACGAAGGTGTAAACGAGCCGGCCGCTTAGAAAAATACTGAACCGGTATGCTAGATAACTCATCGGTTTGGTGAGAAGCGCATTGATCTGGCCTTCGCGAATATCAGCGGCGATCTGCCATTCATCCTCCGTCGGTGTGACCAGATTGCTGACCAGGATAGTGAGCAAATAGTAGTAAATCATCGAGCCGTAGTCGTAGCCGTGCAGCCCGCCGCCGCGCTCCTTGAACACCGCGGCCCAAAGAAAAACTGTGCCGGCTAGCGGAATCAGGCCGAACAGCGCGCGCAGAAAATAATTCCAGCGGTAAACAAACGTGTTCTGTAGCCCGATGTTAAAAACCGAGAGGTATTTTTCGATCTTACTCGTGCTCATGCTCCTGCTCGTAATCGTAATCGAAATTACAAAATGTCGAGCACGACCAGGATTACGAGCATGAGCTCAACTATTCGCTACAGTTTTGAGTCAGCTCCACGGCCAGATTAATCGCGGCGATCATGCTGTCAGGACATGCAATTCCTTTGCCGGCAATTTCAAACGCGGTGCCGTGATCGGGACTGGTCCGAGGAAAAGGAAGCCCAAGCGTCACGTTCACACCTTGGTGAAAGGCGTGGAGTTTCAGCGGAATCAATCCCTGGTCGTGGTACATGCAGAGTACCGCGTCGAATTCGCCTTCAATCGCACGATGGAAAACTGTGTCGGGGGAGTGTGGGCCTGTAAAAACGGGATGTGACCCGTGAGAAGTCAGAAGTGATTGGTTTAATTCGGCGACTGCCGGAGCGATGATTTCGATTTCTTCACGGCCGAGTTTTCCCGATTCGCCAGCGTGGGGGTTTAATCCGGCAACAGCAATGCGCGGTCTCGCAGCGCCACCACGCGCGACCATCGTGACCTTGGAAGATTGACGGCTTAAAGCCGTCGAGCTTCCAGAAGTGCCGCGCGAGAGGGTTCGGGCTTGTAGAAAATCCGCGAGCAACAGACCGACTCGGACAACCTCTGATTGCTGAAGCGCACTCGTTGCCTTGCGCAATGGAAGGTGAGCCGTTACAAGCGCGACGGTCATCTTTCCACCGGTCAGACACATTGCGAAATTTTTGACGCTGCATCGCTCGGCAAAAAATTCCGTCTGTCCTGGAAACTTGAAACCCACTTCGTACATCCGGGCTTTGTGAACCGGGCCGGTTACGATTGCATCGAGCTCACCGCGCCGGGCCAGGGTGACTGCTTCCTCCAGCGCGGCGGCAGCAGATCGCGCGGTTTTACGCGTGGGCTGTCCTGGATGGCAATCCGGATATTTGCCGATGATCTTGTATTCGGCCGATTTGGGAACTTGGTCAGACCTCAGCGCGAGATCGACAATCTCTGGCCCGATCCCGGCGCAATCGCCGAGCGTGACGCCGATACTTGGTTTTCCGCTTCTGTTCATGCTCGTGATCGCAATCGACTTCACTTAATCGATCACGTGCACACGCAACGAGCAAAAACTGCGAACATGGGATTGATTTTCCCCGCAGTTTAAGGAAAACTAGCTTCCCGGCATGCAGCACGTCACCGCGTTCTCAAGTCCGCAAACTGTTCCCGCTGCGCCTGCGGCCGTGCGAAAATCTGGCTTGTGGATTTTGGACAGCTGGCGCGACCTGGTCCTGTACGTCTGCACGCCGCTGGTGATTCTGCCGATCTTCCTATTGGCACAGGCGCGTTGGAGCGCGCAGGACATTTATCTTTTCGTCGCTGCTTTTGGCGCAATGGGCCACCATTTGCCGGGAATGATTCGCGCCTACGGCGATCGCGCGTTATTCCAGCGGTTCAAATGGCGCTTCATTCTTGCGCCGATTTTCCTGGTTGTCGTCTGCGCGGCCTTTTCCATTTGGGACCTTAAAGGCATCGTGCTGGTCGCCTTTGTCTGGGGCGTTTGGCACGGCATGATGCAGACCTACGGGTTCTGTCGCATTTACGATGCGAAAGTTGGCTCGTTCGCTGAGCTGACACGCCGTCTCGACTTCGCATTATGCGGGATTTGGTTCGCTACCGCGGTTCTCCTCTCACCGCAGCGAATGACCGACACACTCGAAACTTATTATTCTGCCGGCGGCCCCTTCATTCCGCCTGCGCTTCTCCGAATGGCGCAGCAAACCTTGCTAGCCGTGGCGCTCGCAGTTGCGGCCCTGTTCCTGGCAAATTATGTCTGGAGCTGGACCCGGGGGAACCGGCCGAGCCCTGTGAAGCTGGTGCTCCTCGTCACAAGCATTTCTTTCTGGTGGTACTGCAACAACATTGTTGCGAGTGTTCTGGTGGGCATCGCGTTGTTCGAAGTCTTTCACGATGTGCAGTATCTATCGCTGGTTTGGATTTATAATCGCAAACGAGTTGAGACAGACAGCGCGATCGGCGGTTTTATGCGTTTCGTGTTCCGGCGCAGCGGCTCGCTGATGGGTCTTTACGTGGGGCTGATCTTTGCCTACGGCGCGCTCGGCTATTTCAAGTCCAGTATCGGTACCGAGTCAGTCAAAACGATACTCGCCGGCGTTGTGACGGCTTCAGCGCTGCTCCATTTTTATTACGACGGGTTCATTTGGAAAGTGCGCGAAAAATCGACCCGGCAATCTCTCGGCATCAGCGGCGGCGGCACAGCGGATGTTTCGACCAAAGGTTTTCTGCCGGGCTGGACGTTACATGGCGCGAAATGGGTAGGCGTTTTCGTCATACCATTGGGAGCGCTTTGGCTCGGGCAGACGCACACGGCCCGGACCGAACTCGATCGCGTTGCGATGATCGCCGCTGATCTTCCAACCAGCGCGCGGGCGCATTTGAATCACGCGACTGCGTTGCAGGACGCCGGCCGTGTTGATGAAGCTGCCGAATCCTTCTCCAAAGCCTTGCGTCTGAATCCCGATTCCGCGAAGGCGCATGTCAGTCTCGCGACCATTCTGATTGGCAAAGGAGAACTGAACGACGCGCATGCCCATTATGAACAAGCGTTGCGGATGGACCCTAACAACGCCGAGTATCACTCCGGTTATGCTTATCTTTTGGAGCAATTGGGCCAGGACGACCAGGCGGCGGCCCAGTGCGAAGCCGCAGTCCGTCTGGCGCCAAAGTCCGCGCTGGCTCATTATAGCTATGGCGCTTTTTTGGAAAAACACGGCAAATTGGACGAGGCCACTGCGCAGTATCGAGAGGCGGTCCGCGCTGATCCCAGTTTAGTCGATGCTCAAATAGATCTCGGGAGTGCACTCCTGGAAAAGGGCGACTTCGCAGGAGCAAAGGAGCACCTTCAAACAGCCTCCAAGCTCGATCCAAAGCTAGCCCAGCCGCATAATTATCTTGGAAAAATTCTTATGCGCGAAGGCGACATTTCCGGCGCAATCGCACAATTCGAAGAAGCGTTGCGTTTGCATCCCGACTTTCCGGAAGCCGAGGAAAACCTCCGCATGGCCAAGACGAGCGACGGCGGATCTCTCACGCTGTCACCCAGGTAGATCCTTGGTGCTCGCAAAAGACCGCTGGTTATAATGGCTGACAATCATCGTGGCGGGCGTGATAAGTAATCATCGAATCGTCCGTCTTGAATCTGTGAGAGAAGCTGAGGAAACGGCTCCCGGCTGACCATACATCCACGCGCGACTTCGACGTTGTCGTTCGAAACCGACAGCGAGGTAGAGATTTTCTCATACGCGGCACGGTCACACCGACGAAGGCCAACCAGAATGTAGAGTTCGCCTGCCGGCGTCGCATGAGCAAGCGCAGCTTGCAACTGCTGTGAGGCATCCGGCCGCTCCAAAACAGCACGCAAATTCCGTTCACCTGCGGACATGAGTCCAGCAACTCCAACACCTCCAAACGCAAAGGATTTTGCCGCGGCAAGATCACGAGCCGCTGAATTCTCGGACGTAGCCACTGCCGAAACACCAAGCTGCGACAACACAATTCCGACGACGAGCGTGATGGTGAGCCTTTCACGTCACAGCAGTGGGGCTCTTATTCATTTAAAGTCCCAAGCTCAGCGGCCCGGCGCACGGAACGGCTGGATTGCAACCAGAGCGCGATCGCCGGGTTCTGCAGCGCATGGTTAGGCCACGTTTGTGATCTCATACACACTGCTCAAAAATAACTCCGTGTCACTGAAATCTGGAAAGACGCAAACAGCTCCCTCTGCCGACAACCGTGTTGCGCGACTCCCCGTGCCAATACCAACGAACGGAATACTAACGCTGCGACATGCGCGAGCATCCCACACCCCGTCTCCAACGTAAACGGTGCGGCCAAGCCCGCCATATCGCTCGGCTGCCCTCTTCATCGACAACCTGATAATGGACTCTCTATCAAACGCATCGTCGCTCGATGCCGCTGGATAATCGTCATAGGACAAGCCAGCACTCGCCATCTTAAGACGAGCCGAGTCACGCCAAGCCCCAGTAGCAAGGGCGACGCGATACTGCTCGCTCCCATCCAAGCGCGAAAGCAACAAAGGTGCTCCTGTGACTGCTGCAAAAGCAGCTTCGGATGAAGCCCGGGCAAGCAAAGCAACAAAGTGCTGGCGAAACCGTGAAGTCTCGCTTGGTGATGGAAGCCGTCCGGTGCGAACCTCGTGAATCTCGCGGAAAACACCAAAATCAGTTGCGTGCTTGTAGCGCGACCAATCGCTATTCACCTCGGCGAAGCCACACACTTCAGCGAGCGAACGCACAAAGCACTCTTCGTCGGCCTTCATGGTCTGAGTCAGTGTGCCATCAATGTCGAATATGACCAAGCGCATGGAAGTGGCCTAGCGAGAAAGCGATAAGCCACGGCAGGGTATCTTGGCAAACACACTGAACGCATTTCGATATGGGGCCGTTGGCTTCATCGACTAGTTAGACCCGATTTTGGAGTCAGCTCAGGCTGAGCGTATCGCTGTTCCCACTCTTCCATCTGGTGTCTGCCTCGTTCGTCATCAAGCAACCCACTGATGTGCTCGCCGTTAAAGGTGCCTTCTTCATCGGTGAAGTGCGAAAAGAATAGTACAGCTTCATTTCGACCACGCCGGAACAACAACCCTATGCCTGGTTTGCCATCGTCTATCACGACAAGCGTGTAGAGCCCGTGCCACCACGTTTCCCCATCACCGAGTAAACGGGTGACTTTGCGGCGCGCATCTGTCCAGCAAACGCAGATGCTTGTCGTCCCGATGGGGTTTTAAAGGTGTGGCAACCGGAAAAACATACACTTCATTAGCGCTTTTTATGAACCGCAAAAAGTCGGGAGCATCGTCGATGGCCCGCTTCCATGTGATCCATGCGAATTCATTGCGATGGTCAGGATCACCGCGTGGAAAACGGCGAATGGCAACCCAACCCCAATCATGTGTTTTCTCATAAGCGCGCATCTCGATACTGCTGAGGACTTCAAGGGCTGCGGGCTTCCTCTTGTCAGAAGATGTTGATACGAAGTCGGCAATCGCCGCGCGAATATCACCAACCGATACGTCATGCATTCTCCCATAAACCCGCACGCCATTGACGCGCATTGATTCGCTCGCGATTGCGAGCGTCGCTGTTGCGATTGTGAGAAGAACGACCAATATCCGCATGAGGTCTAACTAGAACTAGACGAACATTCGCTTTCAAAGGCGAACATTTTTTCGTCGAAAGCTCGATCATGAGCAAGAGCAGGAGCAGGAGAACACGGCGAAGCGATCAACTCCGATAAATCGCGAGCAGGCGCCCAACGTCCAACGCTCAATCAGAACGTGCGGATATAAGCTTTCTCGCGCAGGCTGGCGATCCAGCGTTCCTGAATTTGCTGCGCTTCGTCCTGGATCAGTTTCTTCTCGATATCGGCGCGCGCTTCAGCGAGTGATCTCGTCGTGCCGCCGCGCTTGTCTTCAACTTTCAAGATGTAGTAATTGCCGGCGTAATCGATGATGTTACTGATTCTGCCGACTGGCATGTTAAAGGCGAACTTTTCCAGCGGCACGGCGAGAGTGTTGCGTCCAATCCAGCCCCAGTCGCCGCCGTTGTCTTTCGTGCTGTCCTCGGAATAAATCTGCGCTGTTTGTTCGAATTCAGCGCCGCCGGCGAGTTTGCCGAGCACTTCTTCGGCCAGCGACTTTTGCGCCTGAGCGTTCCCGGTATCCTTTTGGCCGGAAATCATGATCATCCGCAACTTGATTTCTTCCTTGCTCGTAAATAGTTCGCGATGCTTCCTGTAGAAATCTTCAATTTTACTAGGCGAAATAATGTAGTTGGTCTTGACGTTGTGACTGCGCATCGCCTGGACGATGATTCGTTCCATCTCCTTTTCCTTGAACTCGCCCAGCGAGTAATTCTGCGCCTCAAGCGTCTTGACAAACGTATTGCGGTCGCCGCCGAAGCTCTCCCGGATAATATCGTGCACCCGCTGGTCCACCACGTGATCCGGGATTTGATAGCTTTCCTTTTTGAACGCCTGGATGATAAGCCGTCGATCGATCAGATCCTTTAGAGCAAGCTGCCGGACTTCTTTCAGCTTGTTTTCCAGATCCTGACCGCTCAATTGCGACCGCAACAGTTTTTCGCGCGGCGCGGACAACTGCCGCACTTGTGAGTATGTGATAACGTCGCCATTCACAATTGCAGCCATGCCGTCCACCACCTGAGGTTCCTGGGCGAACGCATCGCAACAAATGGGTAATAGAACAAGCGCACAGACCGCCACCAAAATGGCGGTAAATTGACGCACGAAGTTTCTCATAATTTCTTTATCAGTTCCAGAATCTCCCCGAGATGCTGCTCGATTTTGGCTTCAACTAAACGAGGGAATTTGCCCGCGACAAGTATAAAATCTCCGCGCCGCGTCAACATCAATTTGCGTTCGCGCACCTCGACGCGGGTTATCCCTGATTTTGCAGCAGCGAGCTTGATTTCGATGAGGCGAAACAAATTGTCAACCGGCGGTGGGAACGGCCCAAAGCGGTCGCGCCAGTCGCGTCGCAGACGGTCTAATTGCTCGTGCGTCGTAACTTCTGCGACGTCCCGGTATGCCCGGATGCGCAAACCGGGATCGCTGACGTAGGTGATTGGAGTGAAGGCTGGAATTTTCTCAGGAGAAGGCGGTTCTCCACGCGCCCCGGCGGAAGGCAAAGCTCTGCTCCTTGGTATCGGCGGTGCCACGAATTCCGCTTCATTTGTGGCCACGAAATCGAGGTTCAAGTCGACATCGAGCCGAAACCGCGGCTTCTTGCCCTTCAGCTGGGCTACAGCTTGTTTGAGCAGCTGACAATACAAATCAAAACCGACTGCCACGATGTGGCCGCTTTGAGCTGTGCCTAGCATGCTGCCCGCGCCGCGAATCTCCAGGTCGCGCATGGCAATACGAAAACCTGCACCGAGCGAACTGTACTGTTTGATCGCGCTGATCCGTTTGCGCGCTGCGCCCACAGTCATCATTTCGCGCGGAAGCAGCAGGTAGGCGTATGCCTTGTGCTCCGCCCGGCCGACGCGCCCGCGCAATTGATACAAGTCTGCGAGACCAAACTGGTCCGCCCGGTCAATGATGATGGTGTTTGCATTCGGTATATCGAGACCGCTTTCGATGATCGTGGTGCAAACGAGCACGTCGATTTTCCCAGCAATGAATCGCGCCATAACGCCTTCCAGCTCGTCGGCATCCATCTGGCCATGCCCGATCTCGACTCTCGCTTGTGGACAAAGATCGACGACCCGATCCCGCACCCGCTCAATGCTCGCTACGCGATTGTGCAGAAAGAATACCTGACCCTGCCGTTCGAGCTCCCGATCAATCGCTGCGCGAATCAGCCGCTCATCGTAAGCCGACACCACTGTTTCTACTGGCAGGCGGTTGAGCGGCGGGGTCTCGATCGTGGACATATCTTTTACGCCAACAAGTGAAAGATAAAGCGTGCGAGGAATCGGGGTGGCCGACAGCGTCAACACATCGACCAGCTTGAAGAGCTCTTTGAATTTTTCCTTGTGCAGTACTCCGAAGCGTTGCTCCTCATCGATCACGACCAGGCCGAGGTCTTTGAATACGACGTCGCCAGAGATGAGCCGATGAGTGCCAATGACGATGTCGACACCACCCTCGCGCAGCAGCCGCAACACTTTTTTCTGCTCCGATTGCGAACGGAAACGGCTGAGCATTTCGATGCGAACTGGGTAGTCGAGCATGCGTTGTCTGAACACCTCGAAATGCTGTTGAGCCAGGACCGTGGTCGGTGCCAGCACAGCCACTTGTTTTCCATCCATGACTGCTTTAAACGCGGCGCGCACCGCCACTTCGGTTTTGCCAAAACCGACGTCGCCACAGATTAACCGGTCCATCGATCGAGGACGTTCCATGTCAATCTTGGTATCGATGATTGCCCTCATTTGGTCCGGCGTTTCACGAAATGGGAATGAATGTTCGAATTCTGCCTGCCATTTTGTGTCCGGGGCGAATGCGTAGCCCGGATGCAATTGGCGCTCGGCTTGGACCGCGAGCATTTTCCCGGCGTAATCAAATATGGAAGCGGCCGCTTTTATTTTGGCGCGAGCCCATCTTCCATCGCCGAGTGAGCTGAGTGGCGGCGATTTTTTCCCCGCGCCAACATACCGGGAAACGAGATACGCCTGCTCGAGTGGAACATAGAGCTTCGCATCATCTGCAAACTCAAGCGCGAGAACTTCCTGCTGCTGTTGTAGCACAGACATCTTGTCTGTTGGGCCAGCGAGCATCTTGCTTGCTGAATCGGCAGGTGAGACGCGTGCCACCTCTGGCTCCAGCGCGCCCGCCGGTCGCGCCCTACCAATTTTCACGAGTCCAAGAAATCGCCCGATGCCGTGCTCGAGGTGCACGACGAGGTCGCCCTCGTTAAGCTCACTGAAATCAATCTGCGCGCGATTGCGGTCCGCACGACGCAAACGCCTGCGCGGATGGGCCGCGAATCGCCCAAATAATTCTGCGGCGGAGAGGACGACGAGATTGGCCGCGGGAAAACAAAATCCGCGAGCAAGAATGCCTTCGATAAAATCGCTGCCTTCAATCGCGCCAACCATGATCTCGCGAAATCGCTCGATCTCACCCTCAGTCTGAAAATAAATGACGATTTTCGCGTTATTGGCGCGCCACTCTTTTAAACGCTCGACAAACTGTGCGCGTTTCGCCTCGGCCAGCATCAGATCGCCGACCGCAAACTCGCCGATCTCGCAATCCTGGAATGCACCGCTAAAATCTTCCTGACCAGTCTCAATCCAGCCTTCGCTGATCTGAATGTGTGGAGGGCCGAGCTCCTGCGAGCCCGGCGTCGCATGAGCTCCGCCCTCCATCCCCGGTTCAAGATCAATTATGAGATCATTTGGAGCGACGTAATCGCGAACTCGACCGCTTTGATCGATCGAGAAGAGGCGATCTGATCCAACCGCGCCTCCGAGCAAAATATCAACCGAACCCAAATCGCGCACGGAGGTTTGAGTATCGATGTCGAACTCGCGCAGTGATTCGATCTGATCGCCGAAGAATTCCAGCCGCAACGGCAATGGCGCTTGCCACGAATAAAGATCGACAATGCCGCCGCGGACGGCGAACTGTCCCCGGGTAGTGACTTGGGCGGCGCGCTCATAACCGCTGGCGACAAGTCGCTTGAGAAGGTCTTCCATCTGCCCGGTGGCTCCGCGCCGGAGCTGAGTAAAAGCAGAGTGGAGTGTGTAACGCCCTGGTGCGGCTTGCTCGAGACTTGCCCGCGTTGCGACTATGGCGCGCGGACCGGTTCCGCGCCCGATTTGCATTAGGACTGCCAGCCGTTCCGCTACGATTTCCGGATCCGGCAAGACGTTTTCCGCTGCTGCAAACTCAGCTTCCGGAAGGAACAGCGCATCCGACCGCCAGTTAAGCAGGCTTTCATAGAACAATTCTTGAGAATGAACGCTGGGACAGAGGATCCAAATCGTAGAATCGGCGGTCTGCCGATCATCGGCTGGAGGCCGATGCCACGTGTGCGCGAGTATGGCGGCCAGAAATGGCTGAGCCGGCTGGATGACGTGTGAAAACTGCACGGGCCAGCGAGCATCTTGTATCGTGTGAAGTTTGCGCGCGATGGGTTCGCTTGCCGCGACACGTTCCAGAAGCTGTGCACCGATTGGTTTCTGCACCGCAAAGTTTACGCCAAATTTCGCGAGAGTTGTAGCCGGGCCTGCATTCTTGCGCCTTCGGCGATTTGTCTTGGCATCGTCTTCAGGAGAAGCCGATCCACCTTGCGCAAGGTGGAACGTGTTGTCGTCAACGCGTTGGCAAGCAACGGTCCGAAGGCTTTCGGGCCGAATTTTACAAGGCGCGGCCGATGGCCGTGGCAACTGCGCGGAGACGCGGAATGAGCTCGGCGAAAATTTCCGGCGTGAGCGCCTGGTTTCCGTCGCTCTTGGCCATCTCGGGAGAGTTGTGCACTTCAATCATGAGCGCGTCCGCACCGGCCGCGACGGCGGCCAGACACATCTGCGGAACAAATTCGCGCACACCCAGGGCGTGTGCCGGATCGACGATGACCGGTAGATGCGTTTTAGACTTCAAGATTGGAACAGCGCTCAGATCCAGCGTGTAGCGGGCTGCCGTCTCAAACGTTCGAATGCCGCGCTCGCAGAGGATTACGTTTGAATTGCCCTCGTTTAGGATGTATTCCGCGCTCATCATCAAATCGTAAATCGTCGCGCTGAATCCGCGCTTGAGGAGCACGGGAAGTCTGCTGCGCCCTACTTCTTTTAATAGGGAGAAGTTGTGCATGTTGCGGGTCCCAACCTGAAGACAGTCGGCGTACTTCTCGATCATCGAGAGATCGCGCGGATCCATGACTTCGGTGACAACAGGCAAGCCTGTTTTCGCGCGCGCTTCCGCGAGGAAACGAAGCCCTTCTTCACGCAACCCTTGAAAACTATATGGCGAAGTGCGCGGCTTAAACGCGCCGCCGCGCAAAATTTTTGCGCCTGATTCTTTCACAATCGCTGCGATCGCCTGAATCTGCTCCGGGCTTTCGACCGAACACGGTCCGCAAATCAGAACAACATTCTCATGTTCACCCAGACGCACGTCGCCTACTACGACTGAGGAAGCGCCGCGAGAGTCGCGCCCTGCAAGTTTGTAAGGTTTCAACACCGGGATGATCGCTTCCACGCCCGCCATCGCGGCAATCGGTTTCTCGCGAAGGAGGGCCTCAGGTCCGATTACGCCAATGATTACGCGCGACGCGCCGCGGCTGATTTGTGCCTCCAGCCCGAACTCACGTACACGCGTGATGATCCGCTGGATCTGCTCCTCGGTGGCGTTTGGTTGCGTGATAACGATCATATTCCTGGCACCGGAATAATCAGAATGCCGATACCAGGAATTTTCTGCAAGCCCAGATACTGCTTCCCCAAAAGATCCTAATCCGTGATCGTGACCGGTGTTCCGACTGAGACTGATTTAAAGAAATTTTCGGCCATGAATTCCGGCATACGGATGCAGCCGTGCGACGCCGGATAGCCTGGCAAATAACCTGCGTGCATACCCGTCCCCGACACGATGCGCATGAAGTACGGCATCGGCGTGCCTCTAAAATGAGCGCCTGGCGGTTTCGGATCTTTATTAATATCGACATTGGGCACGACTACGTTTCCCGCCGAATCGACGTAATCACCAAATAAACTGGAGACGTGGTCTTTGTCCTTTTGAATAATTTTGAAATGACCCAGTTGCGTGTTGAGTCCTTCGCGGCCGGTCGAAAGCTGTGAAACGCCAACCAGCACGCCACCTTTGTAAAAATATGCGCGCTGTTCTCCGAGGCTGATCTTCACCGACGGGCTTCCGCTTGCGTTGTCTCCATCCCAGTACGAGACGGTGTCGTGTGGGGGACCACCCTCAGCGTTTCCGTAAACGCCGCCCAAATACTGCGTCCTCGCGGAAAAGCGCGGATCCTCACCGCAACCGGCCACGAGGAAAAGCAGACCAATTGAGAGAGCTGCCAGGGAAATACGAAAGAGATTACGAGACATAAGGTTTCCGATGGCGTTCTTAATGCGCAACCTGCGCAAAAAGTCAAGCGAACGGGCTTTGCGCCCGCAAACGGTCGCGCGCGCTCGCCATCGTGGATTTATTATCTTAGGTACGGTGGTGGCCGGCGTAAGTCAGCCATCTTGGCTGATGCGTCACGCAGGCTTCCAGCCTGCGAGCGTCGGAGATCGACAAGCAAGATGCATGTCGGACGAAACAGGCTAGGAAGCCTGTGTTACTTGCACCATTGATCGACCCAATCGTTCACGGTTTTGTACCAGAGCTGGCTGTTCTGCGGCTTAAGCACCCAATGACCTTCGTCCGGGAAATACAACATCTTCGACGGCACCTTCAGCACTTGCAGCGTCGTGAATAGATCGAAACCTTGAGACACATCGAGTCGATAATCGTTTTGTCCGTGCACGACCAGGGTCGGCGTTTTGAAATTCGCCGCGTATTCGTGCGGTGACCATTTCCGGTAAACATCCCGTTTCTTCCATGGGGGACCGCCGAATTCCCAGTTTGCAAACCAAAGCTCCTCTGTCGTGCCGTACGCCGATTCCGCGTTAAACATGCCATCATGCGACACGATGCATTTGAAACGATTGGTGTGGCCTAACAACCAATTGGCCATGTAACCGCCGTAGCTCGCACCCAGCGCCGCTTCGCGGTTTTTGTCGATGAATGGGAATGTCTTCTCCACGTAATCGAGTCCCTTCATCACGTCGATATACGGTTTGCCGCCCCAATCCCCGCTGATCGAGTCGGTAAACTTCTGTCCGTAACCGGTCGAGCCGTGGAAATTAATCATCACCACCACGTAATTTGCGGTCGCGGCGAGCAACTCCGCGTTCCAGCGATACGTCCACGAATTTCCCCATGCTCCTTGCGGCCCGCCGTGTAGCAAAAACTTCAGCGGATATCTTTTGTTGGGATCAAATCCCGGAGGCTTGATCAAGAATCCCTGCACGTCGTCGTTGTTCGCGCCTTTGAACGTGAACGACTCCAACGGCTGCATGTCGATCTGTGACAACAACGCGTCATTCATGTGTGTTACAGCAGTCGGATTGGCATCGTGTCCCGTTGAAAGATCGAGTCGCCAAATCTCATTTGGTGCCTGAATTGACATACGTGTGAAGTACAGAATGCCGTTGTTAATCGTTAGATCATCGGCATGCAGGCCATCGTTCTCTGCAATTGTTGTCCAATTCGCGCCGACTGAAGTCGAAAAGAGCGGAGAAGTGCCACGTCGCTCTGCCGTGAAGACGATTTCACCTGTACGGGACGCCCAGCTGAAGCTTCCGATCGAATATTCAAAGCTTTGAGCGACTTCGCGCGTGTTCCCAGTTTGTCGATCTTGCACTAAGAAGCGCCATTTATCGGCTTCGAAGCCGGCGCGCGCTTGCGAACGCCAGGCGATATATTTTCCGTCCGGCGAATAGAGCGGCGTGGTGTCGGCGCCGGGACTGCTGGAAATTTTCTTTGGCGCGCCGCCGCTAATCGGCACGATGAAAATTTCGTTGTTCGTGCTCGTCGCTTCGACTTCGTCGATGTTGCTCGTGTACGCGACCTCCTGGCCGTCCGGCGAAATCGCATACATGTCCTGACCGCCTAACGAGAACGGTGGCACGTCGTGATCGCCTGGGGTGAGATCCCGTGGCACAGGCATCTTGCCTGTGGGGACACCGGGCGTCTCGCCTGGTGTTTGCGATTCGGCAGGCGAGACGCCCGCCTGCCTCACAGACAAGATGTCTGTGCTACGATCTGCACGCGCGTCCCCACTTAACACAAACAAATGGCTGCGCTTGAATTCGGTGAACGCGTTCCAATGCCGATAGAACAAGCGCGTGAAGATTTTCGCTTTTACTTTGCTTTTCTTCAGTTCTTCATCGCGCTTCTTGTTGCAGTCGTCGCTTGTCACGCCGGAGCCAGGCGGAGGCGGATTGCAATCCGGATAGACAGCCGACACAAAGACGATGTTCTTCCCGTCCGGCGACCAGATCGCGCCGTCGGCGCCGGTCGAGATTGATGTGACTTGATGCGGTTTCCCAACGAGCTGCCCCGCTTCCGGATCGAAATCGCACATCCAGACTTGCGTCGGATCGGTTGCTTTCGAGGTCCAGATCAAGCGCTTGCCATCAGGCGAAAAACGCGGCCGCTCCTCGTGATTCGGCGTTGGATTCAATCGATGCGATTCACCGCCGCTGGCCGGCACGATCCACAAATGCGAAATTTTCGTGTTCGCGGCCAGATCGACATCTTCGCAATCGAACACGACCCATTTGCCATCCGGTGAAGGCACAGGCGCGCCGACCCGCTTGAGTTTCATCATCTCTTCGAACCTGAATGGATGTTTTTGCGAAGCGGTCTGAGCAAACATTGAGCCCGCTAAGAGAACGAAAATGCCAATAAATATTTTCATGACTTGTGCGTTTCCTATCTTGTCATGTCGAGCGGAGTCGAGACATCTCTAAATCTTTCAGAAATAATTAGAGATTCCTCCACTTCAGTCGGAATGACACTAAACTGCAGGCATGGCTCAAGTAACAATCGAGACAATCAAGAACGGTCCTTACATCGTGACCGGCGAAGTGGAGTTGATCGACGCACACGGAAACAAATATCCAGTAGAAAAGCGGATGGCCCTCTGTCGCTGTGGCGCATCGACCGAAAAACCGTTCTGCGACGGCACACATTCCAAGATCGGCTTTCAAGCTGCCGAGAAAGCGGTGCCGGAATCGAAAGAATAGGCGCCGGACATTTATGCCATCCGAAGCGCTCACGGTTCAGGTCGAGCGCTGCATTTATTTAATTCGCGGCGAGAAAGTGATGCTGGACTACGACCTGGCAGTCCTTTATGGCGTACCGACAAAATCGCTTAACCTCGCGGTAAAACGAAACGCGGAGCGATTTCCGAACGATTTTATGTTTCGGCTTACGCAGGCCGAAGCAGAAGGTTTGAGGTTTCAAATTGGCACCTCAAATGAGATGGCGGCAAAGCAAACCTCGGGTTTGAGGTTTCAAACTGAAACCTCAAAGAGCCGCCGGGGTGGACGCCGTTACCTGCCATACGCCTTCACTGAGCAAGGTGTGGCAATGTTGTCGAGCGTATTACGCAGCCAACGCGCGGTGCAGGTGAACATCGCGATCATGCGCACGTTTGTGCGGTTGCGCGAAATGTTGCTTTCGAATGCCGATCTCGCACGTAAACTCGGTGCGCTCGAGAAGAAGTATGATGCTCAATTTAAAGTCGTATTCGACGCAATTCGTGAGCTGATGACGCCAACTGAACCGCCAAGACGCCAGATTGGATTCCATTCTCATGATTAATAAAGCGGCGATTCTCACCGCGATTGCGTTATCGAGCTTCGTGCTCACTGCCCGCGCCGAAAAAATCTCTCTCGTTGGCGGTACAGTGATCAATCCCGCCGACGGCAAGGTCCTGCCGAATGCGACAGTGGTCATCGACGGCGACAAGATCGAACGGGTCACGATGGGCAAGCAGGATGCGGCGTCGCTGGGGAAACAAATTGATTGCGCAGGCAAATTCATTCTGCCGGGCTACATCGACACTCACATTCATTTCTTTCAATCTGGCGATCTGTTCACGCGACCGGACGGCGCCGATCTGAATAGCGTTCGCCCCTACAAGGACGAAGTCGCGTGGGTCAAGAGTCACTTGAACGATGTTTTCCCGCGCTATCTGCGCTGCGGCATTACCAGCGTGGTGGATGTTGGCGGGCCATTTTGGAATTTCGAGGTCCGCAAGACTGCAACTGCAACCGCCAAAGCACCGCGAGTCGCAGTCGCGGGGCCATTGATTTCCAGCGTCTCACGCGAAAAACTCGATCTTGGCGATCCGCCGATCGTCAAAATCGACACGCCGGATCAAGCGCGGCAGTTCGTGCGTAAACTGGCCGAACAAAAACCCGACCTGGTCAAGATTTGGTACATCGTCGACAAGGACCATCCGGTCGAAAGTTTCCGGCCAATCGTGCGCGCCACGATTGAAGAAAGTCATGCGCACAAGATTCGTGTCGCAGTGCATGCCACGGAATTGGAAACGGCACGGGCAGCTGTGGAAGAAGGCGCGGACGTGCTCGTCCACAGTGTGACCGACAAGCCAGTCGATGACGCGTTTGTAAAGCTACTGAAAGAGCGACACACGATTTTGTGTCCGACGCTTGTTGTCTTCGAGCGTTATGGCCGGACCTTTTCGCATCAGTTGAATCTGACTCCGGAGGAAAAAGCGTGGGGCAATCCGGAAGTGATCGCGTCGCTCGATGTCACCAAAATTCCGCCGGATAAATTGCCTGACCGAATCAAGAACGCCTTAGCTAAACCGAATGAAGCATTGGATCGCATCAAAAAAACCTACGATATCGCGCTACCGAATTTGAAAAGACTGCAAGATGCCGGCATCACGATTGCAGCGGGAACAGACGCAGGAAATATCGGCACAATTCATGGCCCTGCGCTTTTCCGCGAATTTCAGTTGATGAAAGAAGCCGGACTGACGCCAATGCAGATTCTTCAATGCACAACTGCAAACGCGGCGAAACTTTTCGGCGGCGACGTTGGCGCGCATATCGGCAAGATTGAAAACGGCTATTTCGCTGATCTTGTCATTCTCAATTCAAATCCGGTTGACGGCATCGCGCACGCTTCCGATATCGACGCTGTTATCAAGAATGGCGTGGTTTATCCTGCCGATTCTATTTTGCGCTGATCGTGGTTCGCATGGCTCTGTAGCCCGCCCACGTGTGCCCGAAAGCATCCCGACTCTTGCAGCCAGCACGACTGCCTCTACAGTAGTTATGTCGTGCCTTCTCTAGTGCTGGCATCCTCTTCGCCCAGGCGCGCTGCATTGCTTTCGGAGGGTGGATTTCATTTTGAAATCGCCAAGCCGCACGTTGCAGAAAAGTTCGATGCTGCTCTCACATTGCGCGAACTAACGCTCTGGAACGCCATTCGAAAAGCAATGTCCATCGCGCAGGCACGGCCCGACGCTGTCGTCCTTGCAGCCGACACGCTGGTCGCACTGGAGAATCAAGTTATCGGTAAACCGACGGACTTGAGCGAAGCTTCCCGGATGCTCCGGAGACTAAGCGGACGAACTCACGAAGTTTGTTCTGCTGTGGCAATTTATCAACAGACATCGGGAAAATCGGCGGTTTTTCACGACGTCTCGCGCGTTCGTTTTCGCCGGCTGAGTGAGGCAACCATCGAGAACTATCTTGCGAAAGTTCGCCCACTGGACAAAGCCGGCGCCTATGCCGCGCAGGGGAGCGGCGGCGAAATCATCGTAAAAATCGACGGCTCATTCACAAACGTTGTCGGTCTGCCGATGGAAAAAACCGTCGCGGCGCTGACCAAATTCGGAATACAGCCGAAATCTTAGATTAAGTGTTCGCGATTATCGGATCGCAGCCGGATCGTTTTGGTTTGTAAATTGTGCCTTGCTCGAATGAAACGCACAGTCTTGCTTTTGGCGCGCATGAGGATCGAATGCGTAACGGCTGTGACGCCGCCGTGAGCCCGCACGCCGCGCAGCAACGCGCTGTCGCTGATCCCGGTCGCACAGAAGAGGATGTTCTGGCCGTTAGCCAGATCGT